>Ga0129306_1000196_pt1 | contig 104906 bp, 106 predicted proteins | sample P827metagenome_FD_94438 | JGI IMG/M metagenome (GOLD analysis project Ga0129306, IMG submission 94438) | Capybara group fecal microbial communities from Wisconsin, USA - P827 metagenome | ecosystem: Host-associated > Mammals > Digestive system > Large intestine > Fecal | place: USA: Wisconsin...
CATCCCATTAGTAGCTGCTGCTCACGAAATTGCTGCATGCGCTGCTAAATTAGCACAAGAAGCAAGAGAAATCGAAAAAGCAAACGACACTGTTTTAAGAACCCCTCACATGAAAGAAGGAAACCCAGGTTCAAAAACAGACTTAATCTCAAAACCAGAATAAGTAGCTTTCCGCTACTTCATTTTTTCTTTTTTTTATGCCCTTGATGTAATATATTTTTTACAATATTTTAAAAAAATAAGCATTACAATTTTTTATACAAAAATTAAAAAAAGATAGCTAATTTAATAGCTATAATACTCCTTTTGTAGAAGGAATCTGATCATGTTCAATTTTAATAGCTTCCTTTAAAGATTTAGCAAATGCTTTAAAGATTGCTTCTGCTTTATGGTGGTCATTTGCTCCTTCAGCAGTTCCATAAATATTTATTTTTGCACTGTTTGCAAATGACTCAAAAAAGTGAATTACTATATTGGATGTCATGTCTCCGATTTTTTCATTTCTAAAATCAATATTCATGTTGCAATAGCTACGTCCACTAATATCAATTGCAATGGTGGCTACAGACTCATCCATAGGAACAATAGCATGTGCCATTCTTTTAATTCCCTTTTTATCACCAATTGCTTCGCTAAAAGCCTCGCCAAGCAATATTCCAACATCTTCAATGGTATGGTGATCATCAATTTCAATATCACCACTAGCTTGAACATCCAAATCAATCATACTATGTTTTGAAAAAGATTCCAACATGTGATTAAAAAAGTTTACTCCAGTAGAAATATTATACTTTCCACTACCATCAAGATTCAATTTTATATCAATTTCAGTTTCAGAAGTTTTCCTTGAAACATTAGAATTTCTAGTCATAATTTACCTATCCTTAAATTGATTTAACCTTCAAGCATTTAGTCTTCTTCACCAGGACGTATGATTTTAATGCAATCTGTAGGGCATTCCATTGCACATAATGTACAAACATGACAATATCTTAAATCCAATATATGTGCAACGTTGGTAATTTTCCAAATTTTAGCTGCTTTCGGACAAATTTCCTCACACTTGCCGCAAGCTATACATTTATCTTCGTCAACTAAAATTTGTAACATAAAATCCCCATTATAATTTTAAAGTAGCTACAGACATGGCTTTAAATCCAATATAAACTTCTTTTCCTATATTTAGATTTAATTCTTTTTCAGCAGATACCGTAATATCGGAGCATACGACAACTCCACCCACATTAACCTTAACTCTTATAATCTCGCCAATAAGCTTCATCTCAACAATCTTACCTTTGAGAATATTACGAATACTTGAGGTTTGCGGTTCTAACATTAAGAAGATATTATCATAACTTATCAATGCCAAAATCTTATCTCCGATTTGATATTTTCTGTTTAAAGGTGCATTAATCTGGAAATCTTCCATTTTAATTGTCATGACTCCTTTAACAGCATTTATATCAACAATTTCTGCTTCAATTTCATTCACATCTTTGTGAAGTTCCATGATTGCATTAATTTTTTTACATTCTTTTAAAATAGAATATCCTTCTTCAGTAAGAGTGGTTCCACCACCCCCACCTTTTCCCCCTTTTGTTGTACTAACAATTTTAACGTTAAGTGTTGATTCTAATTTTTCAATGTAGTTCAATGCAGTCCTATATGAAACATTAATATATTTTGCAGCTTCAGTTAAAGAACCAGTATCCAATATGGATTCTAATAGTTGGTATTTTTTGCTATCCAACAAGAAAGAATTCCCATCGACATTGATTTTATATTCAACACCTGCACTAACATCAGCCATTATAATCCCCCAATATATAATGATAATTAAATTTTTATCCTTTATAATTTAAATAGGTTTTCTATTTATTTAATTTCTAAATTCAAGTTTTTCAACTATGTTTAATAATTTGTTGATGATTTTAGATAAAGGACCGAATTTGGAAGCATAACCTCTCAAGGTTGCGATATCCTCTTTTGTGAAAAATTTAACTAAAATTAATGCAAAGAAATAAACAATCATACAAAGTATTATCCCAGGGAATAAAAGAAGAGTGGTTTTTGGAATAAAGTACCCTACAACGCCCATAATCCCAGTTGCCATTAAAATTTTAATAACCGGCACGGTAGGCGCTTTAGTTTGAGTTAATTTAAGTACGAAGTAAACACACGGCACCATCATTAAAAAGCAAGCAATAGTAGTTGCGGCAGCACCACCAGCAATGCCCATGACAGGAATCATAATCCAACTTAGAATTCCGGTTACGATTGATCCAACAATTAAGATATACATTGGGATTCTAGGATTTCCTATTCCTTGAATTATACTGGTAGAAATTGAAAATATGGAATAAAATGTCATTCCAATAGCCAATATTGCCAAAGCAGATGCGCCCGCTACATAAGCTGTGTTTTTGAAATAAAGTAATTTTAGTGTAGGATATGAAAACAAGGCAAGTCCAACACACATTGGGACCACAAGCAATAAAGATATCTTATAAGATTCTCCAACATATTTCTGTAACGTGTCAAGATCTCTAACTTTAAATGCTTCAGAAGAAGCCGGAAGAATAGTGGTTGCAACAGAAATTGAAATCATTAAGGGCAATCTAGAAATAGGATCCGCTGCGGCAAAAAATCCAACATCATCAAAGGTTAAAAATTTACCCATTACAATAGTACAAACGTTATAAATAAGCATCTCTGCTATAGCTGTAATGATGACCGGAATTGAAAATTTAACTAATGTTGCAGCTAGTTTTAGCTCATCACGTCTTGAAAATTCAAAATCGGCACTAGGTTTAGGAATATATTTTGGCATATAAACTTTAAATATATACACCCCAGACAAAGCGGCGAGGGCAAAACCTATAATGGTACCCCATAATGCACCAATGGTTGAAAACCCAATTAAAACAAATGTGGTTGCGAATAATATCATACCCAATTGCTCAGCGGCACGGGTATAAACAATATACTCCATTTTATATACTCCTTGAAATGCTCCTCTAAAAGCACCGACGATAACACTGAAAGGAGTGATTAATCCAACAAGTTGGAGAGGAACCAATGCTATAGGTTTTCCCAGATAATCATAAGCAAGAATTGGTGCAATGACAAAAATCATCAATACTCCCAATAATATTCCCAGAAACATCATGATTTTTAAAGCCGTATATATCGTCTTTCTAGCCATATCATGATTATTAATAGCTTCATATTCGGCTACATATTTGGCTATTGCTGGAGGGAGTCCACCAGCGGCAAGAGTTTGGAAAATTCCCTGAAAAGGCAATGTAATTCCCAAAATACCATAAGAAGTAGGTCCAAGTAGTATCGCCATTAAAAAACGGTAAACATAACCTCCAATACGGAAGATTATATTTCCAATAAATATTATCAGACTACCACGTACTAACTTACTTGCCATAACATTCACTTAAAAATTAGTTTATTAATAATATAAATCAATTTTAATATTTAAATATACTTATTTAAAAAATTTTCAAATTCAACTAAAGTTCTATTTAATGAGTTCCAACCATAATCATCCTTTTTAATATTATCTAAAGAGTCATCAGACCAAAATGAAGCGCCCAAATTAGAACCAAAAGGACCTCCACTTACAGGAATAATACCATGTATCATGAAATATGTTATATTTTTCAAATGTGCAAAATCTTGACCGCCAGTCCTGTCGCCACCAACAGCTATACTCATCCCAATTTTTCCACGAAGTAGATTATAATCAATCGCTTCCAGTGCCCTTGTTCTATCCATAATAGCTGATAAATTGCTGCTTATTCCGCCACTTTGAATAGGAGTAGCTAAAATAATACCATCGGCCTCTTGAAGACCTTCATATACCTCAAGCATATCATCTTCAATGATACATTTCTTATTTTCCAAACAGTAGTCACAATGCATACAGGGCTTAATGGATTTAGCCTGACAAGTAAACATCCTACAATCGAAACCATCATCTTCAAGCTGATTTAATGCATTTTTTAAAACAAATTCTGTAGTATTATTTCTCGGACTAGCACAAATACCAAAGACTTTCATAAAAATAGTTTGTAAAACCCTTATTAAATACTTTTTAAAATTAAAAAAAAATAAAATAAAGATTAAAAACTTAAAAAGTTAATAATCTTTCAAATTTAGTCATCTCTTTTCATATAACTTGAATTAAATAAAAGGCTAACCATTATAATACCAATAATCGCATAAACCAGAGTGTAGGTTGGTTCTCCGCCCTTAGTATCGGATTTTGGAGTTCCAGTAGATCCTTTACCAGTAGATGTAGCATTGCTTGATTCATTTTTATCGTCAGTTGAATTATCATGTTCATTTAAATCAGCAGTTACCACACTATTTGTAAAGTAAGGGCCTGGATAACAACCATGATGCCCATGATGTTTATGATTATGATTGCACCATCCGTGGAAATGTGATTTATTACCACTGGAATTGCTTTCATTATTTGTTGAATTATTAGTACCTTGTGTCAGAACTTTATTTATTTTATCCTCGTTATCATCAGCATGACTATTTACAATAGATTCTTGTAAATCTTGTTGTAATAACAACAATAATGGAGTCCATATTGCTTTATGATCCGGCAATAAAGTTTCGCTAGACATTCTAGAACCTAGAACGTCATTTAAACTGTCCCAAGATCCTGCGGTTGAACGTTTGTTTGAAACATAACCAGAGGAAGTTAAGACTATTAAATTAGGCATATCTTTATAGATCACATTTACGTGTTTAATATATGCATAATCCAAACCATGAGAGTTAGTATCATTAATTACATGACTATGTTCATCTTCATTATCGCTTTCACCAATTAAAGAGATATACAACTCATTAGTGGAAGGATAATATTTAAGTAATGCATTAGCAACTTTGTAACCATCAAGATTAATTTGACTTATCTTTCCATTTAATGTCACATTTAGAACATTTTTAGTTACTGTTGAATTCCAGTTCTCTGCTAAACTTGCGAACAAAATCACGTTTTCAGCACCAATAGATTCTAATAACATCCTATCTGAATCAGATATTGTTCCAAAATATACCTCATCGTCAGAAATATATCCTGAAGATATTAAAATACTATCGAATACCGGCTCACTTGTCTGACAAATTCCTAACAAATCACATGCAACTAATTCTAAAACTGTGCCATCACATGTAAATTTAAGTAAATTATCTCCTTGAGGGCCTACATAACTACTAAATTTATAACTTTCAGAAGTTTCCATGTCAATAGTAACTTCAGATATTATTGAGTCATCAATATTCAGTTCAATAAATTCTTTATATCGAGTTAAATACTGCGTAGCTGAATCAAAAATATTAATTTCATCTAAATTATCTGTTGAATCGATTACAACACCATAATCAGAAAAACTATTATAATTTTTCAAAATAACTTCATTATCAACAACCTGTGTTGAAGTAAGTACCCCAACACCCCCATAATTAATTTGTTCATTAATTTGGGACACATCAAATGATTCTAAACAAACATAAGAATCATCCAAATCACAAGAAACCAATGTATCATAAGATCCATAAGCAACTTGAGTATTCACTGAATCAAAACACCCTATATATTCATATGAACCATATGAATCAAAAGAATTTGAAAAATCATAATTCTTACCTATATAGGAATTATCTGAGCCAAAAGATTGGAGAGAATCAGAAGAATAACCGCTCCAACCAAATGAATCATAAGATTCATAACTTGATAAATCACTATCTTGAGCATTACATGAAGATAAACTTGTATCTAAATCAGCAGAAACAGGACTTTCAGTCACGACTGATGAAGTTTCATCAATATTTTCTGCAGAAACTCCACTTATAGTTAATATAAGCAAAAGACATATTAATAAAAGTGAAGCTAATAGTTTTTTAATATTTTTTTACCCCCACAATTAATATATAAAAATTTATACAGCACTTTTAACTAGTTCTTATCACCACCATAAAAATTTATACAGCAACAATATTTTCACTAGTAATTATCACTGCCATACAAAAATTTATACACATATAGTTTTACACCTTCAAGTTAATATATACCACACATTTGTCAAAAATTCAAAAAAATGAAATTCAAAAACTGTTAATTATTACCCAAATTAAAGCAAAATAAAGGTAAAATATATAATAATAAAGATACATAACATAAAAATGAGGATTTAACTATGAAAGTTGGTAAAGGTATTGTAAAAAAATATTCTAGAGAATATAACAGAACATTGAAAAATGGTGAGAGGAAAAAATACACCACCGAACAAATTCAAATTACAGTACCTAAACATGAGGATATCTATGAAAATAAGGAAGAGGTATTAATAATACCCCAATCCGAAATTGAAAATTTTAAAAGTAGAGAGGAAGAAAATCAAGCATTGAAGATAGCTAATTATTTACATGTTGAGGAAGTGAAGAAATTGGAAAGACAATTAGAAGAAAATTTAAACCCATCTACTTTAGAATTTCAAAATGAGATAGAAAAATTAAGAATAGAGCTTGCTCAAAAAAATAATGATTTAGCTGAAATGGAAAACAAATTTAAATCATTGCATGAAGATAACATTAACGATTTAAAACAAGAAAACCTTCTAATTAGAGATAAACATTCTAAATTAATCGTTGAAAACGAAAACCTCAAAACCAAATTCGTTAACATAAAAACCGAAAACGAAAACCTCAAAACCAAATATTCAAGCATTAAAGAAGAAAACAAAAATCTTAAGACAAAATGCTCAACTTTAAAAGAAGAACACTCCTCAATTAAAGAAAGCTATAATAAAGTAAGTACAAAATATGATCAGCTAAAGCAAGAAAATCTTAATACAAAAACTAGCTATGCTGAAATGTTTGAAATTAATGAGGGCTTAGAAAAAGATTACGATTCTCTACGCCTTGAATACAACGATTTAGTTGATAAATATAACACTTTAGAAGAAGAGCTATACACAATTAAAAATACGAAATCTCACGATGAAATTATAGCCAATAAAGTTAAAGAATTTATTTTAAAAAGTAGAAACTAGAGAGTTTTATAGTCATCTTGGAATTCAGGATTCCATCTTTTTAATCCAGGAATAAACATTGCTGTAATGCCTGTGTCTTGAGTTTCTGCCAATCTTGGATTTTTTTCCATCATTTCTTTTGTTTTTCTAACAATCATTTCATTAAGAGTTATATCTGGTTCTGTATATTCCCCATCTTGAAAACAATCCTTACAAAACTCGGGATTAAGACTTCCATCTTTATTTGTACCATAATCTTCTTTTACAATTGGTCTACCACATGAATTACAAAATCCCATAATAAAAACTCCTTTTAAAAAAAATAAGAAAAAATAAATTAGAATAAATCTAATTTACTTGTTCGTCTTCATCCATTGCAAGTCTCATATTATCTGGATCTGGATCGAAATGTTCTAAGAAGTCTTGAGCAGCTCTTCTTACATCTCTAGAACCAATAATGTATCTACCTGCAATAATGATATCAGCGCCTTTTTCAATTGCTTCTTCTACGTTGTTAGGTCTAATTCCTCCTGCTACAGCAACTAAACCTTTACCGAGAATTTCTTTAATTTCTTTGATGTTACCCCATTCGGTCATACCACCGAGGTCCTCACCATGTTCAGCTTTGTAAGTTTCTAAGTCCACATTTCTGTGTAATAAAACTATATCTGGTTTTAAATCGTCTGGTAATTGAGATAATTTTTTATCAAAGTCTTTAACATTCATCATATCAAGGATGGAATAAATTCCTTGTTTTTGGGTTTCATGAATAGCTTTCTTAATAGATTCAATAGTACCAAGACCAGAGATAGCAACTGCATCAGCAGTTTCATCAGCTGCCATTTTAACTTCTACACGGCCAACATCTAAAGTTTTCAAATCAGCAATAATAAATGCGTCCGGACGTAATTCTCTGATTTTTCCAACAACTCCAACACCGAATTTTTTAACAAGTGGAGTTCCAGCTTCGAGAAGAACTCTTTCATTATCAGGAATATCAGCAATGATTCTTTCCATTGCAGCTAAATTATCTAAGTCAAGTGCAACTTGTAGATATGGTGGTGACCAAAGTTTTTTGACTTTGAATCCCATAATTGGGTGAGTTCCACGATCTTTTTCTGCGAGAACTTTATCAATAGATGGGTATCCTTCCATAGCTCTTCTAATAGCTAATTTTGTTGCACCGTAATTGTATTGGTAAATTTTCCTGAAATCTTTTGCAGAAGGATCAATGAATACACTTGCATTAATAACAATGTCTTCAACAATATCTTTAGGTATGTATCCATCTTCTACTGCATCAGCTACTGCTCTTGCAACAGCAGTTTGTGCAGGTCCAAATATTTTACTAGCGTCCTCTAAATCACCAACAGTTACTTTAGGAATAATTAAAGTAGCTGGTTTTGTCATTAAGTTAGGTCTGATTACACTTGTTAAAGGAGTGTGGCCTACAGATAAGTTTGATAAACCGTTGGCAAAAGCTTGACCAACAGGTCCAAATTTATCACCGATTAATAAATCAACGTGTGCTAATTCAGGGCCGTCTCCAATAAGAGCTTCTCCTATTCTATACATTGGGTCCATTAAATTTCCTCCGTTATATAATAACATTTTATAATTTATGTTTATTGATAAATATAATTATTGGAAGTTAATCCTTCTTGAAATATCCTTAGGTAAAGGCAATCTTCTGAAAGGTTTTCCTTCACATTTTTCATTAATTTCTGCAATCAAATCATCGACTGTCATGTCAACTTTTTCACCGGTTTCACGAACAGTTACCTGGAATTTGCCAGTTTCCATTTCTTTGTCTCCAACAACAAAAATGTATGGAATCCATTCTTTAGCGGCATTTCTAATTTTCTTACCGACACTATCATCCCTGTCATCAATATCTACACGGATATTAGAAGCATTGATTTTATCATATAGTTCATTGGCAAACTCTTTGTGATTTTCTCCAACAGTTAAAATTCTTGCTTGAATTGGACTTAACCAGGTTGGCAACATTGGAGAGCGTTCATTAATTTCCAATGCGGTTTTTTCAAGCATTGCGCATAAAACTCTTTCAATACTTCCAGTTGGTGAAGTGTGTAAGATTGTTGGGTTATGTTGCTCGCCGTCTTCACCTAAGTAAGTAATTCCAAACCTTTTACCACTTTCAACATCGATTTGAACAGTAGGATTTTCAATTGGACGGCCTAAAGCATCAATATTTGCTAAATCGATTTTACATACCCAGTAATGATGTCTTTCAGGTAAAATTTCTAAAAGAATTGGTTTTCCAAACTTATCAGCTATTTCATACATCCATTCTTCATTATCGTCAAAGAAATCTTGAGTAGCTCTGAAAATTACCTCAAAGTCAAGGTCTAAATCCTTACCAGTTTGCATACACATATCAGTTTGTTGAGAGAATTCTTCTAAAGAGGAAGGTACATCACAACAGAATGAGTGACAATCAGGCATAGTGAAAGCTCTTAATCTTTTAAGACCAACAACTTCACCTTTTTTCTCAAAACGGAAACTGTATCTGGTTAATTCGAAAATTTTAGCAGGGAAATTTTTCCATGTCAAATATGAATCAGCCATTAATCTAAATGCACCAAAACAAGCCGCAAACCTAAGCATTAAATTCTTTTTAGTGTCAGTCCTATATTGTCTTTCACCGAATTTATAAGCATGTTCATAAATCGCTTGGTTGTCCAAATCATAGAAAATTGGAGTTTCAACAGGCATTGCTCCACGTTCGACAGTCAAATCATAAACATAATCAGAAAGCAAATCCCTGATTAATTTTCCTTTTGGATACCATCTAAGGTTCCCAACATCGGAAGCTGGTTCATAATCACAGATTTCTTTTTCTCTCATTAATTTAACGTGAGGAGGTTCACCTTCATCGGATGCACCACGTCCAAGTTCATAATCAACGAGTTGTTTGAAAGCCCTATTTTCAAATTTAAAGTCTTCAATTTGTGTGATTTTGTCACCTTCAAGAATTTGCCAAGTTGAAGGTTTTCTTTCAACTTTCTTTTCTTCCTCATCAGCAGTTATTGTTCTTGAAAGTTCGCTTAATGGGTGTCCCTTACAGGAAATCTCAAATGCTTTATACCATCCGAAAGGTACTCTTTTAACAGTTAAATTTTCAGCAAGCAAAGCTTCTTCTGCATCTTTTAAAATTTGTACAGCTACTTTTGGAGAGCTTAATGATGAAGATAAGTGAGCATATGGATATAATACGATATTTTCAGCTTTAACTTGATCATTAGCTTTTTTAACTTCACTAACTAAATTTTTAACAATACCTTCTGGATTATTTTCATCTTCTTTTTCAACAGCTGTAAATACTACTAAAGAATCATCAAAGGAGCCTTCTTTTTTAGCTTCCTCTATTTCTTCAGCTACAGGTGTTTTATTCTTTACATTATAATTTAAATAATCAGAATGAATTAGTAAAATTCTCATTTAACCACCATATATTATGATATAAATTTTAGTTTTAATATTATATAAAAATAGCTCATATGTTAAATTTAATATAATATAATTACAATGTATTATTATGAGAATTATTTTAGCAGGAACCGGTAGTGCTGTTGGAAAAACAACAATTGCCACCGGAATAATGAAAGCTTTGAGTGAAAAATTTAATGTACAACCTTTTAAAGTGGGTCCTGACTATATAGACCCCTCCTATCACACTTTGGCAACAGGAAATACATCAAGAAACCTGGATTCCTTTTTCATGAAGGAAGGACAAGTTAGAGATTCATATCTTAAAGGTATGAAAGGTAAAGATATAGCTGTTATTGAAGGTGTTAGAGGTCTTTATGAAGGTATTGATTCCATCAACGATATAGGAAGTACTGCTTCTGTTGCTAAATCACTAGAAGCCCCTGTTATTTTAATCATCAATTCTCGAAGTTTAGTCAAAAGTGCTGCTGCACTTGTTTTAGGTTTCAAAGCTTTAGATCCACAAGTAAATATTGCAGGAGTTATTCTAAATAAAGTCAAAAATAAGGCACATTATGAAAAAACCAAAAAATCCATTGAAGAACTCACTAAAACCGAAGTCATCGGAGGAATAGTTCGTGACGATAACATTTCAATAGAACAAAGACATTTGGGGCTTGTTCCTGCAGTTGAAAGGGAAAATTCATTGAAATTCATTGACATTTGGTCTGAAGTTATTAAGAATTCAATTGATTTAGACAGATTAGTTGAAATTGCTAAAACCGCACCTAAAATTACATCAGATATCGTACCAATTTGGAATAAATTAAACAAACAACCTGTGAAAATTGGTGTGGCATTTGATGAAGTGTTTAATTTTTATTATAAGGAAAATATCGAATCACTAGAGGCAAATAATGCTAAAATTGAGTATTTTTCACCTTTAAATGATGAGGAATTGCCTGACGTGGATGGATTATATATCGGTGGCGGATATCCTGAGCTATTCTCAAAACAACTCAGTGAAAATGAAAAAATGCTAAAAGACATCAAGCAGTTCCATTTGGAATATAGACCAATATTTGCCGAATGTGGTGGGTTAATGTATCTAATGAATTCCATCCATGAAGACTCTATGGTTAATGTATATCCTTACAAATCCATTTTAACAGATAGAGTTCAGGCACTAAAATATACTATTGCTGAAGTAACCCAAGACAACATAATCTCTAAAAAAGGCGAAAAATTCCACGGCCATGAATTCCATTACTCAAAAGTAATAGTCGATTCAAATAACATCAAACATGATTTGGCCTTTAATATTTTAAGAGGAAAAGGCTCTTATAACAATCAAGATGGATTCATGGAAAAAAACACCCTTGCAAGCTATGTCCACACCCATGTGGCTGCAATGCCTAATTTTGGAGGAAACCTTGCAATATCATCACTAGAACTTGGAAAATAAAATAAAATAAAAAAAATAGTTGTTGGTATTTTTTCTATGAATTTAACACACATGATAGAAACTTACCAACAGTTTAATTAATTTAAACAAAAATTAATATAATTAAAATGATTAAGGAAATAAAGAATACAAATGTTCCTTTTATAACAAAATCGCTGTTTCTCTCTGTATACAATGACAAGCCGTAAGATAACAGCAATGCCATAATCATCTCAATTAATCCGCAGGTACTTGCATCCATACCTAAGAGATTGCCAAATATAAATGCAATAAGATAAGAAATGACTACAACAAAAAGAATTAAAATAATTGGATTGCTGACTAATTTAAAAAACAATGATCCATAATCCCCACCTAAATTAGGAAGATTATAGTTATATAAATTTGTTTGTGAGGATCTATTGCTTCCAGAAGAATTGTTCCTGTTTAAAAATGACAATACTGAATTGTGTTTAGGTTCATCAGTTTGCCTGTATAAAGAACTTTTGTATACATGAGGATTTGCATCTCTTCTTTGCATTAAATACTCCATATCATAAGCATCATACTCATATTCAGGATATTCCTCTTCAATATATGCTGATGCTCCACCATCATAAGGAGTGTTATCTAAAGTTGTCTGAGAAGTTTTGTCTTGATAACGTTTTGCGAGTTCTAACAGATTATCTCTATCAACTAATTTAATATTTTTTCTAAGTGCATAATTCTTTGCTTGATTAGAAAAATAAGAGGATGATACAATAGTTACCTTAGACGCCTTTAAACTTTGCTGAACATCTTCCATTTCTTTTAAAACGTCGACACCGATTTCAAAGTTCTTATCATAGTTTTTACATGCTACAACCACTCCAAAATCACCAATTGTGGTTGGCAATATAGCATATATATCTATGACTTTCTGGGAGGTTTTAAAATTCTTGTAAACCTTGAAACCAGAGTCCTCCATTACTTTTGCTATAAAGTTAATCAATTGTGGTTTTTCCAAGTTTCCACCCGTGTGTGTTTTTTCATAAAAATTAATAATATATTTTATAAATTAAATTATTATTAAAGTTTTTTATAATTGTCTCAAAAACCTAAAATTATTTAAAAAAAGAACTGCCTTAATAAATATATGAAAGCATTAATATGTAATGATGATGGAATAACAGCTTCAGGCATATTGGCTGCAAAAAAAGCGGTCGATGACTTATGTGATACTTATGTAGTTGCTCCAGAAACACAACAAAGTGGAATAGGCCACGCATTAACATTATATGAGCCTTTAAGAGTAAATCCTTACACCTTAAGGGATGGAAGTAAAGGTTACGGAGTAAGTGGAACTCCTACCGATGCCGTGACTATTGGATTATTCGAAATCTTAGACGATACTCCAGATTTGATGATTTCAGGAATTAATACCGGTTTTAATATAGGTCAAGCTGAATTAACAACATCCGGAACTCTTGGAGCAGCAATAGAAGCTGCAAGTTTTGGTATTCCAACAATAGCTATTTCTCAAGAAGTAACAAGAGACGACATTAAATTTGAAAACGGAGAAATCCAAATTGACTTTGATTTTGCAGGTAAAATGCTTAAAAAATTAGCTAAAATAATATTAAAAAAAGGTTTACCAAAAGAGATTGATTTATTAAACGTGAATATTCCAGCAAACCCTATTAATGAAGAATTTGAAGTAGTTACACTCGGAAAACGTATGTACACCCCAGTAATTGATACACGCCTAGATCCACGTGGAAAACCATATTACTGGATTGGCGGTGAACCGTATGAGTCTGATGAACCTGGAAGCGATGGTTATGAATTACGCAGAGCTCAAAAAACTACAATAACACCACTTACAATTGATTTAACTAGTGATATGAGTTTATTAAAAGAATGGTTAGATTAATTACTATAAGTTTAAATCTTTAAGTATTTTTTCTCTTTCTTCACGGAGCTCGTTTAATATCTTTTCATCAGTACATCCATCTTTTTTAAGTTGAGCTATTGTACGAGTAATAGCTTCTAAATTACTTTCTAATTGATTAATTGCCATGATATTATTTTGAACATTAAAGTATTTAAAGTTGAAACATCAATATTAAAGTAGAATATTCAAGGATTTGAAAAAATGAGTTTTGAAAAAGATAATGTAAACAAACTTTTTGCACAATTTAAAAATAAGTATGTCAGTGTTGATTTAAGAGACAATAATAGAAGTGAAGGAAAAGTTATTGCTATAGATAATTATCTAAATTTAGTCCTTGAAAATGAAAACGGCTTAGAAACCATTAAAGGCGGAAATATTATATTCATTAGCTTAAAAGAAGACAAATAGAAGTTTAAATATCAACTTCTATACCTAAGATCTCTTTTTTACCATTGTAAATATCCATCGCTATTTGAGCTGCACCAATAGCTCCAGATTCTTTTGAAATAACCTTTAAATCATATTTATTTTTGAAGTATTTATTTATCTCTTCTTCAAAGTTAAATGGTTCTTTAGCAGAACCAATAGAACCTGTTAAAACAATACCTTCAATCTCTTTTTCACACACAACATCAAGACCAGCTATTTCCATAGCGACAGTCATTATTAATGTATCAATGGCTAATTTAGCTTTTTTATCTCCATTTTTATAGTTTTCCAAAAGTTGATCTTTCATGTTAGCTACTTTACCATCAATCTCAGCAATTTTGATTGCACCTGCATGTGAAAAACAATCATTAGCGGAAGCATTATTTTCGTCAATGTCTCTAATCATTTCTAAATCAATAGGTCCATGAACAATACCCATTGCACCAACACATGCATCAATAGCTCCTTTAATTTTTCCATCTTCTACCAATATATCTACACTATTTGATGAAATGTCTGCTACAATAAAATTAGACCATCCAGTTTCCTTTAAAGCATTATAAGAAATGCTTACCTTTTCCGGACTAGCCTGATGAGAATAAGCTGCCCTAAACAATTCATTTAGGGAAGTTGAATTTTTATGAAGCCCAGGAATCATTATTGAATCAATTTCTAATTGCTCTAATTCTGTAAAAACTGATGTTCCTCCACCAGTTACCTTACCTGCACCATTGATTGATAAAATTCCTCTATTTTCAACTTTTTGTGTTGGTAAAATTTTATCTATGCCATCGCCCATCGCATAAGTAATGGCCATTAATTTTACATCATCAAAATCGACACGTTTTTCAAGTTCTTCGGTTGCAGAGACCAGACCCTGTTTACTTTCTTCTCTTCCAATTTTAAAAACATCGATAACATTACCTTCATCAGACATTATGCAAAAAGAGATTCCAGTAGTTCCATGGTCCATACCAATAAATACCACAATTACCACACTATAAAAAAAATAATTTAATAAAAAAAGTAAAAAAAAGGATTAAAAAGACCTAATCGTCTTTTTGTAATCCACAAGCTTTTCTAAGTCTTTCACCAACAATTTCAATTTCTTTTTGACCTTCTGCAGCTCTCATTTCTTTTAAGTTAGCTCCATCGGTAGCGTTTTCATCAGCCCATTGTTTTTTGAAGGTTCCATCTTGGATTTCTTTTAAAACTGCTTTCATACCGTCTTTAGCTTCTTGAGTAATGATTCTATTTCCTCTAGTTAAACCACCATATTCAGCAGTGTTACTTACATCAGTCCACATTCCAGCAAAACCTTTTTCATAGATTAAATCTACAATGAGTTTTACTTCATGACAAGTTTCAAAGTAAGCAATTTCAGGTTGGTAACCAGCTTCGACTAATGTAGTGAATCCAGCATTAATCAATTCAGTGATACCTCCACATAATACAGTTTGTTCACCGAATAAATCAGTTTCAGTTTCTTCTTGGAAAGTAGTTTCTAAAACACCTGCTTTGGTTAATCCACAAGCTTTTGCCATGCCTAATGCAAGTTGAAGAGCATCACCAGTAGCATCTTGTTCAACTGCAACTAAACCAGGAATACCGAATCCTTCTTCATATGTTCTTCTTACCATAGACCCAGGTCCTTTAGGAGCAAACATTACAATGTTTACGTCTTCACCTGGTTTAATTAATCCAAAGTGAATGTTATACCCATGAGAGAATGAAATAGTGTTTCCAGCTTCAACATAAGGTGCAATTTGTTCGTTGTATACTTTTTCTTGGATTTCATCAGGGAGTAAAATGTGAATAATATCAGCTTCTTTCGCTGCATCTTCAATAGTTTTTACAGTCATACCATCTTCTTTTGCTACATTCCAAGAACTACCGTTTTCTCTTAAACCAACGATAACATTAGCTCCACTATCAGCCATATTTCTAGATTGTGCCCTACCTTGGGAACCATAACCGATTACAGCAATGGTTTTACCTTCTAAAGCATCAGTATTTACATCTGCATCGTAATACATTTTCATTTAAAATCATCCCTTTGATTTTTTTAATAATTAATAAAATTAAATTTGATATCTTAATAAAATATCAATATTTACTTATTGATTTTTATGTTTATAAACATAACTTAATAGATGATTAGTAACCATCTACTAAAACTTTTAACTCGCCTGTTACAATATCAATAATAAGACCGTGAACTGGCACATCAGGAATTAATGGGTGGTTTTTAATCTTTTCAACAACGTTTTTAACGTTTTCCTCTTCATCTTCAAATCCACCAATCCATTCAGCCAAATCATATTTTGCAATGTCTTCTTCAGCAATTCCACGAGCAATCATCTTTTCTTTTAGTGCTTCAGCATCCGCACCGGCCATACCACATTCAGTGTGACCAACGACTAAAACCTCTTCACAGCCTAAATTATAAAGAGCAGCACCGATTGATCTAATTGCATCTTCTCCAACAATAGAGTTACCAGCATTTCTAACAATCTTTGCATCACCTCTTTCAAGGCCTAATGCAGGCTCGAAAAAGTCAATTAATCTGCAATCCATACATGTTAAGATTGCTAACTTCTTTTGAGCGTGGTGAGACATTTCACTGCCTTCAAAATTTTCGACAAACTTCTTATTATCTTCCAAAACGTTCTCCAATATAGTCATTTTATACTCCCCTTGCCATTGCTGTTAGGCCAGTACGTGAAATCTTTTTGATTCCATAACCTTTTAATAAAGATATAAATGCATCAATTTTCTCCATATCTCCAGTTAATTCTATAATTAATGTTTCTTCTGATACATCAACAATTTTAGCTCTGAAAATATTAGTGTATTGCATTATTTCAGCTCTTGCTTTTGCATTAGGAATATTTACTTTAATAAGACATAATTCCCTTTGAACAGCATTTTTAGTAATATCTTTAATCTTGATGACATCAACTACTTTGTTGAGTTGTTTTGTAACTTGCTCAAGACCCTTTTGGTCTGCTTTGACAGTAATTACCATACGAGATAATCCTTCGACTTCAGATTCCCCTACTGTAATACTGTCAATATTAAATCCTCTTCTATTAAATAATCCTGCTACTTTTTGTAAAACACCTGGTTTGTCTTCAACTAATGTGGAAATAATATGATAATCAACTATCATTTAAATCACATCCTTTTCAAGTTTATATTCACCAATCATTTCATTAATTCCAGCTCCAGGCGGAAGCATAGGTAAAGCTTCCTCAGAATCTATTACAACATTTAATAAAATTGGTTCATTATCTTTAATTGCTGAAGCTAATGCTTCTTTAGTTTCTCCAGGTTTTGTAATTCTAACTGCATTTACTCCAAAACTTTCAGCTAATTTAACAAAATCCGGACTATCTTTAAATTCTGTTTGTGAGTGTCTTCCATCATATAATAATGTTTGCCATTGATATACCATTCCTAAAGTCCTATTTTCTAAGACTACTGCAATTACAGGTATATCATAATCGCGAACTGTTGCAAGTTCTTGACAAACCATTAAAAATCCACCGTCGCCGTTAATAGATACAACAGGGTCATCTGGACAAGCAACTTTAGCACCAATAGCAGATGGGAATCCGAATCCCATAGTTCCAAGACCTCCTGAAGATATAAATTTACGTGGCTTTTGAGTGTCATAGAAATGTGCAGCCCACATTTGGTTTTGACCTACATCTGTGGTTAGAATTGAATCAGGAGTTAAAACATCTGAAATCTCCTTAATAACAGTTTGCGGCTTAAGCGGTATATCATCATAAGTAACTCTTGGAAGCAACTCTTGTTTTTTCTGTTTAATCATATCCGCCCAAGATTTAACATCATCAGAAACTTCATAATCTTTTAAAGTTTTATTTAAAGATGACAATACATTTCTTGCATCCCCAACAATAGGTAAATCCACATCTACATTTTTACCAATTTCTGCCGGGTCTATATCAATATGAATAACCTTTGTATCTGGAACAAAACTGTCCAATCTTCCAGTTGTTCTATCTGAAAATCTGATACCAATAGCTATTAACAAATCAGATTCGTTAATGTAATCATTTGAAACTTTTCTACCGTGCATACCAAGCATACCTAAAGATAAATCATCAGTCTCATCAATAGCACCTTTACCTAAAAGTGAAGTCATTACAGGAGCATTAATAATTTCTGCAAGTTTTTTTAACTCACAACAAGCATTGGATATAATTACTCCCGCTCCAGCCAATATTACAGGCTTTTTAGCTTGTTTTATTAAATCACGTGCCTTTTTAATTTGCCTAATATTACCCTTAGTATTTGGATTATAACCCGGAGTATCAATTAAAGAATCATCAAATTTTGTAAGTTCCGCTTCTTGAACCTCTTTTGGAACATCAATTAAGACAGGCCCAGGTCTTCCACTAGAAGCTATTTCAAAAGAAGATTTGACCATTGAAGGTATTAAATCCGGATCTTTAGGTTGGAAACTATGTTTTGTAATAGGCATTGTAATTCCAATAATATCCGCTTCTTGAAATGCATCATTTCCTATTAAATGAGTAGGAACCTGTCCAGTAATAGCTACAATTGGAGAAGAATCCATATATGCAGTCGCAATTCCTGTGACTAGATTGGTTGCTCCAGGACCAGAAGTTGCCAAACACACCCCTACACGACCAGAAGCTCTTGCATATCCATCTGCTGCATGAGCTGCGCATTGTTCGTGTCTAACTAATATATGATCCATGTCTGCATCATATAACATGTCATAGAATGGTATGGTTTGTCCACCAGGATAACCAAATATTGTTTTTACCCCCATATTTTTGAGGGATTCAATTATCGCTTCTCCGCCTCTCATTTTAAAAACCTTTTTATATATTATACAATAACTTATGAATACAAAAATATATATAATTATCTTAAAAAATTAATTGATAGTAAGTTGTGATGATAATATGAGCTTTACAAAATATTTATGCCATAGAATTCCTGAACGAAGTTTCTTTATTAAGGGTCATCAGTTCCCAGTTTGTGCTAGATGTACAGGATTTTATACCGGTTTAGCTATTTATTTGATTTACAACTATTTCTATGGGCATAATTACGATTTAAACACATTAATACTATCAATTATACTTATGATACCTGTGGCTATAGATGGTTTAACACAATACTTTGGACCAAGAGAAAGCACCAACCCTCTAAGATTCATCACAGGATTAATTGGGGGCATTGGTTTAATAATATTTTTAAAAATAATCATTAGGTGGATTTTTTATGTTTTGTTACAAATGTGGTGAAGAAAATCCAGAAGAAGCAAAATTTTGTAAAAACTGCGGTGTAGTATTAAAAAAAGAGGAGACAGTTAAAAAAGTAGAAGTAATCCAAACTCCTGTAAATAACCAACATACAAACTATAATTATCAAAACAGACAGACCCGTACAACTAATTCCAACAATGACAGTTCAAGTTGGATTGCATGTTGTATCTGTTTAATTGCAATCTTTATTATATTTGCAATAATTGGATTATTTTAAGTAGTAATACAAAACAGCTTTTTGAGCATGCATCCTGTTTTCCGCTTCATCATAAATTACAGATTGAGGCCCGTCAATGACATCTGCTGTAACTTCCTGACCTCTAATTGCAGGCAAACAGTGCATAAAAATAGCTCCATCATTTGCTAATGCCATCAAATCACTGTTAACTTGGAAAGGAGATAAGTCAATTTCTCTTTGTTTTGCTTCAGCTTCATCCCCCATACTTACCCACACATCAGTGTATACCACATCAACATTTTCTAAAGCTACACCAATATCATCACTAACGATGATTTCAGTGTTATTTTCACCAGCAAATTCTTGAGCAGTCTTTAAAATATCTTCATTAGGCTCATAACCTTTAGAACAGGCCACAGACATGTCCATTCCTAAAAGAGGAGCAATTAATAAAAGGGAATTACAAACATTATTTCCATCACCGACAAAGCAGATTTTTTTACCTTCCCAATCGCCCAAATGTTCCTTAACTGTTAACATATCGGCCAATGCTTGGCAAGGATGTTCTAAATTGGTTAATCCACTTATTACAGGGACATCTGAATATTTAGCTAGCTCAATAACATCTTCATGTTCAATAGCTCTAATCATTATTCCATCAACAAAACGACTTAAAACCTTAGCAGTGTCTGAAATTGGTTCGCCTCTTCCCATTTGCAAATCATTAGATGATAAGAATATAGCTCTTCCACCTAACTGGTACATTCCAACGTCAAAAGAAACCCTTGTTCTTGTAGATGATTTTTGAAATATCATTGCTAATGTTTTACCTTCTAGAGGCTTCTCTTCCATCTCCCCTGCTTTAATTTTACTAGCCAAATCAAGAATATACTTAACATCCTCTTTAATATCGCAAATAGATAATAAACTATCCATCTAAAATTCCCCTTTTTAAATATTATAAAAAAGAATATTTGTAAAATATATATATTAAATGTTTCTATAAAATCATTTTAAACTTAATATCACGAATTGTAGAGATTACTGGAACAAGCAATAAATAAATGAACTTATTTGAAACATTAAAGTCTAGTAAGTTTACGATAACAGTTAAACCCATTATTATAAGGAATGTATGTATAACCTGCCTTTTTTCCTCTTTAGATGGTTTTACTTCCAGGAATTTTCTTGAATCTGCATAATGATACATTAACAAAAAGAACTCAATAACTAAAAATATATCCAATCCAAAAATCGCTTCGGATAAAAAGAAACGAGAATAATTTCCAATTAGAGAAGTTGTAAATGGAATAAATGAAATACAAATTAAGAATAATATGTTAATCCACAAATAAGGAATATTCAATCTTTTTATTTTTATAAATTCATGGTGATAAATCCAAAATGAACTAATTAAAACAAAACTAACAATTGTAACACCAATAGTCGGCACCAATGTTGAAATAAAGGATAGAAAATCAGAATAATTAACAATTTGAAGTTCAGGAATAGCAATACCAAATACTAATAATGTCATTACCATTCCGAAAATACCATCAGTTAGACCCATCAAACGACTGGGATCAATACAAACATCACTTTCCAACCCTAGTTTAAAGCGCTGAAAAAAGGTTAAGTTTTTATCAAGTTTTTTATAACTTTTAATTTTGCGCCTATCACTGCGAAATTTTGAATCTTTAGCATCTAAAATATTAGAAAACCTATCCATTTTTTCAATAGTTTCATCATCGGGCGCATTCTCTTTAATTATTTCAATTTTTTCTTGAATATTTTTCTTAACTCTTCAATATCTTCTGGGATAACTTTATCAGTAATTTTAATCACCGAAAAAAGGAATAAAAGAAATTTAATTTAAAATTTCTTTCATATGTTCTACACGTTTATTTACTAAATCAGTTGTACCAACATCTCTTCTGTGGTAAACATTACCTTTAACAAATTCGCATGCTTTTTCAGCTATTTTTTCAGCTTCTTCAATAGATTCTCCACTAGCTACAATACCCAATGCTCTTGATCCAGACAAGTGGATTCCATCGTCTTCCTGGCTTACAGCTGCATAAAATACTTTTGCACCCATATCTTCAATAGCTTCTTCATCTACTTCAATTAATTCCCCAGCATATTCTGTTTCTGGGTATCCATCAGGTACTATGTATTTACATACACTAGCTTTGTCTTCAAATTCAACTGAATCTAAGTTACCATCAACGATAGCTTGACAAACATCAGCCAATGGAGTTTTAAGAAGTGGTAAAACATTCATTGCTTCAGGATCTCCAAATCTAGCATTATATTCAATGAGTTTTGGTCCATCAGCAGTTAACATGAATTGACCATATAAAATACCTTTGTATGGTTCTGCTTCTTCAGCAATAGCTTTTAAGGTTTCTTTCATGATTTCTACTGCTTTATCATAATCATCTTGAGTTAAAAATGGTAATAATCCTCCAACGTCAGAGTAAGAACCCATACCACCAGTAATAGCCCCCACATCTCCTTCAAATGCATGAGGATGATCTTGTGCTGCAGGCATAGGTGCCAAATTTTCACCGTCACAAAATGCCTGTATAGTGAATTCCTCACCGATTAATCTCTCTTCAATAATAACTTGAGCAAATCCACCCATTACATTATCAATAACTTCACAGGAGTATTCTTTTGCTTCTTCATTATCTTTAAGATGGTCTCCTACAATTTTGACTCCTTTACCACCAGTTAAACCTACAGGTTTTACTACAACATCACGGTCAAATTCATCCAAAAATGCAGAAACATCTTCAGAATTATCGAATACCTTATAAACTAAAGATCCTTCGATTTCATAATCTTCAAATAATTTTCTCATGAATGATTTATCAGTTTCAATTCTAGCTGCGCTTTGAGTTGGTCCAACACATTTAATTCCATTTTTTTGAAGCTCATCCACAATTCCTTTTCCTAGTGGAGCTTCAGGACCAATAAATGCGATGTCAATGCCCTTTTCAACAGCATATTCAGCTACTTTTTCAACTTCTCCTTCATCCCCTTGCTTAAACTCGGCAATTTTAGACATTCCCGGATTTACTTTACTCATATAACAATATAATTCTACATCATCCTTAAGTGCATCAGCAATCGCATGTTCACGAGCACCAGTACCAACAACTAAAACTTTCATGATTGAATCTCCTATTAATTAAAACTATATTCTTAAAAATATTTAACATTAACTTTAAATATTAACACTTGCATATACAAGAGTATAATTGCATATGCAAGAGTGATAAAAAATGGAAAAAAATGAAAACATTGAAATGATTACAGGAGACCCTAAAAAAGCCATAAACAAATTGTCTCTACCAATAATAGGCAGTATGTTTTTAATATTTGCAAATAACATTATCGATAGTATCTGGGTAGCGGGACTTGGCGCCGAACCACTTGCTGCACTTGGATACATCACCCCCCTATTTATGATTTTAGTTGGATTTGGAAATGGTATAGGAGCCGGTGGTAACTCCCTCATTTCAAGATTCATTGGTGCAGAGGATAGACAGTCCGCAAATAATGCGGCAATACACAACCTTATTCTAAGCTTCATTGTTTCAATCATTATTTCAATAATATTTCTGACATTCATGGAACCATTGCTCAACATGATGGGTGCAAGCAGCGTTATAAACTATGCAATGGACTACGGTTTTATCATATTCATCTGGACCTTTGCAATTTTAATGCCACCAATTGTAGGCGGAGCATTCAGGGCAGAAGGAGATATAAAAAGAGCAACACTCCCGATAGCAACAGCTGCAATAATCAACATGATTTTAGATCCGATATTTATTTACACTTTAAATATGGGAATTCAGGGAGCTGCCTGGGCAACCGCTTTAGGACCATTCATAAGTTTGCTTTTAATGTTTTACTGGATTTTTGTTAAAAAAGACACATACCTATCCTATAACTTAAAAGATTTCCACAACGATTTTGGAATGTATAAAGATATCCTAGTAGTAGGTATTCCAGCTAGTCTAGAGCAGTTGGTATTGTCTGTTCTAACAATATTTGTAAACTATATGCTTACATTAGTCTCAGGACCTGTGGCAGTGGCCGTTTATACTGCAGGATGGAGAATTGTAAATATCGGAATGCTTCCGGCAATCGGTGTTGGAACTGCTGCAATTTCTGTTGCAGGAGTGGCATACGGAGCTAGAAAATATGAAAATTTAAGAATAACAGCAAGATATGCTGTAAAGGTAGCTTTAATAGCATCAATAATAGTCTGCATAATACTAAATGTATTTGCAAACCAAATTGCATATATATTCTCCTATTCCCAAAGCAGCGCCCAGCTGGAACCGTTAATTGCGAGTTTCTTACAAATAATGTGTTTATTCATATTATATGTTCCATTTGGAGCAAGTGCAGGAAATGTATTTCAGGGAGTCGGAAAAGGAACAATTTCATTTATTCTAACTTCATTTAGGGAATTTATTTTAGTACTGATTTTCGCATATCTTTTAGGTTTCACATTCAATATGGGCGAATTTGGAATATATTGTGGAATGCTTTTAGGTGGTGGAATAGGTTCTTTGATATGTTATGCATGCATTGAACTATATATCAGCAAACTGATTAGAGGTAGTGAAAATGTTTGATGAAAACATTCCAACTGTGCCATTTATCTCTATCATGTATAGAGAACATGCCAAATTCCTAAATGAAAAGGTAAAAGATGAAAATTTAAGTTTTGGCCTTTTTCCACTATTAATAAAAATTTATAAAAATGAAGGAATCATTCAGGAACAACTTGCAGAGAGTTTTCATTTAAATGAAAGTACGATTACAAGAAACCTTAAAAAACTAGAAGATAAAGGATTTATTGAAAGAATCCAAGACAAAAGAACAAAAAGAATAGAAATAACAGAAAAAGGGGCGAAAACTGCTCAAAAAGTAATGAACTACGATGAAGAGTGGGATGAAAAAATTAAAGATATAATAGGCATTGAAGAGTACAATAATCTAATAAATAACCTTAAAAAAATTAGTGAGGAAATAATATGAACCAAACAATTCATGATTTAAAGACAAGAAGAAGCATTAGAAAATTCAAAGATGAACAAATTTCTGATGAAGATTTAAAAACAATTTTAGAAGCGGGAACTTACGCACCAACCGGTAGAGGTGCACAATCACCAAAAATAGTTGTAATTCAAAATCAAGAAACAATTAAAGAATTGTCAGCATGGAACAGAAGCTTTTTCCCAGTAGAAGTTCCCGATGATTTGGATCCATTCTATGGCGCAAAAACCTTATTGATTGTATTAGCAGACAGCGAAATGCCAACATGGATTGAAGATGGAGCTAGTGTGCTTACAGTACTTGTCAATGCTGCTCATGCAGTTGGTGTGGGATCTTGTTGGATTCACCGTGCAAGAGACGAATTTGCATCAAAAAAAGGAAAGGAGTTACTAAAAGAATGGGGAATTCCTGAAAGATATGAAGGAATTGGCCACGTTGTTTTAGGTTATACTGATATGGAAGCTCCAGAGCCTCTTGCAAGAAAAGAAGATTACATCCACTATGTGGATTAATTTTTTAATTTTAATGTTAATCTAAAAATAATAAGAAGAGGTTAAAAGTAAAAACCTCTGTTGAATTTTATCTATTTACCAGTAACTATGTATTCTAAAGTATCTAAATCTGGTGCGGTAATTGAAACTTTTTTACCATCTTCAAGGAAATTGAAACCATAATCACCATCAGTGAAGTGTTTAAAGTATCCGGTTTTATCTCCAATTGTTTTTTTGGTAAATCCTGCAGGAAGACTGTCGTATAAGTCTTGGTCAGTTGAACTTCCGACTGGAATAACTGCGAGAGTTATCTCATCGCTTCCTTTAGTATAAACATCCATGACTCCTGAATCAATACTGATATCACATGTTACCCCGTAAGAAGTTGAATATGAATATCCATCAGGAATATGTAATTCAACTCCGTCATTTACATAAGCAGTTACGACACCCATAGAAGTGATGACAGCTGCTATTAAACAAATTATTAGTATTTTTCTGTTCATAATAATCACTATTTAATATTGTATTCGAAGTTATATTTATATATTATTTAAATTTAAGAAAATTATGTGAATTTAAAATTATGTTTCCAAAAACTAATTATCAAACTGTATTATTTTTTAGCGCATTAGTGAATTATTTATAAAAAATCAATTAAAAAAAATTAAAAAATAATTATTGTCAAAATTTGACTTAAAAAAAAGAAATTAAAGATGAGTTTGTTTAACCCATCTACATTTTTTCAGGTGCTGAAACACCCAAAATATCAAGTGCATTTTTAATGGTTGTCTTAGCTCTATCAACTAAAATCAATCTAGTATCTTCAAACTCAGACCCAATTACTTGCTCTGATTTATAGAATTTGTTAAATGAACCAGCTAAATCTTGAGAGTATTGTGTAATATTGTGAACTCTCTTTTTATTAGCACAATCTTCAACAACTTGTGGGAATTTAGCAATTTGTCTTACTAAATCCTGTTCAGCATCATTTGGAACCCAATCATCAGCGACTTCTAAAGAACTAATATCTTTGCCTGATTTTTTAAGTAATTTGGATGCTCTTGCATGAGCATACTGAATGGAAGCACATCCTCGCTCAAAGCTTAATGCTTCATCCCATTTAAATGTTAAATGCTTTTCAGGAGACAATTTAGCAATGAAGAACCTGATAGCTCCAACACCTATTTCTTCGGCCATTGGTGCGATTTCTTCTTCGCTCAATTCTGGGTTTCTTGATTTAATTTCATCATGTGCTCTTAATACTGCTTCGTCAATTAATTCATCAACAGATACAAATTTTCCTCTTCTTGTAGACATTGAACCTTCAGGAAGAGTAATAAATTCATAAAATATTACTTCTGGCGGAGTTTGTCTAAATATTTCTTCAAAGATAACCTTAATTTGTTTTGCGGCTAATTTATGGTCTGAACCTAAAATATCAAGTACAGTGTCGCCTAAAGTAGCTTTGTATTTGTGATAAGCTAAGTCTCTTGTAGAATAAAGGGAAGTACCATTTGATCTCCTTAAAACAAACTCTTTTTCAATGTTGAAGTCTGTTAAATCAACATACAATACATCATTTTCTCTTGTAAAACCTTCCCTTTTGATGTAATTTACCAATGCATCAACTTCACCATTTCTTACAAATTGACCTTCCCAAACAAAATCATCGTGAACAATATTCATTCTTAAGAGTGATTCTTTCATTCCAGAAATACATTTTGAAACAACATCTTCAAAGACTTTGTTCAATTCTTCATCAGAACCCTCTTCATATTTTTGAATTAACTCATCTACTTTAGCATTTAAAGCCTCATCTTCTTCAACTGCTTTGTTTGCATCGAAGTATAATTTTCCAATTTTGTGGTCAATCTTATCTCCTTCATAATCATCAATGTTTAAACCACATTCTGTTATACCGCAAACAATAATAGCTATTTGTCTGCCCATATCATTAACATAATATTGGGTAATTACATCTCTTCCAGCCAATTTTAAAAGTCTTGAGAGAGAATCTCCAAAAATAGAGTTTCTAATGTGTCCAATGTGAAGTGGACCGTTTGGATTAGCTGAAGTATGTTCCAATACAATTTTTTCTCCATACTCCGGAAGCTGACCATAATTTTCATCGACCTTTTCTAAAAGCAATTTTGAAAATTTAGAATAATCAATAAAGAAATTTACGTAAGGACCAAAGTTTTGGACTTTAGAAAAAATCTCTGGAACTTCAATCTTTTCAACTAATTCTTTTGCAACTTCTGGAGGAGAAGTTCTTAATTTTTTTGTTAAAGCAAATGCAATAGTGCTTGCGAGATCTCCTAAATCAGGATTCGGAGGAAATTCTAATTTAAAATTCCTATCTATCTCTTCATCATATTGATCTAAAGCTTTATTAATAGCTTCAATAGCTTGTTTTTCAATTTCAAAATACATTAACTCACCTTAATAATAATCATAATCCCCTTAACCAGAGGGAAAGATAACCAATTTTTGGAATAACTACTAAATTATCACCAAATGTTACAACCTTATCCGTGATTTGGTCAGGTGAAACATAATACGGATCTGGAGAATCATTATTATCTCCTTTTATCAAATACATCGTAGTTCCATTAACCTGAACAACATCTATAACTCTATGAATTACGGGTTGATCATACCATTGTGCTTGATAAACAACAACATCACCTTTTTTTATATCGGCGGTATTAAACTCATGTAATCCAAAAAAGTCTGCTTTTTGAACTAAAACAATGTCCCCTCTATAAAATGAAGGTTCCATACTACCTGAAACAACCACGTTTAAATGTTGAGCAGCAACTAAAACGATTATAAGAATAACTATATATGTTGCAATCTCTTTATAATCAATTTCCATTATATTACCTTCTTCTTTTCTTAAATGCTACTTGAAGAGCTAATTCGATAGCATCTGAAGTTTTTTGCATATCTTCCATACTATGAGCATTTGAAATAAAATTACATTCAAACTGTGATGGAGGAATGAAAACACCTTCTTTTAATAACGCTTTAAAATATCTTAAAAATTGTTTTCTATCAGATTCCTGCGCATCTGCATAATTATAAACAGGTGCAGGATTGAAATAAATTTGAAACATTGAAGCAAGGCCAACTGGTTGGATATTATACTCTTCATCTTCAATGATTGATTGAATATTGCCTCTGAGGTAGTTTCCTTTTCTTTCAAGCTCTTTGTAAAACGCATCATCTAATTGAGTTAAAGTAGAAATACCTGCTTGAACAGAAATAGGATTTCCTGAAAAAGTACCAGCTTGATAAACAGGCCCTTGCGGAGCAATTAATTCCATGATTTCTTTTTTACCACAGAAAGCACCCATAGGAAGTCCGCCACCTACGATTTTACCCAATGTTGTTAAATCAGGAGTAACTCCATAATATTGCTGAGCTCCACCTCTAGATGCTCTAAATCCAGTGATAACTTCATCAAATATTAAAATTATGCCGTTTTCTTCGGTGATTTTTCTTATAAACTCTAAAAATCCTGGTTTTGGTTCAATACAACCTACATTACCCATCACCACTTCCATGATAATACAAGCAATGTTTTCACCTTCTTTTTCAATCAAGTCTGTAAGGGCTTCTTCATCATTAAATGGAACAGATAATGTATTTTTAGTAGTGTCTTCTGGTATTCCTGGGCTATCAGGTAAAGTTGCAGCGCCAGAACCTCCTTTAACAAGCACATAATCATGAGCTCCATGATAAGCACCTTCAAATTTAACAATTTTATCTCTACCAGTGAATCCTCTTGCAAGTCTAATTGCACTCATAGTAGCTTCTGTTCCACTATTACAGAATCTGACCATCTCAGCAGATGGAATTCTATCAATTACTTCTTTTGCAAGAGTTATTTCATTTTCTGTAGGAGTACCATATGCAGTACCAATTGTTAACTGATTAGAAACTTCCCTTACTACTTTTGGATTAGCATGCCCCAATATTAAAGGACCATATGCCAAACAATGGTCAATGTAAGTTTTTCCATCAACATCTGTGATTCTTGAACCTCCAGCACTTTTAACAAAAAATGGATAAGGTTTAAAAGCACGCACTGGAGAGTTTACACCACCAGGAAAATAATTCTTAGATTCATTGTATAATTCTTCTGAATACATTTTATCACACTATAAATGTTGGATTAATGAATTTACACAAGCAACAGCAATTGGTGTACCACCTTTAGGACCTTCAACAATAATGTTTGGTATATCTGAATTTCTTAAAGCCTCTTTAGAGTCGGCTGCTCCAACAAAACCAACTGGAACACCTACAATAGCTTTAAGATTCATTTCACCTTTTTGGTATAAATCCATAGCTTCAAAAACAGCAGTAGGAGCATTACCAGAAACGACAATTCCTTCAAAATCATTTAAAGCAGCATATCGCATAGCAGCGGCGGCTCTAGTAATTTGATTTTCTTTGGCTATTTTTATAACTTCTTCATTCCTGATATAACACTCAACTTCCCCCTCATACCTTGTTATACCATATTTAACCATGTTAATGTCGGTTAAAATAGTTTCTTTATTTTTAAGGGAAGTCATAGCTGCATCCACAAAATCTGAACTCATATGTACTAATTTAGCATACTCAGGATCAGCTGTTGAGTGAACAATTCTTTCAACAATGTCCCTTTCAGCAGGACTTAAATCTTTGACATCATCTCCAATAAGGCCACGAATAATCTCTCTACTTTTAGTAGCAATATCCAAACCTTGTTTAGTTGATGCACCCATGAACATTTTGTCTGTCATATTATAACTATTAGTGAATATATAAGTTAAATATTTTGTCTTATTTATAACATCAATATTAAAAGAAGTAAATAATATTTAAATCATTTTTCACTAGCTGACATTCCTGCCAAATAACCAGTTGAAAAAGCTATTTTTAAATTATAACCACCAGTAGGACCATGTAAATCCAGAATTTCACCTGCAAAATATAAATTAGGTGTTAATGTTGATTCCATTGTTTTTGAATTAATGTTGGATAAATCCACGCCCCCAATAGTGATTTTTGCTAGATCACTATTGAAGCCAACAACCTCAAAAACAAATCTTTTCAAATTCTCAATTAATCTATTTTTGCTTTTTTTGTTAATTCTAGATAATTGGACATCCCCATCTAAGTTAATTTCATTTAAAAAGAATTCTATAAAATTATTCGTTAAGAAAACCTTTAAATAATTCTTCAACATTGTTTTTCCTTTCACTTGAAAGTCGTTTGTAAATTTTTCATTTAATTGGTCACGTGTGAATTGAGGACATAAATCAATGCCTATTTCAAAATTGACATCGGGATTACCATTAATTAAATTATAATCCATGTTGTCTGAAATTTCATTGCTTAAATTAATAATACCGGGGCCTGTTAAACCAACATGGGAAAATAAAACATTGCCATTGACTTTAATTTTCTTATAACTTACAACAACATCATATAACGTGATTCCAGCAATGCCTGATAAGTCTTTTTTGGTTATTAATGGACAAAGACCGTACTTAATGTCTGTAAGCGGTTGTGAAGTTAATGAATAATTTTTTATATTGCAACCTGTTTGTGGATAGGTCACACCCCCAGTAGCTATTATAAGCTTGTTGGCTTTAATTTTGTCATTTATAACAAACCCCTCTTTAATGGAGTTAACTTCAAAGTTATAAGTTATAACTACATCATCCAAATAATCAATTAAAATATCTAGAATATCACTGGATTTTTCTGATTCAGGAAAAATTCTGTTATCATCTTCTTCAATAAAAGATAATCCTTTATCTTCAAATAACGAAAATAGCTTTTCATTTGTAAATGTATAAAAAGAGTGTTTTAAAAAATTTTTTTGAGAATATGAATTCAATAGCTTTTTGATTGGTTTTAGGTTAGTAATATTACATCTTCCACCACCCGTAATCAGGAGTTTTCGTCCCAATTGGGAGTTTTTTTCAAGTAATATTACACTTAAGGAATTTTGGCTAGCGGCAATCGCCGCCATAATTCCAGCTGGGCCTCCACCAACAATTGCTATATCATATTCTTCCATATAAATCTAAAGAAAGTTTTAAGGTGTTAATCTGTGTCTGTCTCTTGGGAAGAGCACACATTCACGGATATTTTCAGCACCTGTAAGTACCATAGTTAACCTGTCAGCACCTACACCCCAACCTGCATGAGGAGGCATACCATATTCAAATGCCTTAAGATAGCTTCCAAATCCATCTGGGTTTAATCCTCTTTCTTCGATTTGTTTTACAAGTAAGTCATGTTGGTGTACACGAGTAGCACCGGAAGATAACTCTAAGTTATTGTACATTAAATCGAATGCATGGGAGTATTTTTCATCTCCTTCTTTAGGCATTACATAGAATGGTTTAATTTCAGTTGGCCATTCAGTTAAGAAGTAGAATCCGCCCATTTGATCGCCTAATGCTTTTTCAGCTTCACGGGATAAATCTTCTCCCCAATCCATTTCAACATCTTTAGCATTGACAATTTCCACTGCTTCATCATAAGTGACAACTGGGAATCTTTTATCTGGAACTTCAATTTCATGCCCTAAAATATCTAATTCGTTTGCACAGTTATCATTAACATCAGTGATTACTTTAACAAGCATGTCATTTAATATGTTCATTACATCAACATCATCCATGAATGATGCTTCTGCATCGATAGAAACAGCTTCGTTTAAGTGTCTTAATGTATCATGTTCTTCAGCTCTGAAAATTTGACCAATTTCAAATACTTTGTCCATTCCACTAGCCATCATCATTTGTTTGTACAATTGTGGAGATTGACCTAAAAATGCTTCTTTTTCAAAGTAAATAATAGGGAATAATTCTGTTCCTCCTTCAGTAGCGGATGCTACAAGTTTAGGAGTGTTAATTTCATAAAATCCATTATCATAGAAGAAATCTCTGATAGAACGGAACATTTGACCTTTAATCTTGAAAATTGCTGAAACATTGTCTTTTCTAATATCTAAAAATCTTGAATCTAATCTTGTATCAATTCCGGCTTTAACTTTTTCTGTTGGATCCATTGGTAAAGGTTGATTAGCTAAATTTAATACTTTAATCTCTTTTGGTAAAATTTCAACACCGTTAGGTGCTTTAGGAGCTTCTTGAGCTGTACCTTTTATTGCAACAACAGATTCTTTTCTAAATTCTCTTAATTGTTCTAAAATTTCTGCATCTACTTTTTTACTTGGAGCTGTTATTTGAACTTTACCAGTCACGTCACGTATAATAACGAACATGATTCCGCCGAAATCACGGATTTCATGTACCCAACCCATTACAGTTACATCATTGCCTGCAATTTCGGCTGTACACTGACTAGCATAATTTGTTCTTCTCCAATCATGTAATAAACCTTGCAAATTATTCACCTCTAGGTTTTAAAAAAATAAATAATAATGATAAATTTTCATTATGTAAGTAATTTTAGAATTAATCTCTTATAAAGATATGTAATAATATTGAAAATTAAATTAAAAATAAATAAAGAAAGATAAATTAAAATTTATCTTTATCTAATTTTTTGACCAAGAGCAGTATAGAATATTGTTAATGATTGATATCATCAATCTCTTAATCTTGTTTTAAATGAATTTGCATGAGCAAAAAATCCTTCATACTCGGCAATTGGAACGGATGTTTTTGATAATTCTTCAAGCCCCTGTTTAGTAATTCTTTGAACAGTCGGTTTTTTAATAAACGCTTCAGTTGAAAGGCCTGAATACATCTTTGCACCGCCACCTGTAGGTAAAACATGATTTGTTCCAGAACCGTAATCACCTGCTGCAACAGGTGAGTATGCACCTAAAAATATAGATCCCGCATTGTTAATGTGTGATAATGTTTCATCATCATCCGCAGTAGAAATGATTAAATGTTCAGGAGCATATTCATTAGTAACAAAAATAGCTTCCTCAAATGTGTTAGTGATAATAATTTTTCCACTTTTAGATAATGATTCCTCTATAATTTCACGTCTTGGAGCTTCTACTGTTAATTTTTTAACAAATTCATCTGTTTTAATTGCTAAATCTTTATCATCAGTTACTAAAAAACAAGACGCATTAGGATCGTGTTCAGCCTGTGCCAATATATCAGTTGCTAAAAACTCAGGATTTGCAGTTTTATCTGCCAATATCAACACTTCAGACGGACCTGCTGGAAACTCTATATCTACTTGACCATACACTAATTTTTTTGCAGCAGTAACGAATATATTACCTGGTCCTACAATTTTTTCTACTTGAGGTATTGATTCCGTACCAAATGCAAGCCCTGCAATAGCTTGTGCTCCTCCAACCTTATAAATTTCATCTGCTCCCGCAATATCTGCGGCCACTAAAATAGCATCTAAAATTTTACCATCCTTTTGTGGTGGAGTAACACAGACGACTTTTTCGACTCCGGCAATTTTTGCAGGGATTACAGTCATCAAAATGGATGAAGGATAAGCTGCTCTACCACCCGGTATGTAACAACCTGCTGAGTTTATAGGCCTAACAATTTGACCGGCGACAATACCAGGATTTACTTCCATTTCCCATTCATTTGGAATTTGTTTCTTATGGAATTTTTCAATGTTTGATGCGGCTTGCTTTAAAGCTAAAAGCAATTCATCATCTAAAGTATCATAAGCCTCTTCAATTTCATCTTTTGATACTTTCAAATTTTCTATTGTAACACCATCAAATTTTTCAGTATATTCTCTAATAGCTTTATCTTTATTAACTTTAACATTATTTAAAATATCTGAAACGATGTCTAAAACCTTATTTACATCTTCTTCTGAACGTTTAATTGTTTCAGATAAATTAATCTCAGAATAATTAAGAATATCCATCACAACACTACCTTAAAATAGCTCCAGTATCTGCAGAGTGAACTAATTTTTGATATAATGCCAACCATCCATCAACATCACTTTCAGGATGTTTGACTTCTTTTAATCTCTTTTCAATTTCTTCATCAGTTAACTCAACATGAATTAGCCTTTTATTAATATCAATTTCAATAATATCTCCATTCTGAATCGCTGCAATAGGACCATTTTCCATAGCTTCAGGAGATACATGACCTATACAAGGTCCTCTAGTTCCTCCAGAAAATCTTCCATCAGTAATTAATCCTACATCTTTAATATTCATTCCTGCAAGAGCGGAAGTTGGATTTAACATTTCTCGCATGCCCGGACCACCTTTAGGTCCTTCATATCTGATTACAACAATGTCTCCTTCACTTATTTCATGGTCAAATATTGCTTTAGTAACTTCCTCTTCAGAATTATACACTTTTGCTGGACCTTTAAGATGCATCAAATTATCAGCAACCGCTCCTTTTTTAACAACACTTCCATTTGGAGCCAAATTACCTTTTAAGATAGCTATTCCACCATCTTCATGTACAGGATTATCTAATGGATGAATAACATCAGTATTTTTATTTTCAACAGTTTCTAAGTTTTCTTTAATGGTTTTTCCAGTAACTGTCAATTGACTGGTGTCAATTTTATCTTCTAAAGTTTTCAATACGGCAGGAATACCACCAGCCAAATGTAAATCCATCATAGTATCCTCACCAGCAGGAGAAATAAGTGCTATATGAGGAACTTTTCTTGATATTTCATCAAACAATTCCAAATCTACATCAACGCCATCGACTTCACTAGCTAACGCAGGGATATGCAATGCAGTATTGGAAGATCCACCCAATGCCATATCAACAGCAATAGCATTATTAAAAGCTTCTTGAGTTAAAATATCTGATGGCTTAATATCATCTTTAACTAATTGTACAATCTGTTTACCTGATTCAAATGCAATATTGTTATTTTCTTCAGTTTTTGCATGGGTAGTTGCACAAGTCGGAAGAGACAAACCTAAAGTTTCGGAAATACATGCCATGGTGTTTGCAGTAAATAAACCTGAACAGCTTCCAGCACCAGGACAAGCACATCTTTCAAGCTCATAAACTTCATCTTCTGACATTTTTCCTGCAGAATTAGCTCCAACAGCTTCAAAAACAGTAATTAAATCAACATTTTTACCTTTATATCTACCTGAATCCATTGGCCCCCCAGTAACAACAATAGAAGGTACATTCACTCTTGAAGCACCCATTATCATTCCTGGAACCACTTTATCACAACTAGGAATTAAAACCAAACCATCAAATGCATGGCCTTTTGTCATGCTTTCAACAGTCGCTGCAATAATTTCACGTGAAGGAAGAGAATATTTCATACCTTCATGATTCATACTGATTCCATCACAAACTGCCATAGTATCAAATTCAAATGGGACACCTCCAGCAGCTATAATTCCATCTTTAACAAATTCAACAAGGTCTCTTAAATGGATATGACCAGGTACAATATCAGTAAAACTATTAGCTATTCCAATAAACGGTTTTTTAAAGTCTTCATCATCAAGTCCACAAGCCCTTAAAAGGGATCTGTGTGGAGCTCTTTGAATTCCCTTTTTAATATTATCACTTTTCATTTAATCACACATTTAATCAAATCATTAATATATATCTTCATAATCATTTATATGATTTTTTCATGATTTGTTAAAAATATGATTATCATTTATTGGATTATTAACATGTGAACAACAATCTGCTATTTAGCAATGTTGCTTTTGGTGATCTACACCATTATAATAATTTATGTAAATTTAATATAAGGACTCTATTATAATGACCTCAATATAATAAACACATCTGTGTGTAACATTCAAAACTATAATATACTCTTTAAATATTCAACATTAATACACTTAAAATTTCAACACAATTAAGCATCAAAATACAATAATCGAAATACCATCATACTTTAAAGCGCAACATTATAAAATTTTGAACTATGTGAAACAGAGAATATTTCCGATTGTAATATTATACAATCAGAAATAAATTCTAAAACACTAATTCAATTAGCACTTACAAGAAATTTCACCGATTTATTTTACAATAATTTTATCAAATATACATTTATTCATTCAACATTCATATTTCAAAGGACACGCATAAAGCATGTTTATAATTTTCTTCTTAAAGATACACCAACAACACCAATTAATGCTAAAAGAGCTAACATTACAGGGTTACCAGTAGCAGGTAAAGTTTCAGGTTCAGGAGCAGCATCTTCACTTTCAACAGGCACAATTTCTATATCAAAATTATTATATTCATTAGGATCTGGAGTGTCACTTATTACATAACCACCGAAAACAATAGGGGTGTCGCCTATAACTTGGCAAATAACCATTGCTGTTGCTAACTCACCAGGTTCCAAATCACCAATAAGCCAAATTCCTGAAATTGGGTCAAATATACCTTTATCAGCGAAAACATCTATGAATGTTATATCACCTTGGGAAACACCTGTATAAGCAACTGTGTTAACTGCTGTATCTGGACCATAATTAAATACCATGAAATTAAAGATAATGTAATCTCCAACTTTTACTTTGCTAGGAGTAGCAAATGCAATAATTTCCAAATCTGCACTTTCATCAGAAGCTACACCAGTTACATAAACATCGGCAGCATCTTCAGAAGTATCATCAGCTGATTGATCATCAGCTGCAAGTTCATCGGCTGCTGCATCATCTTGAGCTACAGCTACAGGACTTTCATCTACACTTTGTTCCTCTGTATAAACAGTATCAGTTGTATCTTCAGCAGCGACCATTGGAATAAGTATAAAAATCAGCGCTATTAAGATACTAACTTTTAATATTTTAGAATTTAATCTCATTTCAACACCTTAAAAAAATTTTTTCTAGTTTTAATATACAATTAATATTGTATAATCTTCAATAGTTATTCGTGAAAAAGTTAATTCCATAATAACCACAAAGTAAAACTAATATTATATAAAATTTATTAAGTATATAAAGTTTACAAATTATTAATTAAATTAAAATGAATTATACAAATTAATATCTATTTGATATTTTTATTGTATATATTCATCATTTAAAAACTAATTTGAATATTTAACAATACACAAAATCGAAATAAATTTAATAAAATATATAAAAATTTTATAAAAAATATTAAAACAATGTTTAATATCCAATATAATCTACAATTTATATCAAAAATATCTATTGTAAAACTAAAAAATATTTAATATTACAAATAATATTAATATATGAGCACATTAGAAAAGATGAAAATTTTAACAGATTCGGCACAATATGACTTATGTGACTATGTAAGTCATAATAAAAGCTCACAAGTTAATTTACCTGGAATATATGAAGCAACAGGACATAACGGATGTAAAATACCTCTTTTCAAAACTCTTTTAACAAATAAATGTAAAAACGATTGTAAATACTGCATAAATCAATCTAAAAGAAACTTTACTCGGCTTGAACTATCACCTGAAGAACTCGCAAAAGCCTTTCTTGGTTATTATAACAGAGGAATGGTTAATGGATTATTCTTAAGCTCAGGAATAACCGGCGATGTCGATGAAACAATGGAAAAACAAATTGAAACTGTTCAGCTATTAAGAAAAAAATACGGTTATGATGATTATATCCACTTAAAAGTTGTGCCTGGTGCCAGCAAGGATTCAATTAAAAGAGCTATGGCGCTTTCTAATAGAGTCAGCATTAATATTGAAGCTGCAACACCATCAGGACTAGCTGAATTATCCTCAACAAAGGATTATAATAAGGATATACTAAAAAGACTCTCTTGGATTAACTCAATGCAACATAAAAGTACAACATATCCAAATTCTACTCACACAACACAGCTTATTGTTGGTGCAAACAATGAAACAGACAAAGAAATTCTTGAGAGAATGGAAAAAATTTATAAAAAATCCGATTTAAAAAGAACATATTTTTCTGCATTTATTCCAATTGAAGATACGGATTTCTCTAAAAAAGAAGCTTGTTCAACGGATAGAACCGCAAAACTATATAATGCAGACAGTTTACTTAATGATTATCATTACAACGTGAAAGAATTGGTATTTGATGAAAATGATAAGTTGTCACTTACACAAGATCCAAAGATTTTAGCCGCAAAAAACATGGATATATTCCCTGTAGAAATTAACAAAGCACCATTTGTAGAGCTCATTAGAGTACCTGGAATTGGGGTAAAATCAGCACGAAAAATAATTTCTATTCGAAAAAAAATGCCTTTTACAAATATAGAACAATTGAAAAGATTAGGTGTTATAGTCAATAGAGCTGAGCCATATATTAAAATCAGTGGTAAATATCAAACTACTTTTGATATATAAATTTTTTAACAATTATTTTGCAATCAAAGATAATTCTATTCAATTTAATTTAAGAAAAAAATAATTTAAATAATAGAAAAACTTTTGTAACAAATATATTTTTAAAAAATATCAAGTATATAATTTCAAGTGTAAAATAAAATATAAAGAATATATCTAGAATAAATGAAATTATAAAATAAAATTAGTATTGGTTAAATAGCTCCCATATTTCAGGGTATTTTTTGGAAACAGCTTCATCTATTAATGTAGAAGCTTCTTTAGAAATACTGAATTCCGGTTCGGTTTTTCTTAAATACCTTAAAACAGCAGCAGATCTAGAAGACCAAAGAGTAATTCTTGGATTTTTATCAACAATCTGAATTACTTCATCTATATGACTTGAATCTACTTGAATGTTTTGTGATGTTTGGACATCTTCTTCAGTAGAAATATCGTCAGATTCCTCTTCGGATGTTTCAGTTTCTTCTTCAACTTCCTCTTCTTGTAACTCTTGTGATGTTTCTTCATTATCAGAAGTTGAATCATCCTCGTTATCGTTTTCTTCCTCTATCTGTTCAAATATATTTTTCTCTTTTTCTACTGGAGAATCAGCTTCTTCAGTCTCTCCATTTTGATTTAACATATCTTCAAGAGATTGAGTAGAATTACTGTCAAAATCCTCATCATAATAATCAGGAATCAAAGAATCTAATCCTCTACCAAGTCCTTTGCCAGGCATTTATTGACCCTCCCCGTCTCTTTTGAGAATCTCTTTTGCTAATTTTAAATAAGCTTTTGTTCCAGTACTATCAGGATCATATATTAGACAAGGCTTACCAAAACTTGGTGCTTCAGCTAATCTAATATTTCTTGGAATGATGGTTTTAAATAATAAATTACTTTCACCAAAATGGCTTTTAAGTTCTTTGTGAACGTCTTTACTAAGTCTAGTTCTCTTATCATATAGAGTTAGGAGAATTCCTTTAATTGGGGTCGGGCTTCTGAGTCTTTTTTCAACTAATTGAATAGTATTAATTAAATCAGCCACACCTTCAAGGGCATAATACTCAGCTTGGATAGGAATTAATACACTATCGGAAGCTACTAATGCATTGACAGTAAGTACACCTAATGAAGGAGGTAAATCGATGAAAATATAGTCAAACAATGGTACAACATCTTTTAGAGTTTCTTTCAAGATAATGTGATAATTTTCACGTCGAGAAAGCTCCATTCCAGCACCACTTAGGGATATATTACTTGGGATAATAAACAAATTTTTAATAAACGTAGGAATTGTTGCTTTTTTAACATTTATATCCCCTATGATAGCTTCGTATATTGTATTTTCTATTTTAGTCTTATCAATCCCAAAACTAGTGGTTGCATTAGCTTGAGGATCCATATCAACAACTAAAACAGATTTACCCATCACCGCTAGAGATGTTGCAGTATTAACAACGGTTGTTGTCTTACCGCAGCCCCCTTTTTGATTCATCACCGCAATTACTTCACTCATTTAAAGAATTCTCCTATTTCTGATAAGTTTTAAGTTATCAGTTATGAATTATAACTTAAAAATTCTTAGTTCTAAAGAATAACTATAGGTTATTCAGTATAAGTTAAAAGGATTAAGTTACTACTTTTAAATAAAAACTTAAAGGAAATAACTTATAAGTTTTAACTTCTAAGGGATAGGAATTAAATTTTAAGTTAAAACTTCAAAGTTATAAAAAATAAGTTTTAAGAAATAACTTATCATAACTAACTTTTAACAAATAAGTTATATTTTATAACTTCTTCCTTATAAATTATTTGTTTTCACATCTAAGTTAGCACTTATTTGTTAACATTGATAAGTTATAAGTTATAACAGTGATAAGTTATTAGTTATAAGTAAAAAATCTAAAAAAAATAAAGAAGGATTATTTAGCGTTTTGCATAGTTCCTTCAAAATAGCTAGCGTATCCTTTTAAATCCAACATTCCATGACCGGAGAAGTTAAGTACAATGGTTTTTTCCTCACCAGTCTGTTTACATTTAATAGCTTCATCAATAGCAACTTTAATTGCATGAGTGGTTTCAGGAGCTGGAACAATACCTTGATTACGTGCAAAAGTAATTCCTGCATTGAAACAATCGACTTGATGAGCAGATCTAGGTTCAATATAACCTTCTTTAGTTAAAAGAGAAACAATAGGTGACATTCCATGGTACCTTAAACCGCCAGCATGAACGGAAGGAGCAACGAAATCATGTCCTAATGTAAACATTTTAAGCATTGGAGTAAATTCATTGGTATCACCGAAGTCATATTCATAAGATCCTTCAGTTAAAGTAGGACAAGCGCTAGGCTCTACAGCAATAAACTGAGTATCTGAATTTCCATCAATCTTATCTTTAATGAATGGGAATAATGAACCTGCTAAATTACTTCCACCACCAGCACAAGCAATCATCACGTCAGGTTCTTCTTCAGCAATTTCTAGTTGGGTTTTTAATTCCTGACCAATAACTGTTTGATGTAACATTACATGGTTTAAAACACTACCTAATGAATATTTAACATCGTCATTTTCTAAAGCTTCTTCCATCGCTTCGGAAATAGCAACACCTAAGGAACCAGGATGGTCTGGATTTTCAGATAAAATTCCACGTCCAACTTTAGTGTTTTCACTAGGTGAAGCAAAGACAGTACTATCGTAAATATTCATGATATTTTTCCTGTCTGGCTTTTGATTAAAGGAAACCTTAACCATATATACAGTACAGTCAATATCCAATAAGTTACAAGCAAGGGATAAAGCAGTACCCCATTGACCAGCACCAGTTTCAGTAGTTAATCTTTCAACGCCCTCTTTTTTAGCAAAGTATGCTTGAGGAATAGCTGAATTCAATTTGTGAGAACCTGTTGGAGAAGAATCTTCCCTTTTGAAATAAATTTTAGCAGGAGTATTCAAATATTCTTCAAGTTTGTTAGCTCTAACCAAAGGAGAAGGTCTACCCATTTCCATATATAATTCCCTGACTTCGTTAGGAATTTTAATATAACGTTCGGTAGCAAATTCTTGTTCTAAAGCTGCTTTAGTAAAAGCTAATTGTAAAGATGAAATTTGATCTTTTCCTTCACTATTCTTAGGTGCAGGAAGTTCTACAGGTAAGTCAGCAAGCATATTGTACCATTGTTTTGGCACTTCTTCTGATGATAATTCTATTTTATAAGTCATGTTAATGTATATAATAAATGTACTATTTAAAGCTTTGTTGTACAAAAATGTACATCTAATTATTATATATAATAAAGTACAACTTAAAATCATGAGAATTTTAGCAATTGATGTCGGAACCGGAACCCAGGATATAATGATTTATGATACTGAAAAAGAGTTAGAAAACTCAATTAAATTAGTTCTTCCTTCTCCACACTTATACATATCACAACAAATAAGAGAGATTGAAAATGACATATATCTTAAAGGAGAGATAATGGGTGGAGGAAAAATTAAAAATACCCTTTTAGAACATATGGAAAAAGGTTACAATGTTGTAATGGAGCCTACCTGTGCAAAAACAATACGTGACAACCTAGAGCAAGTAAAATCATTTGGAATCGAAATAGCAGATGAAAATAAAAATTATAAGGATTATACAAAAATTACATTAGGCGACATTAACATTACAAAATTAAGTGAATTTCTGCTGGGTTATGATTTAGAATTTGATTTTGATGAAATAGCAATAGCCGTTCAAGATCATGGATACAATGAAAATATGGGAGATAGGGATTTTAGATTTGAAAAAATAAGAGAAAAAATATCAGAACCTATTTCACCACTTGAATTTGGTTTTAGAGAAGATTTACCGGAATACTACACTAGAATGCAGGCTGTAAGAAGAATAATTAAAGATGAAGGAATCGAAGAAATCCCATTGTTAATGGATACTAAATTTGCTTCAATTGCCGGAATGTGTTTTGATGAAATTGCTGAACAAGTAAACAGTTTTATTGTAATAGATATTGGAAACGGACATACTACAGCCGCATCAATAGAAAATGGAAAAATCCAAGGAATATTTGAACATCACACCTCAAGTTTAACAGGTGAATCATTAGAAAGATACATGAAAAGATTGGCTTCAGGTGAAATAACTAACGAAGAAGTCTATAATGACCATGGCCACGGTGCACATGTACTCAATCCAATAAGTGAAATAGAAAAAGTAATTGTTAGTGGTCCAAAAAGAGAATTAATAGAAAAAACAAATCTTGATTGGCATCATGCATGCCCTGGTGGAGATGTGATGATGACAGGTACAATTGGTCTAATAAAAACTATATTAGGATAGATATAATGCTAAAAATGGATTCGCATATTCACAGTGAATATTCCCCAGACTCTCAATCAAAAATTGATGATATCTTAAAGGTCGCTGCCCGCAAAAATATTGACGTGATTGCGATAAGTGATCATAATACTGTTGATGGAACAAGCGAAGTTGTTAAAAAAACTAAAAATACAGATATACTAGCAATTCCATCTATAGAAATTTCTTCAACAGAGGGGCATATTCTTGGTTTTGGGTGCGAGGAAAATATACCTAGAGATTTAACCCCTGAAGATACAATAGACAAAATTCATGATTTAGGCGGCCTTGCAATAATACCCCATCCTTACTGTTTTTATCGACACGGACTTCTACATAATACCAGTTATAAAAATTTGAAAATTGATGCAATTGAAACAAAAAATGCAAGATTCATAATTGGATACTGCAATCACAAAGCCAAAAAATTATCAAAAAAAGAAAATTTGCCACAATTAGGTGCAAGTGATTCCCATTATTGGAAATTTGTCGGTGATTGTTATAGCTTAGTGGATTGTGAAAAAGATATTGATAGCGTTTTAAAAGCCATAAGAAAAAATAAAACCGAAGCACGTGGAAAAGGTACATCAAATATATTGCTTTCAAAATATTTATTTGAGAAAAATGTTTTAAAGAAATTTGATTAAAAAGAGTTATTCACCCTTTTCAATTAAAATTTCAATAATGGATACATTTGTTTTTTCGTTGTTATAGTTTTCAATTTCCTCAGTAGAAATTTGAATATCTTTAACATCTGAATTAGGAACAAACCTATTTCTAACGATTTCGGCTGCATCGACAGCACGACTTATAGCTTTACCTCTAGCTCTAAGAACTACACTGTCAGACCCTTCATTAAATTGTGTTACTACAGCTAAAACGTAATTCATAACAGGTTTACTACCTACAAATATTGTATTATTTTCCATTTTAACTCACCATTATTAATATAAGTAAATTGATGTATATAAAATTTTACATAAAATTATAATTAATAATTAAACAAAAATTAGAAAATCTGAATAAAATATAATAAATATATAAAAATTAAATAAAAAAATTAAATCAAATAATAAAAAACTAAAAATTGTTAAAAAAATAATAAAAAATCTAAAAAAATTAAACAATTAAGCCCTTTGAATTAACAACAGTTTATTTATTGAATCAAGAACTGCTAAAATACTAGCCATTACAATATCCTGATTGGTTGATCTTCCAGTAGATTTATTACCATGAGAATCTGAACTGATTACAAAAACCTCTGCCAATGCATCGGTACCTCCAGTAATAGCTTCCAAGTTATATTCTTCAAGTTCAATATCCATAGTATCCTGAATTAAATAACGAATAGCATTTAAAGCTGCATCAACAGGACCAACACCAGTACTTGCTGTTTCTTTTTCTTCTCCGTCAATTTCCAATTTAACTGTAGCGGTAGGAGAGACACCCCCACCAGATGATAAACCTAAACCTTTCAATACAATTGGTGTTTCACGAGCAGAAGAAAGCTCGGTAATAGCAATTGCAATTAAATCATCATCAGTGACACATTTTCCACTATCACCTAAAGATTTAATTTCATCAAAGACCTTACAAAATTGTTCTTCATCTAAATCTATATGATAATCTTTTAATTTAGATTTTAAAGCATTGGCTCCAGTGTGTTTTCCCAAAACAATACGTCTTGAATGCCCAACCATTTCAGGAGACATCGGCTCATAAGTTGAGGAATTGTTTAAAATTCCATGAACATGAATACCTGATTCATGAGCAAAAGCATTATCCCCAACAATTGGTTTGTTAACAGGCATTTTAACACCAGTTAAGCGGCCAACAAGGTTTGAAAGGCTATATAACCTTGTAGTATCAAGACCCAAATCAACTCCATATGCAACCTTTAAAGTAACAACCAACTCTTCAAGAGAACAATTACCTGTTCTCTCACCTAATCCATTAATAGTAACGTGTGCTTGGTTTGCACCACATTCAATAGCTGTTAAAGTATTAGCTGTGGCAAGTCCAAAATCATTATGGAAATGAACGCTGATTGGGGTTTTAAAATTACTTTTAATATCAGTGATAAGTTCATGGGTAACAATTGGGGTTAAAACACCAACAGTATCCGGAACATCTAAAAAATCAGCACCGGCACCAACAACCTCAGAAAATATATCAAACAAATAATCCCTTTCAGTTCTTGTTGCATCTTCAGCTGAAAACTCCACGGTTAAGCCGTGATCTTTAGCATATTCCACAGCACTGACGGCAGTTTCAATAATTTCTTCTTTACTTGACTTTAGTTTATAATCACGATGCAAAGGGGAAGTGCCTATAAAAGTATGAACATAATCTAATCCAGCATCAAGAACGGCATCAATGTCATCTTTCAAAGAACGTGACAAACCGACTAAAGTAGATTCTAAATCCATTGATTTGATTTTTTTTGCAGATTCAATTTCACCTTTGGAAGAAGCCGGAAACCCAACTTCTATTTTGTCAACGCCCAAGTTATTAAGTTTTTGAGCAATCTGAATCTTTTCATCGACTGTAAGAGCGACCCCAGGTGTCTGCTCACCGTCCCTTAATGTTGTATCGAAAATATAAATCTTATCGGACAGATTCATATTTTCATTTTTTAGTTTTTCCATCTCATTCATACTATTACTTCCCTTTGATGGTAATTTAAAAATGAAAGTTAATAAGTTTATGTATTTTTAAGAAAAATTATAAGACAATTAAAAAAGTAATATATTAACATGAAATTAGGTTTTACCACACTAGCTTTATTCATGCAACCTAATGAAGACATCATCAATTTAGCTAAAAAACATGAATTTGAAATGATAGAAATACTTGGAGAAGGTCCTTTTTTTGAAAGAGAAAATCCAGAATATATTGATTGCGGACTTGATGTTAGAATTCACGGCCCAACAGTTGATTTAAACATTGCTAGTATAAATAAAGAAATAAAAGAAGTGAGTGTTAATCAGATGATACGTTGCGCAGAATTTGCAGAAAAAATAGGTGCAAGAACCGTGACCGTTCATCCTGGAAAAATTGGAAGAAACGAACCTAGGTTGAGAAATTGGGCAATGGAAATGGCTATTGAAAGTGTTGGAAAAATCATGGACAACACCAATGTTGAAATATCTGTTGAAAACATGCCTGTCAGACAGTCATTTTTGGCAAACAAGGTTGAAGAACTTGAAAGAATTCAACAAGAAACCGGTTGTAGTTTAACTATTGACACCGGCCATGGAAATACTTGTAACAATTTAGAAGAGATGCTTGAGTTAAAAAACATTAGCTATTGTCATCTAAACGATAATGATGGGGTTAAAGATCAGCACATTACCTTAGGTGAAGGAACACTCGATTTAAATTTGCTTAAAAAGATTGATGTGGGAATTATTGAACTAAATAACTTCGACAATATTTTAAAAAGCAAGGAAGTTATTAATAACTTATAATTTTCCTAATTTTTTTAATTGTTATTAGTTATAAGTTATAACTTATAGGTAAAATTAAAAAAAATACTAAAAATCAATTAGTGTAACTTCGAAGATATCATCTATAACATAATCTGTCTTATCCATCATCTTTGGAGATACTTCTTCTTGCTGTTCAATGGTTAAAACACTTACATCAGCTTTTTTAAAGGCAAGCAAATCATTAAGCCCATCTCCAACCATCATAACTTTATATCCACCATCCTTTAGTATAGAAACCACTTCACATTTGCCTCTGGTGGATACAGTTCCATATGCATTATCTTCCGGAACATCCAACATGTTAGCCAATCTATTAATGGCTCCTTTTCTATCTCCTGAAGCGATGAATATTTCAATTCCGCGTGATTTTAATGTTTCAACTGTTTCAAAAACCTTTGGGAAAAACTTGCCGGCAGAAGTAATTGTATATGCAACAATTCCCAAATCCATATCAACAATCAATGCAGATCCGTTGCAAAGTTCCATGTGTGGAATTTTTTCACGTAAAATATCAAATCCGTCCGTAATGTCTGATATTGTTGTTGATGATTCTGAGTCAAGAATTTCCTTAACTTCAGCCTTGGAAACCTGTTTTGTAGAAAAACTAATATCAAAATCAATGTTATACTCTTTTATAACATCAGAAATTAGAGTATCCTGATTTAATTTTAAAAGTTTATTTGTATTGAACTGAAGAACAACCAATGCCAGGGAATCAGCTGCATCAATCAAATCCAGGGAGTTAATATCCGTAAAAATATTTCCATTTAAAACATCTTTAATAACCCTGTATCTCTCTATTAACGTTCCTGAATTATCAAATACAACCGCTTTCTTCATGTTGATAAGTATATTCATATTTACTTATAAATTTATTTTAAAAAATATAGTTATAAATTAACTTTATAAACCTTGAAAAATAAAATATTAGTATTATAATTTACGATTATTTAGGTGTTTTAATGAACGTTATTGAAAAGTTAAACTCCATAAAAAATGGAGAAATTACAGCTAAAGAAAATGTTGAAAACTTCATTAAAGTTATCGAAGAAAATAACGAAACCATTAATGCATTCATTGAATTAAATAAAGAAAATGCATTAAAACAAGCGGAAGCTATTGATGAAAAAATAGCAAATGGTGAAGAAGTCGGTGCTTTAGCTGGTTTAGTATTTGGTATAAAAGCAAACATTAATGTTGAAGACATGATTATTTCTGCAGCTTCCAAAACCTTAGAAGATTATATTGGAAGTTATAATGCTACTGTAGTTAATGAAATCCAAGCTGAAGACGGAATAATCATTGGTATTTTAAATATGGACGAATTTGCTGCAGGAAGTTCAACCGAAACTTCCTACTACGGACCTACTCAAAACCCAGCAGCAATGGGTAGAATCCCAGGCGGTTCAAGTGGCGGATGTGCAGCTGCAATTGCGGCTGAAATGTGTGACATTGCAATCGGATCAGATACTGGTGGGTCTATCAGAAACCCTGCTTCACACTGTGGAGTTGTCGGATTCAAACCAACTTATGGTGCTGTATCAAGACAAGGGCTACTCGATTTATCAATGAGTCTAGACCAAATTGGACCTTTAGCCAATAATGTAAGCGGTATAGCAGTTGCCCTAAATACAATTGCAAAATATGACGAAACCGAATGTACTACTTTAGACTGGGAAAAACCTGATTTCACCGAAGTGCTTGGAGACACTAGCCTAGAAGGTATGAAAATTGCAGTATGTAAAGAATTCATCGATGTTACCGATGAAGAAATAAATAAAACTGTAAACAAGGCAATAAGCAAATTAGTTGATGCCGGCGCTGAACTTGTTGAAGTAAGCTTTGATTATATCGATTTATGTTTACCAACATACTACTTAATCAACTATGTAGAATTCTTCTCAGCTACAAGAAAATACGATGGAAGAGACTACGGATACAGAATCGAAGAAGTCTGTGGTGATGAAGTATTAAGAAGAATTAAAATCGGTTCTCATATTGCAGAAGCTGAATTTAGTGGTAAATACTACAAACAAGCTTTAAAAGCTAGATCTGTAATTAGAGGAGAAATTACCTCCATGCTTGAAAATGTTGATTTGATTGTAGGACCTACAGTTCCTAAACTTCCTCACGAAATTGGTCAAGAGTTAGAACCTATGGAAATGTATGCTTACGATATCTTAACAGTAATAGCTAACCTTGCAGGTATTCCAGCGGCTAGTATAAAAGCTGGTGAAGTTGAAGGTATTCCTGTAGGATTACAAATTCAAGCAAAACCATTAGATGACTTAAAAATTATTAAAGCTTTGAGTGTCTTTGAAAACACTCAATAAACTCTCTTTTTTTTATTAACTTTTTTTACCTGAAATCTAGTTTTAAATATCACTTTAAATATACTATTACCCAGAGGTTATTTTTATGACAAAAATTGGACTTGCTTATGTTAGTGGAGCCGTTCCTGGATTCGAAGATTTTGGAAACTTACCGACAGACATTGTTAAAGAAAATGGTTTAGTCAATGGTAATAAGGCTTCAAAAGAATTGGATGCTTTAATTATTCCAGGCGGAACATTAATTGAATCAAATGACATTAACATGGGTTTAAATACTGAAATAAAACAAATGGCTCGTGACGGAAAGCCTATTATTGGAATTTGCGCTGGTTTTCAACTGCTTTCAAATCAAATAGACATAGGTAGAAAATCCCCCGTCCCTATTGTAAAAGATGGTTTAGGACTAATTGATGTTAACTTTTCACCATTGATTACAAGTGATAGAGTAAAAGCAAAAGTATTTAATAACTCTTTTTTAGTCAAAAACCAAATTGAAGATGTTAACGGTTTTCATACCCACACATATGGAAAAGTCGAAGGAGATGCTAAACCGCTATTCTATTCACAAGTTCAAAGAATGAATTATGGAGATACAAATGAAAAAGGCGAATACAACATCTTTTCCGGAGCATGTAATGACGATGGAAATGTTATTGGTACTATGATTCACGGAATTTTAGATGAAAATCCAATTCTTGTAGAAAACATAAAAGAACAAATAGATATACAAGACCTTGATGATATTTACAATAGAAATATACAAGTTAAAAAATTCCTACAAAGCGAAGTAGGAATCAACACCGGCATAAAAATACCTGAAATTAAACCAAACGACAAACCCAAATACTTGATGATTGGAAGTAACGGATCTGATTCTGGTAAAACTTTCATTGTCACAGGATTAGCGGGAGCCTTAAGGAAAAGAGGATATAAAGTTGCACTCCTTAAAATAGGTCCGGATGTACGTGATATTATACCAGGATTATATTTGACAAAAGGTAAAATGGAAGACTTTGCTTCTGTAAAAATTGGACATTTGGGTTGGTCAGATATTGAATCTACAATAGCAAAACTTAACTCATCAGACTATGATATAGTACTTATCGAAGGAGTAATGAGTGTATTTACTGGCCTTTTAAATGAAAAAGTGCCATTTTCAGCGGCTGAAATTGCAATGTCATCAAATATTCCAATGATACTTGCTTCAGGTGTTAATAAAGGTGGAATCGAATCTGCTGCAATCGACTTGGTTTCACATGCCAACATGCTTGAAAAATTTGGAGTCTCTGTAGAAGCAATACTGCTAAATAAAGTTTACAATGATAATATATTCGACCACGTGGTTCCATATATCAAGAATAACACTAACGTGAAAAATGTGTTAAAACTTCCTAAATTAAAATCTGCAGATATGAGAGGATTTATTCCTGAAGTTGAAATTAGATATGAACTGTTCACTTCACATGCGATGGATTTGATTGAAAATAACCTAAATATAGATGAAATAATAAATATGGCTCGTGAAGTCGAATTTGAAAAAATATACACATTTGAAGAAATCAAAAATAAAGTGATATAATGGCTCTTAATTTAAGTCCGGAAACTGGTGTCAAACTTACAAAAAAAGATAGAGCGCATGTTTTAAAAAAAATGAAGCAAGGTTGGAAAGCAACTTGCTTAATTCCCGACTATGTATTTGATGAAAATGGTGACATTCAAATAGGTTCTAACGTTAACAGACGAATTGTAAAAATTGTCAAATTTAAAGATGATGGAATACATATAGAAAATGCTCTAAAAGATAAGACACTGAGGGTTCCATGGAATAAAGTTATAGCCATTAACCAATCAAAAGAAGTCAAGGATGGGTTAGAAATACAAATGAATGATGGAAAATATGTTACATTCAGTATTTACAACTCATATAAAATAAGACAGATTACAGAATTTATTGCAAATTATATTGTAGATAAAAAAAAGAATAATATAAAATAATTATTCTTCCAAATATTTGTTAATGATGTCTTCGCCTCTAAGCAACACTAATCCATTTTCTTCAGCATATTTGCGAGCATCAGCAACGGATGTAGCTTGACCGGTTTCGCCATCCATCATTTCACAAACAACACATACCGGAGTAACCCCAGCCATTTCACATAACGCAAGGCCAATTTCTGTATGTCCTTGTCTATTTTTAACTAGTCCATCAGCTCCTCTTAAGAGACATACATGACCCGGAGATCTAAAAGTGGCTCCAAACTCATCGAATCTTTCCTCTTTCATCATCAAAGCCATTTCACTAATAGTCATTGCTCTGTCATGATCGGTTACGCCTGTGAAAGATTTTCTATGATTTGTCCAAACTGAAAATGAAGATCTCTCATCATATGGAATATCAGTTGGTGCAAGTTCGGCTAGTTCTGGATATTTTTCTGATGCTGCTTTCATTATATCGACCATGAAAGGCAAATGAATAGCTTCACAAAAATCAGCGTGTAGACAATTGCAGATTAACCCGCCTGCATCATTTCTCATGGTTGCAATTGATTTAGAGGTAACAAATTCAGAAGCGATAATCATGTCCACTTCTCCTTCCCTATCATCATCGTCAAAAACTAGTACGAATTCACCATTTCTAATAGCTTCTAGAGCTTTATCTAAATTTGTTTCTTGATTCATAGTAACATCTCCTCATTTACTAGAACCAGGGCTAAAAATAACTAAATTACTATTTCTTCTCTTCCATCCGGACTATCACCGTCGGTTTTGGATTCTCACCAAATCAACACTTATTCGTGCTCGTGGACTTATTTTTGTTAAAAATCACCACCGGTGGGGAATTGCACCCCGCCCTGAGAACGTATTATCAAATATATTCATCATGTATAAAATACTTTTTGGTAAAAAAAATCAAAATTTCAATGAGACAATATCCCCATCTTTAAGGTCTAACTCATCTCTTAATTTATTTTCTGCAATAAATTCTAAATAATTTTCTTCATGGGTTGTTTTGGCTGGAAATACAATAGCTCCATCAATCTCATCATTTAAATTAGCTTCAATATATTTAACAGCTCCAAAACCTTCATCTGGCTTAATTAAATTTTGGCAGTTATCCTTAATATTATTAATTTCATCAAGATATTCATCACTTACAATAACATTTAATGTTCCGGGATAAGGAATAAACCCTAAATTTTTTTTAAATTCGTTAGTGTAAAATTCCTGTGATAAAAAATACGCTGCCTTTCCCAAACCAGTTGTAACTTTACCATCTATTTTCATGAAATACCCTCTAAAATAAATTACATTAAACAAATTTAATTCAATAATTTTAACTATATTTTTAATTTAATTGAATTATAAAAGATAATTCTCTAATTTAAATTAATATAAGATTCATAACTATAATTAATTCATTTTAATTAATAAATATTTTTAAGAAATTATTTTAATTAATAAATATAAAAATATTACTGAAAAAATTTCACAGGGTAATAGAAATGAATATAAAAACTATCTCAACAGATGTGTTAATAATAGGATCTGGAGGAGCAGGTTCAAGAGCGGCTATTGAAGTTGATGACGCTGGATTAAAAGCAATAATTGTATCAAAAGGTCTTTCATTTAGGTCTGGCTGTACTGGAATGGCAGAAGGAGGATATAATGCCGTTTTTAAAACCGTTGATAAAGATGATTCAATAGAAGCACACATTAAAGATACATTAAAAGGTGGAAGCTATTTAAACGATGAAAAACTGGTTGAAATTCTTGTAAATGAATCACCAAAAAGATTAATTGACTTAGAAAATTATGGTGCTTTGTTTGACAGACAGGAATCTGGTGAAATAGACCAAAGACCTTTTGGTGGACAAACCTATAGACGAACCTGTTATCAAGGAGATAGAACAGGTGCAGAACTATTAAATGCGCTTAAAGAAGAAATTATTAAAAGAGACATAGAATGCATCGAAGAAGTAATGATTACATCACTCGTTACCGATGGAGATAAAGTAATAGGTGCAACAGGTCTTGATTTAAAAGATTCCAGTCTAATTTACTTTAAAGCAAAATCAACCATCCTTGCTAGCGGAGGTGCTGGTCAATTATACCCTGTAACATCAAACACCTTCCAAAAAAATGGAGACGGTTTTGCAATAGCTTACCGAGCTGGAGCCAATTTAGTGGACATGGAACAAATACAATTCCACCCAACCGGAATGGTGTCACCTGAATCTAAAAAAGGAGTTCTTGTAACAGAAGCTGTAAGGGCTGAAGGTGGAAAACTCATCAACAAGGATGGTGAAAGATTCATGTCAAAATACGCTCCCGAAAAAATGGAACTTGCCACCCGTGATGTTGTTGCTCGTTCAATATACCAGGAAATTATTGAAGGTAGAGGAACAGAAAATGGTGGGGTTTATCTAGACATTTCACACTTAGATGATGATTATATCGAAGAAAAACTTGAAACTATGGTTTTGCAATTCGAAAATGTGGGTGTGGATATTAAACATGGCCCAATAGAAGTGGCTCCTACAGCACACCACTTTATGGGTGGTCTAAAGATTAACCCTGATGGATCAAGTTCATTGAAAAATTTATTCGGAGCGGGAGAAGTCTGTGGTGGAGTTCACGGAGCAAATCGTTTAGGTGGAAATGCACTGGCAGATACTCAAGTATTTGGAAAAATAGCTGGTGTAAGCGCATCTGAAGCTGCTAAAAACAGTGAACTTATTACTAATGATGAAATGGTTGAAAAAGAAGCTTCAAGAATTGAAAGTTTAATTAAAAAAGGCTCAATAAAACCACAAGAATTTAAAAATAGAATTAAAAACTTAATGTGGGAAAAAGTAGCTATCGTGCGTGAAGAAAAAACATTAAACGAAGCTTTAGGCGAACTTCAAGAAATGCAAAAAGAATTAGAAAACTTGGATGTTAGTGATAAAAAACAGTATAATCATGATTTAATGACTGCTTTAGAAGTAATAAACATGGTAGAAATCTGTATTATAACTGTAAAATCAGCAATTCTACGTAGAGAAAGTAGAGGTGCACATTTCAGATCCGATTTCCCAGAATCATTGGATGAATGGAAAAAGAGTATAATCTTTAGTCAAAATAAAATAGAATTTGAAGCTAGATAGCTTCTTTTAATTCTTTTATTGCTTTTCTAGCTTTATTATAAATTTCTTGTTCGTCCAAAATAGTCAATTTCTTATTTTCCATTAATATTTTACCATTACAAATTGTAGTATCAACATTTGAACCATTTGCTGAGTAAATAATATTAGAAGTTAATGTTGAACTATCCGGAACCATGTTTGCTGAATTTGTATCAATTAAAATAATATCTGCTTTTTTACCTACTTCAATAGAACCTATTTCATCTTCTAATCCCAAAGCTTCAGCACCTTTAATAGTACCCATTGCAATAGCTTCATGTGAATTCAACACATTAGGATTAAGAGTAGAGACTTTTTGAAGCAAACTTGCGGTTTTTAACTCTTCAATTAAATCCAAATTATTGTTTGAAGAAGCACCATCAGTTCCAATAGAAACACAAATATCATTATCAATTAATTTAGAAACAGGGGAAATTCCTGAAGCTAATTTCATGTTACTGCATGGATTATGGGAAACTTTAACATTGTTTTTCTTGATTATTTCAATTTCATTATCGCTTAACCATACGCTATGTGCTGCAACAACATCAGGACCTAAAAATCCAATTTTATCCAAATATTCAAATGGCCTTAATCCTTTTTCTTCAGTAATATCATTGATTTCTTTTTGAGTTTCGGAAACGTGAATATGAATACCCATATTATACTCATCAGCCAATTGGCGAACTTTAACTAATAATTCTTCAGATGCTGTATAAGGAGAGTGTGGACCAAAGAACACTTTGATTCTTCCGTCTGCCATTCCATTGCAATTTTCAAACAAAGTTAAATTTTCTTTGATTTCGGCTTGTCTTTTTTCAGCATCTCCAAAATCAATCATACCATAGGATAAAACAGCTCTTATACCTGCTTCATCAACAGCACGTGCTACATCTTCCATGTAAAAATACATATCAGAAAATGTTGTTGTTCCTGATCTAATAAGTTCTACAGCACCCAATAGGGCTCCAATATAACAGTAATCACCGTTAAGATTAGCTTCCATTGGCCATATATGATCATTTAACCAACTGTCTAAACTCAAATCATCAGCTAATCCTCTAAATAAGGTCATTGATAAATGAGTATGAGTGTTAATGAATCCCGGAAGTAAAATTTTTCCACTGGCATCAATTACTTTATCAACATTACTTTCATCAATTTCATCGGAAATTTCAGCAATTAAATCGTTTTTGATTAAAAGAGATTGTTTTTTTTCTTCAAAATTATTCGGGTTTAAAATAAATGCATTCTTAATTAAAATAGTATTATCTGTCATAATAACACCTAAAAAAAATAAAAAAAGAAGCTAATAAACTTATTCTAAGTTTTTGATAGCTAATTTAATATCTTCTGGTTTAATAGTTTTACGTTTAGCGATTTTAGCAACATTGTTTGCTTCTTTAGCAACGTTACGAGCAACTTCTTCTAAGTATGCAGCTAATTCAGCTTTTGCATCTTCGCTAACTCTTTCAGCACCAGATTCTTTAATAATTCTTGCGATAGGAGCTTTTGGTATTTCAGACATATTTTCACCTCACAATAATTTTCAAAACTTATTATTAATTAGGTTAATAATAAGCTAAATATCAGTATTATATGACTTAATATTTAAATATTTTTCAAAAATCAAGTATTTATCAAAAATAAGAATTCTAAAATTAACATGAAAAAATTAGATATAAATAATTTAATATAATAAGATTAATAAAATAATATTGAATAAAAAATTGAGAAGATATGATGAAAATTAAAATTGCGATTCCTTCAAAAGGAAGAATAAGTGAACCTTCCATAAACATCTTAGAAAAAGCTGGTTTAGGATTAATCGATAAAAACAACAGAAAATTAATTTCTAAAACATTTAACGAAAATATTGAAGTAATGTTTGCAAGAGCTTCAGATATTCCGGAATTTGTAAATGATGGAGTTGCAGATATGGGAATAACTGGTGTTGATTTAATTCAAGAAAATGAAGCTGATGTCATTGAATTGCTTGACTTGAAATTTGGACAAACAAAATTAGTCTTAGCAGCTCCTGAAGAATCAAATATCGCATCTATAGAAGACATTACAGAAAATATGAAAGTGGCCACTGAATTTCCTATCTTAACCAAAAAATATCTAGCCGAAAAAGGTCTAAATCTAAAAATTGTTAAATTGAGTGGGTCAACAGAAGCTGCTCCTTTTATTGGGATAGCTGATTTAATTACAGATTTGACAAGTACTGGAACCACATTAAAAATGAATCATCTTGAAATTATAGATACAATTCTTGAAAGCTCAATAAAACTTATTGCAAACGAAGAAAGCTTAAAAAATAAAAAGGAAATTATGGAAGCTGTAAGCACAAGCATTAAAGGAGTTCTAGATGCGGATCGTAAAAAACTTGTAACAATGAATGTTAAAAGTAAAAACTTAGATAAAGTTAAGGAAGTCATGCCATCATTGGGTGGTTTAACAATTTCAGAAGTTCTATCCTCAGAAAAGACTGTCGCTGTTCAAGCTGTAATTGATGAAAAACAAGTATTTGAATTAGTAAATGACTTAAGAAATGCTGGAGCAAAAGACATCCTCGTGATGCCTATTGAAAGAATTATATGAAAATCGCAATAATTTATTCAACATCAAGTAAATCAACAAAAAAAGCTTGTAAACTATTATCAAGTAAAATTAAAGCTAGCGTTCAATTAATACCAATTGAAAAGGCAAAGACAGCTTGTCTTTTAAAATACAACTTTATCATATTGGCTGGATCAGCTTTTAATGGTAAGGTTCAAAGTGCACTAAAAATGTATATCTCAAGAAATATTAAAACTCTAAAAGAAAAACCCGTGGCCTTAGTTTTAAATTGCGAAGAAAATATTGACACAAGAGATAGATTCAACAAAACATTTTCAGAAGAATTGGTCGATTCATCATATATTTCATCAAACTTTGGTTATGAATTAAATCCAGATGAAGGAAATTTCATCGAAAAAAGAAAAACAAATAATATCATTAAAAAATATAAAAAAGATGGGAAAAGTCTTCCAATGTTAAATTTAGATGAAATAGATAATTTTGCCGATTATATAAATAACATGATAGATAAAAGGGTTGATTAAAATTTTTAAACTAAAAGACATAATTTCAATAAAAGACTTTGAAAGAAAAGATGTTGATTATATTCTCAACGAAGCAGAAAAGCTTGAAAACATCGCTAAATCTAAAGAAGTATCCGAAGAACTCAAAGGAAAAATATTAGGATTGATGTTTTTTGAACCATCAACCAGAACAAGAATGTCATTTGAAACTGCAATGAAACGTTTAGGTGGAGATGGAATAGGATTTGAGAGTAGTGGAACATGTTCTGTATCTAAAGGTGAAAGTATTGCAGATACTGCAAAAATGTTTGAAGGATATAGTGACGCCTTAGTAATAAGACATGAACTTGAAGGTGTTTCCAAATTTATTTCTGATATAGTCGATGTCCCTGTCATTAATGCAGGAGATGGAGCAGGTCAACATCCAACACAAACATTACTCGATTTATACACCATCAAAAAAGAAATTGGTGAAATTGATAATTTAAAAATTGCATTAATTGGTGATTTAAAATTCGGCCGTACAGTACATTCACTTTCAAATGCATTAGGATTATATAAAAACGTCAAAATATATCTAGTATCACCTCCTGAGCTTAAAATGCCAAAAGAGGTTTTACATGATATCAACAAAACAAATGTTACCTGGGAAGAAGTTGATAATATTGAAAAAATAATTGATGATGTTAATGTTTTATATGTAACAAGAATCCAAAAAGAGCGCTTTGGTGATATTAACGATTACAATAAAATAAAAGGAGCTTACATAATCAATAAAAAAATGCTTGAAGGTAAAGATTTAATTGTGATGCATCCTTTACCAAGAGTCGACGAGATTGACACAGATGTTGATAATACAAAATATAATAAATATTTTACCCAAGCAGCTAACGCTGTCCCGGTTAGAATGGCCATTCTAAAAACATTAATAAAAAACAACCCTAAATAGTGTCAAGGGTTGTTTCAAGTAATGTTTCGTCACATTGAAGTTTAATAATATTTGTTCTTCCCTTTCCACGACCACGTGAAACAGTATTTGTTGAAATTATACCTAATAGTTCAAGTTCATTGATAAAGTCAAATATTCTTCTGTAGGTTACAGCATCTTTTTTGGATATGTCCTTATACTCATCATATAATCTTCCAGAAGATATTTCCTCTCCTTGTTTTGTTAAGTTTAAAATAGCTTCTAAAACCCTTTGTTGCTGTAATGGTAATGTGGAAATAATTTCAATAACTTTATTGTGTTCAATTGTATCTTTTGCCTTTCTTACATGTTCACTGGTAACCTTATCACAATCTTCATCAAAAGCTAACTCGCCAGCATTTTTAAGTAAATCAAGTGCATATCTTGCATCACCTTCTTCTTTAGCAGCCATTGCAGAGCATAAAGGAATCACATCACTGTCCAAAACACCTTCTCTAAAAGACAATTCTGCCCTCTCTGATAAAATATCTGACAATTGATTAGCAACATAAGGAGGGAAAACAATCTCCTTATCATTTAAACTACTAGTTACTCGAGACTTAATTAAATTCTTGAAATCCAAATAGTTACTTATTGACAAAACGGAGACATTATCTGTCCTAGTTAAGGTATATAATATTCCATCACCATCCTTGTCAAGCAAAATATCAATTTCATCTAAAATAACTATTAAATGTAATTTACGACCGAATGCATTTGTCTTAAAAATGTCTCTGAAAGTATTGACAACTTCCCCTTTAGTCCAACCACGATTCGGAACATCACGTCCAAGCTTATTACACAATTGAGCAAGAACCTGATATTCAGTGGTATAATCAGTACACCTGATATATTCAACTTTTACAAAAACATTTTTCTTTTGGGCAATTTCTAAAAGTTGTTCGCGTGCAAATTTAGATGCTGCAGTCTTACCAGTTCCAGTCTTACCATAAAGTGTAACGTTAGAAGGAGTTACATTATTCAAAACATCAACCCAACATTTGGCTATTTGTCTAATCTGCTCTTCCCTGTGAACCAATTTATCTGGTAAAAACCTATGATCTAAAGGGGCCTTATCTTTAAATATACTTTTAGAAACTAAGTCTCCCCAGTCATCTTCCAAATCTTCAAAAACATTTGACATAAAAATACACCACAATAAAAGTTAATAAAATTACAAAAAAATTTGAAGTATAATTTCCAGTGTTAATAATATTATGAACCTAATAAATAAAGGTTTTTATTACGAATATTGCAAAATGTTAATAAAATTGAGAAAATCGCATAAATAAAAAAGTATTAAAATGCTCTAAAATCAATTTAAATAATTATATATTGATAATAATCTAAAATAATAAATATACAACATTATAATCAAAAATAAAAGAAAAATATTGGATTAAATTTAAAACATGAAATACTACTATTTCAAATATAAAATAACAATTTCAAGTGTAACAATTAAAGATAAACAGTGAAAATACACCCTCAAATGGCTCAAATAAGGAAATTTTCAGAAAAATTATCATGATTTGTAACTAAGACAGAGAGGTGTGTTGCAAGTGTAAATTATTTCATGCACGAAGCAAAAATCAAGACATGTATTTCAAGTGTAATGAAGATAGGAAATTGACTTCATATTAAAAAAATTTTAAAATAATGTGGAAATTCCTTAAAATTAAAAAACAAAGGATAATCAGGGAGATAAATTTCAATTGTATACAGTTGAAATATACCCCTTCAATCTTAATATACCTTCGTAAAGGTTATACTTGAAATGTACCTCTCCCTCTATACAAACATGTCATTTTCATTTGAAACAACATTAACATTTCCAAATTTCTGATCTATTAACCAGATGCAATGTAGCTTTGACTTGAAAATACGCTTAAGAGTTCTGATTAACATATCTTTGGTAAGACCATCTTCAAATATCTGTTCTGTAATAATAAATTGTTGCAATATGTCTTGGTTCACTTGAAGCTCAAAATCAACTAAAAACTGATTTAAACCAAAATTTAATTCCATTATAAATTCCTTTTGAGTTTTGATATCAGCAGATTTCATTAAATCCAAATGCTGTGGAGCTACCTGTGTAGCACATGCTAAGACAAGACAATCTTTATCTTTTGGTTTAACAACGTCCATTATGTTTTCTTTTGGGAACTCAACAATGAAATGAAAGTCAGCATTTTCATCATATTTCATTTCTCTTAACAAATCTTCGTCAAGCAGCCATTTTTCTACATTTTCTTCGATATTCATAATATCATCATTTAAAATTTAATAATAAATTATTTATTTTTTTATTATATATATTATAAACTATGATTGAATATAATAAATTAATAACTGATATTTTCTCGATTAATTTAAATTTACAAGAGTTATTTATATTTATTATATTAGCGTTACTGATATCAATTGCAATAGACATTGTTTTTGGGGAACTTCCAACAAAGATTCATCCTGTTGTAATCATAGGATCACTTATTGATTATTTTAAAAAACATTTTATAAAAATCAAAAATAGATTGTCAGGATTGTTGCTGGTAGTGTCAGTTGGAATCTGTGTATGTGTAGTATTATATGTTTTGTATTTGATTTTTTCAATAAACCTAATTGCCCTGTTTGTCTTGTTTACAGTTTTATTGTCATCAACATTCTCTATTAAATTACTTTTAAAAACAGCAATTGATGTTAAAAATGATTTAGATGAAAGTTTAGACAAAGCCAGAAAATCTGTTTCATATCTGGTTAGTAGAAATACTGATGAATTAACAGAAGGTTTCATTGTTTCAGCTGTCATTGAAAGTCTAACTGAAAATATCACTGATTCATATGTTGCTCCAATGTTTTATTTTACAATTTTTGCAATGTTTATTTTAATAAATCCAATTAATAATCAATTATACTTTTTATTATTAATTCCAATGTTATATAGAATGTTTAATACACTTGACGCTATGGTAGGGTATAAAACAGAAGAATTAAGCGATATTGGTTATTTTTCAGCAAAAATTGATGATATCTTGAATTATATTCCATCAAGAATTTCTGGTATTTATGTTGTCTTATCAGCATATTTGCTTGGATTGGATGGAAAAAATAGTTATAATATTATGAGAAGAGATGCTAGAAAATGTCCAAGCCCAAATTCTGGTTTTACAATGGCAACCACAGCAGGAGCATTGAATATACAATTAATTAAAAAAGGAACATATATTTTGGGAGATGCAACAAAAACAATTGATAAAGAGGATATTACAAAAGCAGTAAATCTATCTAAATTGACAATTATTTTATTTACATTAACAATTTTAATATTATTGATATTAGCATATGTGATATTATGAGAATAGCTATTATTTCAGTTTCAGAAAAAGGTAAAAAATTAGCATTAAATATAAAAGAAAAATTAGATAATGATTCAACAGTAATAAGAACAGATTTATATCATAAAAATGTCAAAAAATATTTAAAATTGGCTTTTTGCGAATATGATGCAATAATAGCAATCATGGCTTCTGGAATTTTGATTAGGTCAATTGCTCCATTAATAGAATCAAAATTAACAGATCCTGCAATATTGAATATTGATGATAATGGAAATTTCGTGATTTCAACATTGTCTGGTCATTTGGGTGGTGCTAATAAGCTTACAAATAAAATTGCAAATTTAATTGACGCAACACCTGTAATCACCACTTCAACTGATGTCAACAACAAATTGGGAATAGATGTAATTGCTAAGGACCTTTATTTATCTGTAAGTGATTCTAAGGAAATATTATTTTTTAACAAAGCAATATTAGATAGTCGTGAAATTTTATTAAAAATCAACCCAAATAAGGATTTTAATTATCTATTTGAATATTTAAATAATAGTAAATTCGAAATCAATGTTTCTATTGAATATTCTTCAAAAATAAGTAATGATGAAATACATGTTAATCTGGATGGACATGAACTTGTTTTAAAAGAGAAAAAAATAGTTGTCGGAATTGGTTGTAAGCGTGGAAAAGAATTTGAAAAAATACTTGAAGGATTCAATAATTCAATAGGTGAATTAAAGATTGACAAATCAAGGGTTAACATGTTGTCCTCTGCTGAAATAAAAAAAGATGAGCAGGGAATATTGAAATTATCAAATGAATTAAATATCCCGGTTAATTTTGTCCAATTGGATAAGTTAAAATTGTTTGAATCAAAGGACATTCAAAAATCTGAGTTTGTCAAATCCAAATTTGGAATTTATGGTGTTTGTGAACCTTCAGCATTGATTACGGCGGGTTTTGATTCAAAATTAATTTATAAAAAAACTTCTTATGATGGTGTTACAATAGCTGTTGCTATTTCAAAAGAGTAATAAAAAAGAAAAGTAAAATTAGATAGATTCTAATTTTGAAAGAACTTCCCAAATTAAAGTTCTTGCATGTACTGGAATGTTTGGATCATTACTGATTTCATCTAATTTTCCTAGAACAGTACTTATTCTTACGGATTGGTCTTGATCATCGCTTTTTAACAAGTCGTTGGATTCACTAGCTGCTTCTCGGATGTTACGAGGAACAGTATTGTTATCCATAATGTATTCAAGTATTTCACATACTTCATCAATAGTTTGATTGCTCATAATACTCCCTCCAAAAAATCATTAAAAATAGTTAAATAAGTATCAAATTATATATTTGTTCGTGTTCTCTTTAAATATTTTTTGGTAGTAACACTGATAATTTTTAGTAGAAAAATTTATATTAAATTAAAATGAATTATTATACATGTCAGATATAAGCAAAACCACAATAAACTTACCTGTAGACTTGAAAAAAGAATTAAAAAAATTAGCAATCGATGAAGATACTTCTTTATCCGGATTAATCATTAAAATGATTGAAGAAGGAATGGCAAATAGAAATAAAACTACCGTTATTTCAGATGAAGATTAGATAATATCTTCAACTGAATTTAACATATAACTGATAAATTGAGTTTTTGCAGATTCTTCAATAAAAACTGCAAGTGATTCGGCTTCTTTTAAATTTTCACTAACACAAACCACTCCATGATTTTTTAAAACCAACACATCATCCTGACCAATCCCTTCACTGGCTTTTTGTGCAAGTTCACTGCTTCCTGGCTTTTCATATTCGATGAAAGGTAAAAATGGAGTTTTTATCTCACCAAACCCTTCAAGTCTCTTAATTCTTTTAGACGAAAATGCAAATCCAGTAACATATGGAGAATGTGTGTGAACAATAGCATTAACATCAGGTCTTTTTTTATAAATTTCCAAGTGCATGTTTATTTCTGATGAAGGGGTCCCGTTTGTTAATACATTTCCATCAAGATCAACTAGGACTATATCCTCTTCTTTTAGATTAGCTAGGGATTTTAAAGTAGGTGTAATCCCAATAATGTCTCCGTTTTCTCCTTTAAATCTAGCGCTTATGTTCCCGGATTTACCTGAAACTAAATTTTTGTTATAAATATTATTTCCAACATTAATAATTTCTTGAACATTTTTTTTCATAAAATACCTCTATAAGAATTTAAAATGTTTATATTTTCCCTTATGAATAACAGGAACTTCTGCAGGTGTTGGTTCAATATTATAAATTTTTTGGAACTCAGTTTGTGTCTGGAAAGTACCAGAATTTATCAAATGAATTCCATTAAATCTTTTGTAGGTGTTAATGTGCACATGCCCAGTATGGAAAACATCTGGAACCTCATCAATAACCAAATAATCTTCAAGTTCTGAAGCTAGTGGTGTTCTTTCACCGTAAATTGGAGCTAAATGTCTTTTCTTAAGTAATTCTTCCATTAATAAATCATTTCTTTCATGGGTAAATTCTTTGACGGCCATTACTAGATCATCGAAACTACGACCGTGGTAAATTAAGACATTAATTCCATCTAAAGATACAACACCAGGGTTTGAAATGAATTCAACATTATCAAGTTCATATAAAGCCTTTGCATATTCTTCAGGAACAGCAGGTTGTGGCTCAGCAACTCTTGATGCATCGTGGTTTCCAGGAGCAATAATGATTTTAATATCGCTTCTGATATTTCCTAGGAATTTAGCGGCTTCATTGTATTGTTGTGTAATATCTTTTATTGCAAGTTCTTTTTCTTGATTTGGATACACACCTATTCCATCAACGATATCTCCACCAATAATTAAGTATTTTACATCTTCAGCAACTCTTCTTTGCTCTTCTGTTCCATAGTCACAGTTAATCCAATCTATAAATCTTGCAAATGCATCTTCTAAAAATGTTAGGCTTCCAATATGAACATCAGATAAAAATACAATTCCAAAGTCCATCTTTTTTTCAGGGACTCTTAAAACACCAGGATTTATAATTTGTTGGCCGAATGCAAATCCGGAATCATCACTTTTGTTTGCAATAACGCCAATTACTTCATCTCTTACAAGCTTTTCAGCTTCAGCAAACAGCTCTTCGTTTTTATTAGTGAATAAAATTGAAATGGTTCCTGTGTCATCTTCGAATTCTACAATTTTATGACCGTTTTTACTTGTTCTTATTTCACGAACCATTAAAATCAAGCTTAAACTATCTTTGGAATCATCTATATCAGCAATTTTTGTATAATTTCTGAGTTCTGGCCTTTTAGAAAGAATATTGGCCAATTTTTCATATCTGCTTTTAAAATAAGCTATTAAATTTTCAAGTTCACCGCTTGTATATGACTTTTTACTAGTGTCTTGTAGGATTTTAAAGTCATATTCTACATTGGTTTTTTGCAGGTTACGTTTGAATTGAATTTTTTCATCTTTAACAGTTTCTGTTGCTTCAACAATTTCTTTATTGATGTGTTTTTCAGGTTTGTCACTATCTTTTTTCAAATCCTCTATTGAAGATGCTTTAACTGTTTTTTTATCTTCAACTTTTGGCTTTTCATTTACTTCGTTTTCAGTATTGGTTGTTAATGTTTCTTGATTGGTTTTTTCAGTTTTGGCTACATTACCTACAAGTTCATCAATTGTTTCACCAGTAACCGAAACAAGATCTTTTGATGTAAATTTATTGCCTTTTAACTTTACTATTAATGAAGATGCAAAATCTAAAGGGTCTTCTGCATTTACAACTTTACTATATGCATCTGGTGATAGGTTTATACCTTTTTTTGCAAATTTTAATAGAATTTTATTAGTTGACATATCAATTAAAATTTTAATTTTCTATGTTAATAAACTTTGAGAATTTTATTTTATAAAATATATTTTTATTTATAAAATTGAAATTTTATCGTATATAGTTATCTTTATTATATATTAAAAATAAAACCTAAAATATTATAGGATATTGTTATTAGATTAACAAGAATAATGATTGTGATAAAAATGGCAAATAAAATAGTTAGAATAATTTTAATTATTGTAATATTTATTGTATTTTTTGAGTTAGGCCTTTTAGGTGCATATACAATTGTTACTGCTGAACCGCCTGATGTTCCTGCATTATTAGAAATGCAGATTACAAAAATTGCGGGTATTTTCAGTCCTGAAAAAGTTAATGAAGTTTTAGTTAAAGATCCAACTCCAGTTACCATTACAAACAAAAAAGACATTGCTCTGCAACTGGAGGAACTGTCGAAGGTTGATGGAGTTAATTATGAATCTATTAATGTAACTACTTATGAAGACACTGAAAGCGGCGAATTTAATGTAACAATTGAAGCTTTAGGTTACGCATCACCTAATTCAACTTCAGGCCAAATTGTTATTAGTCAAGTTCCTTCCTATAAGATTATAGCTACGGGTGTGGCTTCTTATAAGGGAACAGGATTAATGGTAGATAAAAATACAGTTCAAATAAATTCAGTTTTAAAACTATACTAGTGATTATATGATAAATGTGATAGGTATTGGTCAAAATAGAGAAAACATGACATTGGGAGCTCTTAAAGCTATTGAAGAGTCTGATGTAATTATTGGCTATAAAAAATATATCAATCAAATTGAGGATTTAATAGTTGATAAGGAAGTTGTTAAAAAAGGTATGGGCGATGAGATAGCTAGAGCTGAGTTTGCTATACAAAAAAGTCAAAAAGGCCAAACCGTTTCATTGATTAGTTCCGGAGACCCAGGTGTCTTTGGAATGGCAAATGTATTATATCAGATTGTAAGTAAATATGAAGATGTCGAGATTAAAGTTTATCCTGGCGTTTCTGCATTAAATTATGCTTCAAGTAAACTTGGAGCACCTTTAAATGATTTTGCAGCGATTAGTTTAAGTAATATTTTAACACCTTTATCTGAGATTGAAAAGAAATTAAAATATGCGCTTGAGGCTAATTTAATTGTGGCTATTTATAATCCTTTAAGTAAAACTAGAAAAGAACCTTTTAATAGATTTAAACAGTGTGTAATTGATATTAAAGGTGAAAATGCATTAATTGGTATTGTAGATAGTACTTATGAACCTGCAAAGGAAACAGTTGTTGAAGTTAAAGATTTAACTGAAGACATTGTCAACATGTCCTGTACATTAATTGTCGGAAATGATTTAACTTATGTTCAGGATGGAAAGCTTGTAACACCAAGAGGATATGTAGTAAGGTCTCAAATACATCCTTTATCACAAAATCATTATGAAATGTTTTTAAATGGGGATATAGCACATGGCCCATATCGTGAGTGCGAATATTATCCTTGCCATTATGAAGGCCAATATTGTGATTTCTGTTATTGCCCATTTTATCCATGTGGAGATTCTTCAACAGGAGGAGAATGGATTAAAGGTAAGAATGTTTGGAATTGTAAGGAATGCACCTGGTTACATGAAAAGGACAGTGTCGAATGTTTAAGAGAACCTTTAGAAAATATTTTAGAGAACGTTGAAGATTTAAAAACAAAGAAAAAAACTTTATTAAAGCTTAGAAGAGCATGCTTATTAAAAAATAATCCAAATGACCTTTAGGTGAATTAATTGTCAATCAAAAATCTTTTAATTGAAATGAAAAATTTGTCGGAACTGATGGTTGATTTAGCTTATTCGGCTATTCTATTTAACAGTAAAGCCGCAGCAGAAGAAGTAATTGCTTTAGAAAATGAAGTAAATGCAATGAATTACGAAATCAAAAAGGAATCATTGGTTGCTGCTAGATCATATGAGGACGCTGAAAAATTAACTGCTCTACTTGAAATTGCAGAAGCTGCTGAAAGTATTGCAAATGCAGCAAAAGATTTGGCAGATTTAGTGATTACTGGTTTCAAACCACATCCAGTATTTAAAATGGTTATGGAAGAATCTGATAAAAGTATTGTAAGGGCAATTATAGATGAAAAATCAGATTTGGCTAATAACAGTTTAGGCGATTTACTTTTAGTTAATCGTACTGGTATGAGAGTTATTGCTATTAGAAGAGGAACTTCTTGGATTTATGGTCCAGATAAGAATACAACCATTTTACCAAACGACACATTAATTTTAAAAGGTACAGAGGCCGGTGCAGAGTTAATTGATAAACTTGCTACTGCAGCTTGCTCTCTTGAAGATATTCCAGACGAACTTGAAGATGAAGACTGAGTGATAAAAATGATTAGGGGTAGTGATATGCATGAAGGACAGAAGTCCACAGAAGAAGATTCGCAGTTCACTATCCGTAAGTTTAAAATTTTCTGATTTTTTCAAAAATCACGGTAGTGTTATAAAAGAAGGGTTAATAGCTCTTTTTATTTGTGCTATTGGAGATTTAATAGCTGGAATCATATTAGGCAAAATGACATTTTTCCTTGAAACTTTTCCAGGTCTTTTAGTAATTATTCCTGGAGCAATAGGCATGAGAGGAAATATTTTTGGTTCTTTTGCTTCAAGATTATCAACAAATTTACATATTGGTATTATCTCTCCGAAATTCGAATTTTCAGAACAATTGAATTATAATATATTCTCATCATTTGTTTTAACATTGGTCTTATCAATATTTTTAGCCGTAATTGCCAAAATATTATGTATTTTATTACAACAACCTTCAATGTCAGTTATTGACTTCATATTGATTTGTGTTATTGCAGGAGTTATTTCAAATTTAATCATGCTTCCTATTACAATGGTGGTTTCATTTAAAAGTTTTGAACATGGTTGGGATCCAGATAATATTACAAGTCCAATTATAGCGGCATTCGGAGATTTATTTACTTTACCTGCTATTATTTTATCAATATTGATTTTAAATGCAATTAATTTTAATCTATTATTTAAAAATGTAATTTTAGTTATAATCCTAATAATTGTTTTAATAAGTTTTGTTTATTGTTATAAGCTTTCTGATGAAACTCATACTATTTTAAAACAATCTACACCTGTATTATTGTTATGTTCTCTTTTAGGAGGTACTGCTGGAAGTATTTTAAACAGTTCTGTTGAAACATTACTTACAAATCCAAGTTTACTTACATTATTACCACTGTTCTCAGGTGAAAGTGGAAGTTTGATTAGTATTTTAGGTGCTAGATTATCTTCCGGTCTTCATTCCGGTTTAATAGAACCTTTAAATAAACCACAAGGCAATACAATTAGTAATTTCTTAGTTTGTTATGTTTTAGCTATTGTTGTATTTCCGTTAATTGGAATTTTAGCTGAAGGATCTTCATACATGTTTAAAACAATAGGAGTTGGATTTGTTAATATTATATCAATAAGTACACTTGCAGGTATTATTTTAGTTAGTGTAATGATTTTTCTTGTATATTATGTTTCAACAATTTCATATAACCATAATTTGGACCCGGACAACATTGTAATTCCAATTTCTACAAGTGTGACAGATTCAATTTCAAGTTTAATATTAATATCTGTTTCATTAATGGTATTGGGCTTGTTATTTTAGTACCATGCCTTTAAAATTAAATTACATTCATTTACTCTAAAATAATCATATGTGAGTTTATTTTTGTCAAAATTTTTTGGAACTGATACCAATAGAGCCTTAGCATTTGGCTTATTAAAGTGAATGAATACGACGGCGCTTGTGTCTTCATAAAAGTTAATTTCATCATTAAGATATATTTTTGATGAATCTGGGGATTGCCAATATTTGTATTTAACAACTCTTGTAGTATCGACAATATATTTCAAATCCTTTGTTTCACTTTTATCTATTAGCAAATAATAATCTGAGCTTTTCATGTTTCCTTTAAAAACTTTAAAGTAATTACAACTATGTTTGTCCTGTTTGTGATTGTGGTTGCATTTACCTTCGTTTTGAAAGTCTTTTATAACATATTTCCTGTAAAAATCACATTTTATAAGCCTATTTACAGAGAATACATTACTACTTTCTCCATTATCTCCTATTTTTACACTTGGAATGCTGCTCTTTTGTGGAATCAGTTCTATTGAGGTTTTAAGTTTTGAGTTGAATATTTTCTTGTCGACCAGATCTTTGTAGTTTTTCTGAAGGCCAATAAATTTAAAATATGATACACTATTTGGAATAATCTCGCCATGTTCGTTGATTATTGCAAGACCGGGTGTCCCTTTTCCATACTTCTCCCAGTTTTCTGGTTTGCCGGGGTTATTTATTAGATTATCTACTACCTCTACAAGCAAATTTTCCGTATTTTCTGTTTCAGTTGCTGAAATGGTTTTTTGTGTCATTATTTCTGAAAAATTTAGGGTAATTCCTAAAATCATTAGAATTATTATCAGCATAATCCCTATTTCAAGCGTAATGTTTCCTTTATTGTCCATCATTTTCATCATTCAACCCGTATTTTTTTCTGTGGGAACTATCTAAAAATAAGCTATTTATATCTAATTTGTCAATTTTTTGGCCAGTATAATGGTCATGGTATATAACATGGTCAGAACAGGAGATCGTATCGTTTATTAATGGGGTATGTGTTTGTATAAACACTTCCAAGCCATAATGAGGACAACTCCCTTTTCCTTCTAACCTGCATAAGTAACAACTTCCATCAGCACTTTCATGGAAATAACCTTTTTTTAAACAATCTTTTAGAACTCCTGGATCGCCATGATGAATATAGGGGTCATAAGGGCATTTTTTAACATATACTGGGGATGTTGCAAACAAATATGAATATGGGGAGTCTAATCCTCGCAGTTTAAGATATCTTACGAGTGCATTTTTGTAGTTGATTTTATCGCCCTGAATAAATATTCCGGACACTACTGTTAATTTAGCAGGAGGTAACGGGTCTTTTAACCCTTCAATTGACACATTTTTTTCAATAATCTTATAATATTTGTTATTATTTTTTTTAATGTTCAATTTTACTTTAAATAATACTTTCCAAGGGCTGGTGCTGCTTTCAACAGATAATACCTCTGATGAAATGTCAATATCATATTTTTTACTTAGCTCTTCATTTTTTGCTTTTAATTTTTTGTTTAAATTCTTTTTAACTTGGTCTTTAGAATCAAATACTTTGAGACCCTTATAAACTTTTTCGCATGCATCATAAAGTGAATCTCTTCCTAAGACTTCTATGTTTTTGGCGTAATCATCAATAATATATTTAAAATTATCGTTTTCTTTAGAGTCAATATTTTCGCCTTCAATATAGTTTACAGTCGTATAAACAATAATGGCCATCAATAACAATATTGTTATTAAGATAACAGTTGTTCCCAGTATTAAATTTCCATTTGAATCCATTTTCATTATTAAAAATTTAACTTAAATTTATAAATTCATTTTCAAAGTGCGACTTTATGATTTTACATAAAGTATTAAAAATTAAAAAAATACTTGAAAATAGTAATAAAAAAAATACTTATTTATATTATCAATTAAATATTATACATATTGAAAATATATGGAGGATTTACATGTCAGACACTGTTAGAACATGGCGTCATATACAACAAAGATACAATCTTATTGGTTCTAAATGTACCACTTGTGGAGAATTATTCTTTCCATCTCGTGTAGTTTGTCCTAATTGTAGGAGAAAAGGTAATCTTGAACCATTCCAATTCAGCGGAAAAGGAAAAATTTACACATATTCAATAATCAGATCAGCTCCTGATGATTTCAAAAAATCAGCACCATATGCTGTTGCTGTAATTGAACTTGAAGAAGGTGCTAAATTAACATCTCAACTTGTAGATTGTGATGTTGAAGATATTGAAATTGGCGATGATGTGGAAATGGTATTTAGAAGAATTAGAGAGGATGGAAAAGACGGAGTAATTTCCTATGGATACAAATTCAAAGTTATCAAGTAATACTGCAGTTATTTTAGTAAGTCATGGAAGTACTCTACCTTATGCTGAAGACGTATTTACTGAAATAAAAGATAAATTTATAAATGCAACTGGTTTAGCTACTGAAATCGGTTATATGAAAGTATCCAAGCCAACAATTGCCGGTGCTGTTGAAATATTGAAAGATGAAGTTGATGATTTGGATAGAATTATTGCCCTTCCAGTATTTTTAGCTCCAGGTATCCACACAAATATTGATATACCAATTTTACTAGGATTAGAACCTTTGGAAACTGATCCAAGATGTCCTGACGGAAATTATCCGGAAGAACACTATTTATCAATAGCCGATGATGTGGATTTTGATGGTGAAATTGAATTATTGCCTTCAATAGGGCCTCGTGATGAACTTTTAAAAATTATTGATAAAAGAATTGAAGCAGCTTTAGCTGATTCCAAACTTGATAATGATGTGAAAACTGGAATTTTACTTGTAACACACGGTTCTAGGTTAAATTACAATAAGGAATTTGCCACAGAATTGTATAATAAATTTGAAAAAACTTGTGATTTACCATCTAGTTTTGGATTTATGGAATTGTGTGGTCCTAGTATTCCGGAATCTATCAATAAATTAGTAGATGAAAATAATTTGGAAAGATTAGTTGTTATTCCTATATTTATTGCTCCTGGAATGCATACAACCCATGATATTCCACATATATTAGGATTTTTGGAAGATCATGAACATAAACATGAACATTCTCATGGCCACGATCACGGTCACGATCACTCACATGATTTAACTCCTGTTGAGTTTGAAGGTGAGATTTTATATCCGGAGCCAATAAAAGCGGATGATATTTTAGTTGATATTTTAGTTGATATGGTAAATGAAAAATTATAATTTTTCATATATTTTTTTGAAAAAAAATTTTTTCAAGATAACTTAACTGAGCTTAATTTAAAATTTAATTATAATGGTGTTAATTATGTCTGAGAAAACTGGAATTTTACTTTTAAGTCACGGTTCTAGATTAGACGATGGTGAAGAAGTAATTAAAGCTTATAAAGAAATGTATCAGGAAGAATTCCCTGAGGCTATTATCGAATATGGATTTATGGAAATTAGAAAACCAGGGATACCGGAAACTATAAATAAATTGACTTCTGAAAACGATTTGGATAAAATTATTGTTGTACCGGTATTTGTTGCTCATGGGCTTCACACAAAAAGAGATATACCTGGCTTATTAGGTATTGAAAGCGATTTTGATGAAGAATCAGTCTCTGGTCATCACCACCATCATGACCATGATCATCATGGCCACGGCCATGGACATCATCATCACCACCACCATCATGACCACGATGATGAAGAATTTGAATTTGATGGTGAAATTGTCTTAACAGAGCCTTTAGGTATTGATACACGTTTATACGAAATTATTAAGGATAGAGTTTCAGATAATTTATAATTTCTGAAACATTTTTTTACTTTTTTTGATTAAATATATTTATTTTAAAATTTATACTAATATTCATGACCTTAAAAGTAGCGGATATTGGTGAAAAGGAATTAGTTAGATATATTATTGCTAATTCAAAAGATATTACTCCTGATGACACGGCAATAACTCCTTTAGATAATAATAACTTAATTTCTACTTGTGACATGCTAATTCAATCTAGACATTTTCCTAAAGGCATGTCTTATTATGATATGGGATTTAAAGCGGTAACTGTTAATGTAAGTGATTTGGCAGCCATGGGTGCTGAACCGCTGGGTTTTTTATTGTCTATAGCCGTCCCTAAAGATTTAACTTTAGATGATTTCAAGCAAATTATTGAAGGAGTTTTAAGCGCTTGTAAATTTTATTCTATTCCTCTTATTGGAGGGGATACTAATGAAGCATCTGAAATTATAATTTCCGGAACCGCTTTAGGATTATGTGATAAGCCATTAATGAAAAATACTTATAATTCGGGTGATTTAATAGCTATTACTGGAGATATTGGAATTGCAGCTTTAGGGTTTAATTTGGATTCATTGGACAATATTTATGTTAAAAATGCATTAAAGCCGATTGCTAGAATTAATGAAGGTATTTTAATAAAGAATGCTGGTGCAACTTCTGCCACTGACATTACAGATGGTCTTGCGAGTGAATTGTATGAGATGAAAAAAGATGGCTTTGGATTCATGATTTATGAAGAAAAGCTTGATATTTCCGATGAGTATAAAAAAATTGCACGCAAGTTGAATTTGGATTATTTGGATTTAATTTTACATGTTGGAGAAGATTTTGAGTTAGTTTTTACAATTAGTGAAGATGATTTAAAAAATTTAAACATAGATTATAAGGTTATAGGTAAGGTAACCTCTTCTAATAAAATTGAACTTACTTTAGAGAATAATTTGGTTGAAGAAATTAGAAATAAAGGTTATGAACATTATGTTAGTGAATAATAATCTTTACAAAAAAAGTTCAAAATCACAAAAAATTAGATGTGAAATTTGTGCAAATTATTGTAAAATTTCAAATGGCAAGTATGGAATTTGTAGACAACATAAAAACATTAATGGTGAGTTGTTTGACGAATCATATGGTATTGTATCATCATTAAGTCCAGACCCTATTGAAAAAAAGCCGCTACATCATTTTTTACCAAACACATTAACATATTCAATCGGAGGTTTTGGCTGTAACATGACTTGTTTGCACTGCCAGAACTATATGATATCTCAAGAATATGATAAGTTTTCTCGAGGAATTAAAATTCTTCCAGAAACAATAGTGGAAAATGCATTTAATTATAATTGCAAGTCAATTTCTTGGACTTACAATGAACCTACTATACACTTGCCTTTTAACAAAAAAACTTCTATTTTAGCAAAACAAAGAAACTTGAAAGTAATTTATGTAAGCAATGGTTATTATTCAACTAATTCCCTTGAAGAGATTTTGGGTTTTGTTGATGCATTTAACATTGATTTGAAATCTATGTCTCAAGATTTTTATAAGAAAGTTTGTGGTGCTGATTTAGATGTGGTTTTGGAAAATCTAAAGAGAATTTATTTTGAAGGAAAACATCTAGAAATAACCAATCTAATAATTAAGGGGTATAATGATTCTATTGAAGAAATTAATAGTTTATGTGATTTTATTGTTAATGAATTGGGTCCTGATGTTCCGCTTCATTTTTCAAGAGCATTTCCTCATTATAAAATGAATGATATTTCCCCTACTGATAAATCAATACTTTTCGAGGCTAAAAAAATAGCTGAAGATAAGGGAATTGAAAATATCCATCTAGGAAATATTTAAAAAATAGAAAAAATTTTAAAAATCAATAGATTGATCTTTTTGGATTTCATGTCCATTCCATGCCTTTAGGCTACTCCATTCAGCAAATGGGGATGTCCAGAATATGTCGCTAGCTCCAAGGCCTAAGGCTAAGAAAACACTACAGCATAAATAAACACTACCGGTATTAATATCACTTTCTGAAATGTCCATTTGTGAACCATGAAGTCCAACAATTAACCATCCAGCACTATTGAAGTTGGTACTGTCTCCAAACTGTTTTTTCAAAATTTTAGTTAAGGCAGATCTAACCTGAGCCGGATTAATATTTCTAGGTAATATTTTAAGCAATGCTGCTTGAGATAGCAAATGGAAAATACCACAACGGTATGAAAGGCAACTTCCTAAAAGAGGGTAAGTTCCTTCAGGTGAGATTGTTCTTTCAAGTTCTGATGCCAATCTTGATGACCTCATTAATTGAATATCTAAAAATTCACCTTCATTGATTCCATATTTTCTCATTACTTTTAAAATATCGTTTAACATTGGATGAATTACAATGCTGTTGAAGTATCCTACTGTAAAATCTTCACCATCTGAATAGATTCCATCACCTATGTAAAATTCATCTCTAAATCTACGAATTCCATAACTTAGACGCTCTTTATCGCATTCCCCTGTGAATTCTAAAAGGGCAGCTTCTATCATGGATGTAAATAATAACCAATGATTTTCATAAGGTGCTATAGTACGTGTATTTTTAAGTTCACGAATAATTCTAGCTTGGTCATCCATTTGTAAATTGAGCCAAATTTGATTTTTAGCTCTGAGTAATCCTTGAGCAAATAGAGCCACATCAACTAGAGATTGTTTAGGTTCGATAGAGAAGATATAATCATTATGATTTGGATTGACAGCATTTGAAATAGCTTTTAATGTTACTTTAATGTATTTTTTACGTAAAATTCCTTCTTCTGAGTTATCAGGTCCTAATTCCAACCATGGTGAGATTCCATTAAAAACACGAGCAAAAGCTTCAAGGTATGCAAATTTTTGACCTTCAAGACTAGTTGACTCGTAAGGCATGTTTTTCTTTAATGAACCTTTTGCAAGGTTGGTTAAAACAGGATTACTTATCTTTCGCATAATTGAAATCCAATATTCTCTATCTTCTATAATATTTGGAGTTTCTTCAATTTCTGGCTCTTCCTTTTTTTTAAATCTTTTTAAAAATGAATTACTCATGTTACTATGATTTGTTATACATGATATATATATTTTAAAAATACTTCAAAATTGACTTTTCTTAAAAATTAAACGAAATTATATATTTTATAAAATACAAATAATTATCATTATTAATGAGGTTAAAAATATGCCAACAATGTCTGAAAAAATATTAGCTAGAGCATCTGGTAAAGATGAAGTTGAAGCCGGAGATATTGTTATAGCAAATATTGATGTTGCAATGACACATGATTTAACTGGACCTCTTTCAGTAGAATCTTTTGAAAAAATTGGGGCTGAAAAGGTTTGGGATTCATCTAAAATTGTTATTCCTTTTGATCATCAAGTTCCTGCGGACTCTATTGACTCTGCTAAAAATCATATCCTTATGAGAAAGTTTGTAAAAGAGCAAGGGATTGAAAATTTTTATGATGTTAATGCTGGGGTATGTCATCAAATACTTCCGGAATGGGGTCATGTGGTGCCTGGGGAAGTAATTGTTGGGGCTGACTCACATACTTGTACTCATGGAGCTTTAGGAGCATTTTCAACAGGTATTGGGTCAACTGATATGGCCATGGTATTTGCTGAGGGTAATTTGTGGCTTAAAGTACCTGAAACAAATAGATTTGAAATTACTGGTGATTTAAAAGATAATGTTTATGCTAAAGATGTTATATTGCATATTATTGGCCAAGTAGGTGCTGACGGTTCAACATATAAAGCCTGTGAATTTGCTGGAGAAACTATTTCTAATATGAGTGTGTCTGATAGGATGGTTTTATGCAACATGGCTATTGAAATGGGTGGAAAAACCGGTTTGGTGGAGCCTGATAAAAAGACCATTGATTATGTTGAAGCTAGAAGCAACAAACCTTATGAAATTTATAAAACTGACTTAGATTCTTCATCTTTAAATATTATTGATGTTGATGTAAACGATTTGGAACCTCAAGTGGCTTGTCCTCATCATGTAGATAATGTAAAGCCAGTTAGTGAGGTGGATGTAGAAATTGATCAGGTATTCATAGGATCCTGTACTAACGGTAGATTGTCAGATTTAAGAGAAGCTGCCAAAATATTAAAAGGAAATAAGATAGCAAAAGATACTAGAATGCTTGTTATTCCAGCATCAAAAGAAGTTTACTCAAAAGCGTTGGATGAAGGATTAATTAGAGTATTTGTTGATGCGGGAGCATTAGTGTCTGCTCCTTGTTGTGGCCCATGCCTAGGTGGGCATACTGGAATTATTGGGCCGGGTGAAGTAAGTCTTTCCACATCTAATAGAAACTTTAAAGGAAGGCAAGGTTCACCAGATGGTGAAGTTTATTTGTCCTCTGCTGCTGTAGCTGCCGCTTCAGCTATTGAAGGAAAAATTGTAGCACCGGAGTGATATTGTGAGAGGAACTGCATGGAAATTTGGAAATGATATAGACACAGACATTATTGTTCCAGGAAGATACTTAATTTACACTGATGAAGAAATATTATCTAAGCATTGTATGGAAGGGTTAGATGCTGATTTTGACAAAAAATGTAAAAAAGGAGATTTCATTGTAGCTGGAAGCAATTTTGGATGTGGTTCTTCAAGAGAACATGCTCCGATTGCACTTAAAGGTGTGGGAGTTTCAGCCGTAATTGCAGAGTCTTTTGCAAGAATATTTTATAGAAATGCTACAAATGTTGGTGTTCCACTTTTAGAAGCTCCAGGAATTACAGATTTCGTTGAAAATGAAGAAGAAATTGAAGTTGACATGGAAAATGGGACAATAACTAATAAAAATGGAGAAACAATCAAGTTTAAAAAATTACCTCCATTCATGTTAGAAATATTAGAACAAGGTGGTTTAATTGAATACCTCAAAAACAAAAGATAAATATCAAATTGCTGTCGTTCCAGGGGATGGAATAGGTAAGGAAGTCATGGAAGCAACACTTTTTGTCCTTGATGGCTTAGATATTGATTTTGAATATGTTTATGGTGACGCTGGTGATGAATGTCTTGAGAAAACAGGCAATGCGCTCCCGGATGAAACATTAGATATCATTCGTAATGCTGATGCATGTTTATTTGGTGCAGCAGGCGAAACTGCAGCAGACGTCATTGTTAAAATACGTCAGGAAATGAAAATGTTTGCTAATTTAAGGCCTGTGAAAACATATCCTAATACAAATTCATTATTTGACAACATTGATTTCATGATTGTACGTGAAAATACAGAGGGAATGTATATTGCTGATGAAGAACAATATACTGATGAAGGTGCTATTGCTAGACGCATTATAACAAGAAAAGCAGAAGAGCGCATTATTGATTATGCATTTAAATATGCAGTTGAAAATAATAAAACTAAAGTCACCGCTGTTCATAAAGCTAATGTATTAAAGAAAAGTGATGGTTTGTTTAAAGAAATTTTCTATGAAGTTGCTAGTAGATATCCTGATATAGCAACTGAGGATTTTTATGTGGATGCAACTGCAATGTATCTTATTACACAACCTCAGAACTTTGAAGTTATTGTAACTACAAACCTTTTCGGAGATATATTATCTGATGAAGGCGCAGGTCTTGTAGGGGGCCTTGGATTAATACCTTCAGCTAATATTGGTGAAGATGCAGCATTATTTGAACCAGTACATGGTTCAGCACCTGATATTGCAGGTCAAGGAAAAGCTAATCCAATTGCCATGATGCTATCAGCAGTGATGATGCTAAGATACATCAACGAAAATGAAGCCGCCGATAAATTTGAAGCGGCAATTTTAAAAGTATTAACTGACGCTAATATTTTAACTGGTGATTTGGGAGGTTCTGCAACAACTTTAGAACTTGCCGAAGTAGTTAAAAATAATTTATGAAAAAAGAAATGGAGAATAAAAATATGGATTTAAAAAAATTGAATACAATGCAATTAGCAGCACTTTTTATCATATTTATTATGGTGATTAGTGGGGTAGCAGGATTCTTACTTATTATATTTGGATAAAATTAAAGAGGTTTGATAAAATGGCGAAATATGAAATAGCAGCAGTAGTTGCTGAATTTAATTATGATATTACACAAATGATGTTAGAATTAGCTCAAGCAGAAGCTAAAAATAGAGGCTGTGAAATTACTAAAGTAGTAGCTGTACCTGGCGTATTTGACATGCCACTTGTAATTAAAAAATTATTACAAAAAGGCGAATTTGATGCAATTATTACTTTAGGTGCTGTAATTGAGGGTGCAACAGACCACGATCAAATTGTAGCACAACATGCATCCCGTAAAATCGCGGATTTAGCACTTGAATATGATACTCCAGTAGCACTTGGTATAACCGGTCCTGGTATGACTAGAATGGATGCTCACAGACGTGTCAAAAACGCAAAAAGTGCTGTTGAAGCAGCTATCAAAATGTGTGACAGATTAAAAGAAATTTAGTGATTGGATGGAAATTTTAAAACCAAATGAATTAAGAGAAAAATTTCAAGATTCTTGGATTGCACCATATAAAAAAGTATTAACTATGGTGGATAGGGACAAAGTGGAAATTGTAGAATACCATCCTTGTATTTCAGGGTCTCATTGGTTATTAAATCAATATAGAAATAATTCTGAGTTAATAGATTCAGCTTATCGTGATGGAAATAAGCATGTTTATTCTTGTCATGTTGGCTCAGCGCCACTAGATTTAAAAGCAAGTTTCAATGCTGCCGGAATCGATGAAATAGTTGTCGATGGTGATGAAGTCAGAGTAACTCATGCGGGTCTTGCTGGAGCTGGTGTGGGTGCTGGAATGTGTAGAGGAATGGGTGAAGGAGTAAAATATGTAGAGCTTATTGAAACCGGTGGAGGTTCAAAAGTTGGAAAAGCTACTGTTGTAACTCCAAAACTTGAAAAAATAGTTATCGGTGTTGATGATACAGATACTAAGGACGCTGGCGCTACATGGACAATGGCTCATAACTTGGGTGTTGAGCTTGAAAGTGAAGGTTTTGAATATTTGGACCATATTATTGTCCAATTATATCCACATAATCCTCACAAAACTCAAAATTGTGTTTCTATTGCATTGACATTTGCAGTTGAAGAATCCAAAAAAGAAGATTTGATTAATCGTGTTATTGAAATTCTCAAAAGGGATACATTATCTGACAAAACAGCTATTGCCATTTTGGAAGGTTTGGATATTCCAGAAAAATTAAGAGAATATTCTATTGCCACAAAATCTGGCATGATGGATGTTGAAACTGCAGAAAATGTAGCATCCGAGTTAAATATTCCTTTAATTGCCGTTACTGGCCAACAAGGAAAAGTTGGTGCTCTTGCGGCATTAGGTCTTTATAATGATGTTGAGGAAGCTGTAAAAGCTTACGATAAAAAATAATCTAAGAAATTTTTCTTAGATTTTTTACTATTTTTTTTAAGATATTAGAAGTATATATTTAAGAAAGCACCTTGGTCTGATCTTACAAGCTGTTTAATTGAAGTACTATTCCTATTCTCAAATACAATTTTTATTTCGTGTCCATTATAGGTAAATTCGCTGTCACTAAATGTATGATTATTATAATTGATTGTTTTCACTGTTTGATCATTTATATTTATAGAATAGCTTGAACCATCTTTAAATATTCCAAAGGAGCTGATTACAGATACATTATCTATAAATACCTCATAGTTATGTGCTTCTTTATCTCTTGAAGATATGGTGAATTTTTCAATTAGAGTAGTATTTTCACTTTCAAACCTGTGAAGAACTCCCACTCCTTCAAATATTTCTTTCAGACGACTATTTTGAATTATAGTTCCACTATACAAATCTAATTCTTTTTTAGCTTCGATTGGTAGTCTTATAATGTCACTATCACCAAATCTGGTACCATTTATAGTATAAGCCACACCATTTATTACCATTGTATCATTTATTTTAATACCCAATGTCATCATAGCATCTGCAGGCATCCTTATTTGAGTTGATTCATTTTCAATTGCAGTATCAATGGTAAATGGTCCTCTTGCAGAAATTGCATCGTCTCTTGGAGAATTATCCGCATAGATAATTAGGTTTCTTGAGTTCGGTTCAATTGATATTACACCATTTTCAAAGTGAGCCGCACCAATAAATGTTGATATCATTAAAAGTAAGATAATTATTGAAATAATCATTGGAAAATGGACTTTAATAAATGATTTAACTAAGTTTCCTCTTGGAACCTTTCTAAACATGACAATGGATTTTACAATAACTTTAATTATGTAGTAAATGGCTATAACGATTCCAATGAGGGTAAGTAATACAGCAATAAATAAAGGGATAAATTTCACGAAAAATATTGTAAATAATCCAAGAATTACTAAAGATAAACCGACGATAGCCATTCTAATGTAATAACCAATATCGTCAATCATTGTAACCCTACCGTACTTGTTAGCACGGTTTATGATTGTTCTAACTACTTCATTTGCCATCATGTTTAAATCAGCAAGAGGGGACATGTCATGTTGAATTGCACCAATGTCTACTTCCATAATTGATATTCCTAAAACATCAGCGTCAATAACAATACCTACATCGACACCATAGTCTTCTTCAAAATTAATCTTTTTTAGTATTTCTTTACGTGCTGCAAACTGACCGCTTAATGGTTGTTCAAATGAAATTTCTGGGAAGAAATAGTTTAATAAAGGTTTTGCAGTAAGTTCGGTCACACGTCCACTTTCACGAGCAAATTTAGTTTTTGTAATATCGGTTTTTCCTTCAAGGATTGGCATAATCATTGCTTCTACTTTTTTAGAAGTTAGATTGTAAATGTCCGCATCAATGAAAGCTATAATATCACATTCGGATTTCTTATAACCGGTATGTAATGCTTTTCCTTTTCCTTTGTTGGTTTCATGATTAATAACTGTTGCACCTGCCTTAATAGCTTCAGCTTCAGTATTGTCCTGTGAACCATCATTTACAACGATGATTTCATCAACAAACGATGCTTTTTTTACAACCTCAACTACTTTACCAACAGTATCTTCTTCATTGTATGCTGGTATAATAACTGAAACTTTTTTATATTTTTTAGGTTTTTCAGTTTTTATACTTGCTAGGAGAAAAGCAAGAATTACAACAAACCAATACACTAAATTCACCATTTTTATTTTAATTATTAATAGTTTTATTTTTTAACTAGTATAAATATTATTGTCTATTTGAGCTTTATTTTAAATTAATAAAAAATTTTAAATTATTTAGCGGTCTAATAATTTAATATATTTTTTTAATTAAAAAGGGATTGTAATTTTAATGATAACTCAAACACTTGAAAAGGAATTAAATTTATCTAATTGGCAAGTAAAAAAAGTAATTAAATTAATTGATGACGGGAATACAATACCATTTATTGCCCGATACAGAAAAGATGTTACTGGATCTTTAAATGATGAGACTTTAAGAAAATTTGATGAAAGATTAAGGTATCTCAGAAATCTTGAGGATAGAAAAGAAAAAATTATAAAAAGAATTGATGAGCTAGGAAAACTTGACGATGATTTAAAAAATCAAATTTTAAATGCCGATACTTTAGTGGAACTTGAAGATATATACAGGCCATATAAAACTAAAAAACAAACTAGAGCAACTAAAGCTCGTGAAAAAGGATTGCAACCATTAGCTGATATTATTCTCGCCCAGGATGTTAAACAATCAGTTAAAAAAATAGCTAAAGATTATGTTAATGTAGAAAAGGATGTAAAAACTCCTCAAGATGCAATTGATGGTGCAAAAGATATAATTGCAGAAGTAATTTCTGATAATTCTGATTTTAGAAAGAAAATAAGACAAAACACATATTTTTCAGGTCAAATAACTACAAAAGCTAAAGATAAGGAGCTATCGACAGAATATGATGTTTATTATAATTATTCTGAAAATATAAGAAGAATCCCGCCTCATAGAATTTTGGCTATTAATAGGGCTGAAAATGAAGGTGTAATTAAAGCTAAAATAGAATGTGAAGTTGAAGATGTAATAAGTTACTTGAAAAGGCATACTTTGAAAAACATATCTAAAATTCCAGAAAAAATAGAATATAATCGTCATACTACTCCAATTATAATAGAATCAATAGAAGACGCTTATAAAAGGTTAATTTCACCGGCAATAGAGCGGGAAATTAGAAATTACCTAACTCAAAAAGCTGAGGAAAAATCAATAGAAGTATTTGCTCAAAACCTTAATCAATTGTTAATGACTTCCCCACTTGTTGGGAAAACAATTTTGGGCTGGGATCCGGCTTTCAGAACAGGCTGTAAATTAGCCATCATAGATAAAACAGGAAAAGTTCTTGACACTTCATTAATTTATCCGACCGAACCTCAAAATAAAGTTAAGGAGTCTATTAAAATAGTCAGGGATTTGATTGATGAATATGACATTAATGTAATAGCTATTGGAAATGGAACAGCTTCAAGAGAATCTGAAGAGATAGTTTCTCAGATAATTGAAGGAACTAATGTAGAATATATTATTGTTAATGAAGCTGGAGCATCTGTTTACTCAGCTTCTGAACTTGCCGATGAAGAGTTTCCAGATTTTTCAGAAGGGGAGCGAAGTGCAGTTTCTATTGCAAGAAGACTTCAGGATCCTCTTGCCGAACTCGTGAAAATAGACCCTAAATCTATTGGTGTTGGACAATACCAGCATGACATGAACCAAAAGCAGCTTTCCGAGTCTCTTGATGGTGTCGTTGAAAAGGTTGTAAATGAGGTGGGGGTTGATTTAAATACTGCATCATACAGTTTATTGAATCATGTTTCAGGAATTGGAAAAGCCACTGCTAGAAACATCATTGATTTTAGAGATGAAAATGGAAGTTTCACCAATAGAAAGGACTTATTAAAAGTAAAAAAATTGGGTAAAAAAACATTTGAGCAATGTGCTGGTTTTGTAAAAATCGACAATCCAGATTATCCTTTGGATAACACTACGATACATCCGGAATCTTATAAGCCCACTTTAAAATTATTGGATAAACTAAACTATACTGTTAATGATATAGGCTCAAATAACTTAAAACTTGACAATTTGGACCTTGAAGCTATTTCAGATGAATTAAATATTGGTATTGAGACATTAAAGGATATTATTAACGAGTTGAAAAAACCTGGTCGTGATCCTCGTGAGGACATGCCAAAACCAGTTTTAAGAAAAAATATATTGTCGATTGAGGATTTGGAAGAGGGCATGATAATGCAGGGTACTGTAAGAAATATTGTGGATTTTGGCGCATTTGTTGATATAGGTGTTCATCAGGATGGTTTGGTTCATATTTCTCAGTTAGTTGAAGATAAATTTGTAAAACATCCTCTTGACATTGTAAGTGTAGGCGAAATCGTCGATGTTAAAGTTTTGGATGTTGATTTATCTAGAAATAGAATTCAATTATCTATGATAATTTAAATATTTAAAAATCAATATTATATAGTGAATATTAAATTTATGTTTAGAAGGGATTAAATGACACCAAAGATAATGATAATTCTAGGAAGTGGTTCTGATATTGCTGTTGCTGAGAAGGCTATGGATGTTTTAGATAAATTAGAGATACCTTATAGTTTAAAAATTGCATCAGCTCATAGAACTCCAAATCTTATTCGTGAAATTGTTAGTCGAGGTAGTGATGCAGGTATTGAGGTTTTTATTGGAATTGCTGGTTTAGCAGCACATTTGCCCGGTGCTATTGCAGCTTATACGCCTAGACCAGTTATTGGAGTTCCAGTCAACGTGAAAACTGGAGGTATGGATGCATTACAATCCATTGTTCAAATGCCTTATCCATCCCCTATTGCTACTGTAGGAATTGATAGAGGGGACAATGCTGCAATTTTAGCAGCCCAATTTATTGGAATTCATGATGAAGAAGTACATAAGAAAGTCATAGAATTAAGAAAGCAGTATGCCAATAAAGTTTTTTTAAGCAATGAGGAAATTGTTCAAAAAATTGATAGGCCATTCATTAGAAATGATTTTTTAAGGATTAAGAATCTTGAAGTTAATGGTGTAAAACTTAATGAAGATAGTGAAGTAGGTTGTAAAAACAAAGATGCAGAAGTAGCAATCATTGTTGGAAGACAAACAGACCTACCAACCGCTAAAAATGTTGGTGTAATATTAGACAGGCTTAAAATTTCCTATGATACCAAGGTGGTTTGTCCGATTAGATCTAATAAGAAATTCACCGCTTATATTAAATCCATGAAAAACGCTAAAATATTTATTGGAATCAGTTCCAATTCATCACAAGTCACAGGGGGAATTGTAGGGCTTACTGCCAGACCAGTAATTGGAGTCCCATGTAATAATGAACAGGGCAATGACTATATGCTTACAACTGTTAGTATGCCACCGGGCATGCCTGTAGCTACTGTTGGAATTAATAACGGTAAAAATGCGGCAGTTCTTGCTGGTGAAATTCTTGCTATTGACAATCCAAATATTACGTTACTTTTAGATAAATTAAAAGATAAAAAAATTAACTTATAGTGATAAAATGAAATTTGAGGATAATAATGTAATTGAGATAACAGAGGAACTTTCAAGCGAATTTGAAGTAGCTAAAGTACTTAGAAAATACCCAAAAGATACAGTTATAATTAAAAATGTAAAAGGATTTGATATTCCTGTTATTTCTGGAATTTGTAATACAAGAGAAAAGATTGCAAAGTCAATCAACTGTGAAGTTGGTGAAATTACCCAAAAAATCATTGAAGCTATGGAAAAACCGGTTAAAGTTGATAAATTCACTGATTTTTCAGATTATAATACTTCAGAAGTTGATTTAGATAAAATCCCAATTTTAACTCATTATAAGCGTGACGGTGGAAAATATATTACTGCGGGCGTTGTTTTTGCTCGTGACCCTGAAACAGGTATTCAGAATGCTTCAATTCACAGAATGATGGTTTTGGATAATAAAAGATTAGTTATCAGGATAGTTCCAAGAAATCTTTATACTTATTTCCAAAAAGCTCAAAAATTAGGTCAGGATTTAGAGATTGCAATAGCTATTGGAATGGATCCTGCAATTTTACTTGCAAGTACCACATCAATTCCAATTGATTATGATGAAATGGATGTGGCTAATGCATTTAAAGATGGTAATCTGGAATTAATCAAATGTGGGGAGTTAAATGTTCCACAAGCGGATATTATTCTTGAAGGTAAAATTTCTGTTAGCGAAACTGTTGCTGAAGGACCATTCGTTGATTTAACCGATACTTATGATATTATTCGTGACCAACCAGTAATTAATTTGGAAACCATGCACATTAAAAAAGATAATCCTTATTATCATGGCATTTTACCTGCCGGATTTGAACATAAATTATTGCAAGGGCTTCCTCAAGAGCCAAGAATTTATAAATCTGTTAAGAATGCAGTTCCTACAGTTGAAAATGTTGTTTTAACAGAAGGGGGCTGTTGTTGGTTACATGCAGTTGTATCTATCAGGAAACAAACCGAAGGTGACGGTAAAAATGCAATAATGGCAGCTTTATCTGCTCACCCATCACTTAAACATTGTGTTGTTGTCGATACGGATGTTAATGTATTTGATGCTGAAGATGTTGAATATGCAATATCAACACGTGTTAAAGGTGACAGGGATATCATGATTGTTCCAAATGTAAGGGGTTCATCTTTGGATCCTGTTGCAGAGAGTGATGGAACAACTACAAAAATAGGTGTTGATGCAACTAAATCACTTAAAACCTTAGATAAATTCGAAAGAGTTAGTTTTGGTGAATAAACTACTCTTTAATTTTCTTATTTTTCATTTAGTTCGTATAGGTTACCATAATTATAGAGAGTTACTCCTTCTGGAACTTCATGGATTATGTCTTTTGTATCAAAAATAATAGGATTAGATATTTTTTCTTTAATTAACTCATAATCCGGATGTTTAAATTCGTTATGGTCACATAGAATTAGTATTAAATTTGCATTTTCACAGGCTTCAGATAAGCTTACAAAATTATCTCTTTTGAGGTGTGGATCGTGAATAGCAATTTCATATCCCTCTTTTTCAAGTTTGGATATTATTTCATATGCAGGACTTTCTCTATCATCTCCTGTGTTTCCTTTATAGGAAACTCCTAGAATAGCTATTTTTCCTGATGGAATTATCTTTTTAACATATTGGCATACAAAATTAGGCATTGAATTGTTTGTATCACGAGCTAATTTAATTATTTTTGCAGTTTCAGGCGCTTTTGCATAAATAAAGTAAGGGTCTATTGCAATGCAATGTCCTCCGACACCAGGGCCTGGAGAGTGTAAATTAACTCTTGGATGCTTATTTGCCATTTTTATTACATCTAATGCATTCACGCCAATTTCAGCACATATTTTTGCAAGTTCGTTTGCAAGTGCAATATTAACGTCTCTGAATGTATTTTCCATACATTTTGACAGTTCTGCAGTTTTTGCTTCAGTAAGCATTAAATCCCCTTCAACGAATTGGCCATACACCTCACTTGCTTTAACACTGCATTCTGGTGTGATGCCGCCAATGATACGGTCATTGTGAACGAGTTCATCTAAAATCTTTCCTGGGAGAACTCTTTCAGGACAATGTGCAAGATATAAGTCTTCCCCGATAGTAAAACCGGCTTTTTCAAAAATTGGTTTAATTGTCTCATCTGTTGACATTGGAGCTATTGTAGATTCTATAATAACTGTGTTGCCTTTTTCCAAAAATGGAATTATTGTTTCACAAGCGGTTATTACATAGCTTAAATCACAACTATAGTTTTCAATAACGTATGGAGTAGGGACAGTGATGATAAAAGCATCAGCTTTTTGCGGAGTTAAGCTTGCTTTGTATGTATTGTTTTCAACTGCATTTTTAATTATTTCAGCAATTCCGGGTTCTTCAATATGGATAATTCCTTGGTTTAGATTATTAACGACTTCTTCGTTAACATCTACTCCTATAACTTCGCAATTACTTCTTGAAAAAAGTGCAGCTGTTGGAAGTCCGATATATCCTTGACCCATAATACATACTTTCATAATAACAACTCCGACTTTTAAATATTACATATAATATATATAAAACCATATTATTAAACTTTTAAGGGATATTATGAAAATTTTAATTACAGGCTCTAACGGAATGTTAGGCCATGATTTGATAGAAGTCTTAAAAGACAAACATGAATTAATATTAACAACTTCGAAAACATTAGACATCACAGATAAAGGTAATACAATTGATTTTATTTTAAAAAATAAGCCCGATATTGTTATTAATTCAGCTGCATATACAGATGTGGATGGATGTGAAACCAACCAGGACCTGGCTTATGCGGTCAATGGGGAAGGTGTTAGAAATTTAGCGCTTGCGTGTAGTGAAATAGATTGTCCGCTTGTCCATGTAAGCACTGATTATGTATTTGATGGAACTGCAAGAAATCCAATTGAGGAAGATGGCAAAATTGGCCCTATCAGTGTTTATGGAAAAAGCAAGCTCAAAGGTGAGGAAGCTATTTTAGAAATTCTTGACAAGTATTTCATTGTAAGAACAGCATGGTTATATGGAATAAACGGTAAAAATTTCCCAAAAACAATGTTGGAATTATCTCAGAATCACTCAGAAATCACAGTGGTTTATGATGAAGTCGGAACTCCGACTTATACGCCCGATTTGGCTTATGGGATATCTCAGTTAATTGAAACAGATTTATATGGTATTTATCATTTGACTAACTCCGGCAGTTGTTCATGGTGTGAATTTGCAAAATATATTTTTGAAATTGCACAGAAGGATGTTAATGTTATTCCAGTCACAGCATCTGAATTTTCAAGACCGGCACCAAGACCTCATTATTCAGTTTTAAAAAATAAGAAATGGGCTGATAATGGATTTGAACCTCTAAGAGATTATAAAGATGCTATCAGTGAGTATATTGAGTTGATTAAATGAACAAAAAACTTGTGTTCGTCGCAGTTGTTATAATTGCATTATTCGCACTTGGTTCTGTTAGTGCAGGTTTACTTGATTTTTTTAATTTTGGCTCAGATGATTCTGAAGTGCAGGTTGTGAAAGACGGTGAATATTGTACAGTAAATGAAGTTGCAGCCTATATTAAGAAGTATCACAAGCTTCCAAGTAATTATATAACAAAAGAAGAAGCGAGGGAATTAGGTTGGAATGGCGGACCTCTTAAGGACTATGCTCCTGGAAAAAGTATTGGTGGGGATGTCTTTACTAACCGACAGCATGTTCTTCCAGATAGTGAATATGAATACATAGAATGTGATATTAATGCAAATGGAACTGCACGTGGTGCTGAAAGATTAGTTTATAATACTGGTGATTTTAAGGTTTATTATACTCCTGATCATTACAATACTTTTCAAGAGGTGTGACGATTGATTTTAGATGGTAATTTAATCAATGAGCAGGGTCATGATTATTTAAGCAAGGCTTTAAATTTCCCTGATTATTATGGTAAAAATTTAGATGCCCTTTATGATTGTTTGTGCGAAATTAAAGTTGACATCGAGCTAATTAATGCTGGCGCTGTCGATGAGGATATTCTTGATACATTCGAGGATGCAGCTTTAGAAAATGAGTTTTTAAATTTTAAAATTTCCTCATAATCTTTTTCTTTTTTAAATAATGTATATTAATTATGAAAAATAAACTTTTAATTTAGTGATTGTTATGAAAGGTATAGTACTTGCAGGTGGTTCTGGAACTCGCCTTTATCCTATTACAAAAGCAGTTTCAAAGCAATTATTACCTTTATATGATAAACCAATGATTTATTATCCTATATCTGTTTTAATGCTTGCTGGAATTCGTGAAATTTTGATTATATCCACTCCTCGTGATTTGCCAATGTATGAAGAGTTACTTGGTGATGGAAGTAGCTTTGGTGTAAAATTTTCATATGAAGTCCAAGAAAATCCAAACGGTCTTGCAGAAGCATTTATAATTGGTGAGGATTTCATTGGCGATGATAATGTTGCTTTGATTTTAGGGGACAACATATTCCATGGTCACAGATTTTCAGAGATATTAGAAAGAGCTAAAGACCTAAAAGAGGGTGCCGTTATATTCGGATATTTTACTAATAATCCTGAAGCATTTGGCGTAGTCGAATTTGACGATGAATGGAATGTTTTATCTATAGAGGAAAAACCGGATAAACCTAAATCAAATTATATTGTACCTGGACTTTATTTTTATGACAATGATGTAATTGAAATTGCAAAAAATGTTAAACCTTCCGGCAGGGGAGAAGTTGAAATTACATCTGTTAATGAAGAGTATCTTAAACGTGGAATGCTCAAAGTTGAACTTTTAGGAAGAGGTATGGCTTGGCTTGATACAGGTACTCATGAGGGGCTTTTGGAAGCTTCTAACTTTATTGAAACTGTTCAGAAAAGACAAGGATTATATATTGCCTGTCTTGAAGAGATAGCTTATCTTAAAGGTTACATTGATGATAAAACATTATTGAAAACAGCTAATGAGCTTAAAAAAACTGATTATGGACAATACTTATTTAAATTAGTTAAAAAGTGATTTTATGGGAAAATTTAAATTTACAGAGTTGGACATTGAAGGGATGTTTACAGTTGAACCTACTGTTTTTGAGGACAATAGGGGATACTTTATGGAATCTTATAATGAAAATGACTTTAAAGAGGCAGGTTATGATTTAACATTTGTTCAAGATAATCAATCAAAATCCTCTAAGGGTGTTTTAAGAGGACTGCACTTGCAAGTTAATTATCCTCAAGGAAAATTAGTCCGTGTTATTAAAGGGGAAGTATTTGACGTCGGTGTTGACCTCAGGGCAGATTCCCCAACTTATGGAAAATGGGCTGGAGCCATCTTATCCGAAGAAAACAAGAAACAATTGTACATTCCTCCAAAATTTGCGCATGGTTTTGTAGTGTTGTCTGATGAGGCTGAATTCCAGTATAAATGTACAGAATTTTATCATGGTGAAGATGAAAGCGGTATCATGTGGAATGATGAAGATATTGCTATTGATTGGCCAATAAATGATATTGATGAAATTATATTGTCAGATAAAGATAAACAATGGAAAACTCTAAAAGAATCCAAAATTAAATATGAGTGATACTATGACAAAAATTTTAGTTACAGGTGGAGCAGGATTCATTGGAAGTAATTTTGTCAGATATATGGTTAATAAATACTCAGAATATGAAATCATTAACCTTGATGCATTAACATACTGTGGAAACCTTGAAAACTTAAAAGATATTGAAAATAAAGATAATTATTCATTTGTTAAAGGTGACATTAGAGATAAATCCGTTGTTGATGATTTGGTCAAACAGTGCGATTATGTCATTAACTTCGCTGCTGAAAGTCATGTTGACAGAAGCATAGAAGACCCAGAAATATTTATTAAATCTAATGTTTTAGGAACACAAATTCTTTTAAATGCAGCTAAGGAATTCGGTGTTGAGAAATACATTCAAATATCTACCGATGAAGTTTATGGAACTTTAGGTAAAACAGGTTATTTTACAGAAACCACTCCTTTACAACCTAATAGCCCATATTCAGCTTCAAAAGCCGGTGGGGATTTAATTACTCGGGCTTATGGAGAAACTTTCGATTTACCGATAAATATTACTCGCTGTTCAAATAATTATGGTCCTTATCAATTTCCGGAAAAACTAATTCCATTAATGATTTCAAACACGTTAGAAGATAAGAAATTGCCTATTTATGGCGATGGAAAAAATATTCGTGATTGGTTACATGTTTATGATCACTGTCAAGCTATTGATTTAGTTTTACATGAAGGTAAACTTGGTGAAGTCTATAACATTGGCGGAAACAATGAAAAAGAGAATATATACATTGTTAAATTAATTTTAGATGAATTAGGTAAGGATGAATCATTAATTGAGTTTGTAACTGATAGATTAGGTCATGACAGACGTTATGCTATTGATTCAACTAAAATTCAAAATGATTTGGGATGGTCTCCTAGTTATACTTTTGAAAAAGGCATTAAAGAGACAATTCAATGGTACTTGGATAATCAGGATTGGACAAACCAAGTTAAAAGTGGGGATTATCAGAAATATTATGAAAAAATGTATGGTGACAGATAGTTTTTACACTTGAAATCCACCTCTATTTTTAAATAATATTTATTTTTTTTAATTATTTTTAAAATATTTTTTTAATTTTTTAATTAAATATTGATTTTGTTTATACATAAATCATTTATTTGTTTCATTATTATTTCTAAAATAAGGATACTTTTATATATTATTACTCTTTAATATTCATTAGGAAATGGTTAGTCTTTCGGAAAATTTTTTTCCGATTTTAGGGAAATGGTGATTGGATGTTGGAGCAATATTTGCCTTTTGTTGGTTTAATTATTTTTGGTAATATTGAAAACTTAGTTTTATCTTCACAAGGTGTTGTAGCGGGCGTAAATCCTATAAAGCTCGGTATTGTGAGCATAATTTGTGTTTCAATGTGGTTGATTATTGGAACTTTTGGAACTCAACTTCTAATTAATTATGTTGATTTCATCAACTTTATTGGTGGTTTTGCTATATTTGTTTTAGGTTTACAAGCAATGGTTCAATCTGTCAGGGGTGAATAAATGTCCTCAGATATTAAACAATTTTCTATTTTAATTGTTTTTGGAAACATTGAAAACTTAATTTTAGCAGCTCAAGGTGTGAATGCTCATGTTAATCCACTTGGTTTGGCTTGTTTAAGTTTGATAGCTGTTGTTTGCTGGTTTTTAATCGGTACTTTTGGTACAAAAATTGCCATGAAATATGCAAGATATATTAATTTTATTGGAGGACTTGCAATATTTATTTTAGGTGTCCAAGCTATGTTAGAATCCATTCCAGGAATGTTGTCCTTTTTCCATTAAGTAAATTAACTATTTCATGTTGATTTTTATGAAATATATTAAACATAAAATCTATGGAGCTTTATTTAGTTTATTTAAAGTTTTTCCAATTAATAAGAATATAATTACATTTATTGTAGATTCCACGGAATCGTTTAAAGGCAATCTTGATTATATTAAAAAAGAATTTGAAAAGAGAGGAAATTTCGAATTTAACTTTTTTTATAAAGATCAACTTTCATTTTCATCATTTAAAAATTTAGCAACTTCTAAATACGTATTTTTAAACGATAACTTTTTTCCAATAGCTTTCATGAACTTTAAGAAAGAAACTATTGTAACTCAACTATGGCATGCTCCAGGGGCATTTAAAAAGTTCGGCGGATCTGTTGATAGTGAAAGTATTGAAATACTTAAAAAAATCAGTGATAACACCGATTATTTAATTGTTTCTTCAAAAAATATTGAGGATTATTACTGCGAAGCGTTTCAGATACAAAAGAATAAAATTAAAGCTTTAGGCCTTCCAAGAGCTGATTATTACTTTGAAAGCCATGATGTTGGGAATCTAAAAGCTGAATTTTGTAAAAAGTATAATATTGATTCGGATAAAAAAATAATTCTTTATGCTCCAACCTTTAGAGAAGAGGAAATATATAATAATGTTTTTGATTATTTGAATTTGGAGAAATTTAATGAATCTTTAGGTAAAGAATATGTTTTGGCTTTAAGACTTCATCCAAAAATCAAAAACTTTTATCATGATGAAATTTCTACAGAGGGGGATTATGTTGATTGCAGCGATTATCCGTCAGAACAGGAATTATTACTAATTAGTGATATTTTAATCACTGATTATTCATCTATCATGATTGAATTTGCAATGTTAAACAAGCCTATTGTATTTTTCACATATGACTTTGATAGCTATATGACAAGTGAGAGGGGTTTTTATTTTGATTTCAACTCAACTGTTCCAGGACCGGTCGTTTGTGATTCAGATAAATTGATTGAAGTAATTGAAAATAATGATTTCGATGAAAGTAAATTGTCTAAGTTTGTAATGACACAATTTGACGCAATCGACGGTAAAGCATCTAAAAGAGTTGTTGACTTTCTATTGAAATGTGAGGGTTAAAATGTCAAATATTAAGGTTAGTGTAATTATTCCAGTTTATAATTGTTCTCAATATATAGGAGAAACTCTCAAATCAGTAATCAATCAACATTTTCATGATTTTGAAATAATTGTCGTTGACGATGGCTCTACAGACAATAGTCTAGAAATTATAAATGAAACGTTAAAAGGTTCTTGTGTTCAATATAAAGTTATTCATCAAGAGAATGCAGGCGTTAGTGTTGCAAGAAATCGTGGAATTGATGTTTCCTCAGGCGAATACCTTGTTTTCGTAGATGGTGATGATTACATTTTACCAAATCATTTATCTGAATTATACTATGGAATAGAGGATTTCGGTCTGATTCAGTTTGTAAAAAAAGATGGGGATGATGTGTCCACTCCTAATTATTTTGATTTTGAATATATTTCTACTGATGATTTTATTGAAAAGGAACTTAACATGGAAATATTGTTTAACTTTTTCCAGTTGATGTATAAGGCAGATATTATTAAAAACAATAATGTTTACTTTACTCCGGGTGTTGTTTATGGGGAAGACACTGAATTTGCACTTAAAGCATTAATTTATGGAGATAAGATTCACATTAGTAATGAAGTTACTTATCATTATATTCAACGTACAGATTCAGCAATAAGAACAACCGAATTCAGGCGATTTGACATTGTTGATATTTTTGAAGATTTAGTTAAGTTTTATAGACTTCACGGAAAAAATAATTTAGCCAATCTAATTGTTACTTCAAGGATTCCCAGGGCCATTTTCGGCAATATGAACTATTTCATCTATAGCTGTTATGGTTTTGATGAAGTAATGTATGTCATGAAGAAAAAGGATCTATTTACAAAATTATCAAAATTCAAGGGAGATAAAAAATTTAGTTTAAAAATAAAGCTATTTTTATTAAATCCTAGATTATATTATAAATTATGGTTTAGATTTAAAAATTCGATTGATTAATATGAAAGTTTCTGTTGTTACGCCGAATTATAATGGGGAAAGATTTTTGAAAACTTTCTTCGAATCACTCAACAATGATAGCGAATGCATTGGAGAAGTAATCATTGTAGATAATGGATCCAGCGATGGAAGTAAGGAATATATTAACAATAATGACTTTGATTTCCCAGTGAAATTAATAGAAAATTCAAAAAACTTGGGTTTTGCCCCGGCTGTTAATCAGGGAATTCTGGAATCAGAAAATGAATTAATTCTTTCTTTAAACAATGATACAGAGGTGAAACAAGGATCAATTAAGCAAATGGTTGATTTAATTTCATCTCGTGATGATGTATTTTCTGTTCAGGCAAAAATGATTCAGTATGACAATAAGCAATTAATCGATGATGTCGGAGATGAATACAATTTGCTTGCTTGGACTAAAAAAACTGGGGAAAATCACGATTCTGACGAGTTTGTTGAAGTAAGAGAGATTTTTTCAAGTTGTGCAGGAGCTGCATTATATAAAAAATCAATTCTAAAAGAGATTGGAATGTTTGACGATAATTTTTTCGCTTATATGGAGGATGTGGATTTAGCGATTCGTTCCAAAATCAACGGTTATCATAATCTGTTATGCCCGCAGGCCATTGTTTATCATATCGGAAGTGCAACAAGTGGAAGCAGACATAATGAGTTTAAAGTGAAATTAGCTGCACGTAACAATGTATGGGTTGTTTATAAAAATATCCCTGTTCCTTTGAAAATAACCAATTTCATATTTTTGTTTTTTGGGTTTTTAATTAAGTATATATTCTTTTTGAAGAAAGGCTTTGGTTCAATTTACCTTTCAGGAATAAAGGAAGGTTTATCCAATAGAAATAAAATCACCAAAACAAAATTCAAATCTGAAAATACAATAAATTATTTAAAAATTGAATATAGACTAATAATTAATACAATTAAATTTTTAAAAAGATAAAAGTTGAGTTTTATGGACCTTTCAATAGTTATTGTAAATTATCAAACATTTGATTTGACAAAAAATACTATTAATTCTATTTTTAAATATTCATATCCATTTAGTTATGAAGTCATAGTCGTCGATAATGCATCAAATGATGATAGTTTAGAAAAACTACAAGATTATTTTAAGGATAAAGTAAAATTCATCGCCTCTGATGAGAATAAGGGTTTTGCACATGGAAATAATCAAGCTTTAAGGCAAGTCAGCAGTGATTATGTCTTACTTTTAAATTCAGATACAATTGTTTGGGAAAACACTTTAGAGAATATCCATGCTTATATGGAAAAACATAGAGATGTTGGAGCATGTGGTTGTAGAGTCCTTTTAGAAGATGGAGAACTTGATAAAGCATGTAAAAGAACTTTTCCTAATGTAAAAAATTCATTTTTCAGATTGTTCCATATTCCGACTAATAGCAGTGATGATAATTATAATTTAACCAATTTGCCCGATGATGAAGTTTATGAAATCGACTGCCTAACCGGTGCGTTCATGTTTATTAGAAAAAATGCTTTGGATGATGCCGGTTTGCTTGATGAAGCGTTTTTCATGTACGGAGAAGACATTGACTTATGTTATAGGATAAAAAACTCTGATTGGAAGATTGTTTATTATGGGAAATCTTGCATAACACATCTTAAAGGTGCGAGTAGTAAAAAACAAAAAAGCAAGTTAATTTATGAGTTTTATCGTGCAATGTATATTTATTATAAAAAACATCATGCTAAGGAGTCTTCAGTAATTGTTAATGTCATTGTTTACTTTGGAATCCTTGTTTTATGTGTTTTAAAGTTGTTTTTAAATTTGTTTAAAAAGAAAAGTTAAATAAGATATTGACCAATATTATAATTAAAACTAGTTTTTGGTAATTATTATGATAAAGGAAAATCAAAAATTATTGAATGTAGTTTTAGTATTACTTGACGTAGTCGTTGTGATACTTTCAATTTTCTCTTCCTTTTGGTTGAGATTTCACACAACCTTATTTGGTCCAATTGGGGGCCATTTAGGATTTTATAGTTATTTCATGTTTTCCTTTTTTGCAGTAATTCCTGTTTATTTGGTTTTATACTTTGCTTTTGGCTTGTATAAACCACGTAGAACCTATAAAAATATATTTTCAGAAGCAACACAGATTATTAAGGTAAATATTGTTGCATTTTTTGTATTAGTTTCAATTTTATTTATCATCAACCAGCCTGACTTTTCTAGAATCATGCTTTTCCTTTTAGCTATTATCGGATCCTTTTTAGGAATTATTGAAAGGTTTATAGTTAGGAGTTTCTTAAGAAGAATAAGAATCAATAATAGAAACTTGAAGCATATTCTAATTGTTGGGGACAATGATTTGGCTTATGAGTTTGCTCATAAAATCAGAACAAACCCTTATTTGGGATTTGTTATCAGCGGATTTTTAGGAAGGTCCGAACATATTGGACATGAAGTTGAAGGAAGCAAATTTATAGGTGCTTTTAAGGATTTGGATGATGTCCTTGAAAAAAATAATTATGATAGGGTTGTTTTGGCAATTCCTTTAAGATATTATTACCGTATTAATGAGCTTGTGGAAAGCTGTGAGCGAGTTGGAATTAAAGCAGAAATTATTCCAGATTATATTAGGTATTTCCCAGCTCAACCGTCTGTTGACATGATTGAAGATATTCCAATAATCAATATACGTTATGTTCCTTTAGATGATGATTTCAATAAGTTTTTAAAATACACTTCCGATTATATTATTTCAATAATAGCCATTATCATTACATCTCCAATAATGATAATCACAGCTATCGCTATTAAGTTAACATCAAGGGGCCCTATTATTTTCAAACAGGAAAGAATAGGTCACAACGGTAAACCATTCAAGATGTATAAGTTTCGTAGTATGAAAGTTCAAAATCCTAGTGAGGAAAAATCTGAATGGACTACAAAGGACGACCCACGTGTAACATTTATTGGAAATTTTATTAGGAGAACTAGTATTGATGAATTGCCTCAATTTTTCAATGTTTTAAAAGGAGATATGAGTGTTGTCGGTCCAAGACCTGAAAGACCTTATTTTGTTAATGAATTTAAAAAATCAATTCCAAAATATATGGTTAAGCATCAGGTAAGGCCGGGCATAACCGGTTGGGCTCAGATTCATGGGTGCCGTGGAGACACTTCCATATATAAACGTATAGAATATGATATTGAGTATGTAGAAAATTGGCATATGGGGTTAGATTTGGCTATAATGATTAAGACAGCTTTAAAGAAAAATCCTAATGCATATTGATTTTGCACATTTTCATATTTGCACACTTTGAATAAATTTATAATAAATTTTTTTTATAAAAATAAAATATTACTTTTCAAATGCTCTGTCTCTAATACTTTATATAAGGTTTAGTTATAAAATTATAATTAACTTTTCTATGAGGGGTTTGGTATGCAAGAAGAAATTTTACAATTATACGAAAAAATCAAAGATCAACTTTCTGAAGAAGAGTTTAACGCTGAAATCGAAGAATTACGTAAGAAATATGTTGATGTAGAATTTATGAATGATATAGACTTAGCACGCATGATTTTAGGAAATTATGGTGTTGAAGATTCTGAAGTTATTTCTACTGATGATGATTCTTCAAGTGATGAAACTTTAGATGAATCTCAGGAAAGTGAAGTTACAATGACCGAAGAGCTTCAAAAATACTATGATAAAGTTAAGGATAAAGTTAGTGAAGAAGAATTCTTAGCTCGTTTGAAAGAGTATAAGCAAGAAAATGCAGATATTTCATTTTATAGTGATGAAACCTTTGCAGGAATGGTTGTAAGCGAGTTAGAAGATAAAGAAGAGGAAGTTGAAGCTATTTCTGAAAAACCCGAATACTCTGATAAATCAATTAAAGATTTAGAGGATGGCAGTAAAGACACTACTGTCACCGGTAGGGTAATATCTATTTCTAATAAAAGGTCATTTAAGACACGTAAAGGTAATGAAGGAGAAGTTTGTAATGTGGAACTTCAGGATAATACAGGCACCATGAGATGTGTTTTCTGGACTCCAAACATGACTCTTTTAAATAAATTTAAAGAAGGAGACATTATTCAAATTAAAAATGTTGATATAAAAGATGGTTTTTCAGGCCTTGAAGCTAATTTAAGACCAAGATCATCAATAGCTCATTTGGATGATGATGATTCAAAATTCCCTGAGTATAAGGAAACCATTACAAAAATTGTTGATATCCAACCAGAAACTAAAGTGAATATTATTGCTAGGATTGTTAGAATTCCTACTATTAGAAGCTATGAGAAAAATGGAAAACAGGGTAAAGTTGCTTCTCTTGAATTGCAAGATGAATCTGGTAAAATTACTTACACTTTATGGAATAAAAATGTTGAATTAATCAGAGATTTAAAATTAGAAGATGGAGACACTGTAAAAATCCTTGCAGCTCAAGCTCGTGAAAGAGAAAACAGAGATGGTGATAAAGAAATCTCTTTAACTCACTGGGATGGAAGAATTATTAAAGGTGATTTCGATGTTCCTGAAATAGAACAGGAATTCACCCCTATTGGTGATTTAAGTGAACAGAAAGATGTTTCTATTAAGGGAGTCGTTATCAGACTTCAAGATATTAGAACCTTCCTTAGAAAGACAGACAACAGTGAAGGTAGATTAAGAAACTTTGAGGTTGGCGATTCAACCGGATCAGTTAGAGTCACTGTTTGGGGTGATGATACAGCTTTACCAATTAATAAGGGAGATATTGTTAAAATTATCGGCGGGGATGTCCGCTTTGATGAGTATACCGAAACCGGATACTCCATGAACACCAATTTCAATACCCAAATTACAATTAATCCTCAAAATTTAACAGTTGAGGAATTGGATGAATTCGATGGTATAAGAGAACAATTAAGACCAACTCCTATTGGAAATGTTGCAGAAATTGATGATGAAGGTAAAGAAATTGATATTGTTGGCAGAATCCTTTCTGTAAATGATGTAAATGAATTCCAACGTGACGACGGTTCTGTAGGTCTTGTTCGCTCAGTCATGTTTGCTGATGAGTCTGGTAAAGTTCAACTATCTTTTTGGAATGAAAGAGCCCAAGAGGAATACGTTGTTGGAGATGCATACCAAATTGAAAATGCCAGAACAAGACTTGGAATGATGGCTGTTGACTTAAATATCGGAAGCGGTTCTAGAGTTATTAAATTATCCGAAGAACAGGCATCAGCAATGTTTATACCTGAATTATCTACTTTGGAAAAAACTATCTATAATCCTAAAAAGATTGAAGATCTTGATGAGGACGAAGAAGATACAATCATCATGGGTAGAATAATTGAAATTTATGATGTTCGTGAATTTGATAGAGATACTGGTGATGTAGGTCATGTTAGAAATATTGAAATAGCTGATGATACAGGTTCAATTAGAGTTGCTTTATGGGACAAGGATGCTCAAAAAGAAAGGTCAATTGGGGATGCAATTAAATTACAAAACCCTCGTTTAGCATTAAACAATGATAATCGTCTTGAAGCTAATGTGTCTAGAGCTACTACTATTCTTGAACCTAGTGAAAAAGAATTAGAAAAATTACCTTCAATCGATGAGTTAATGGAAGCTATTTATGTTCCAAAAACTATTGAATCATTGTATGAGGATGATACAAATGTTTGTGTTACTGGTACAATAAAAGAAGTAAAAACTGATAGAATTATTCTTAAAAAATGTCCAAATTGTAATTCCACTGTTGAAGAAACAATGGAGGAGTATGTTTGTGATAATTGTGGTTTTACTTTTGATGAACCAGATTATCTTTTAATGGTTCCTACAAGAATTGAAGATGATACAGGTGAAATTTCAGTTACATTCTTTGATAAGTTAGCCGAAGAACTTATTGGAATGAAAAAAGAGGAAATTATTAGTCTTATAGATGACAGTTATGATATTGTAGATAAACTTCAAGATTTAAATGGTCTAACTATTGAAATTATAGCAAATGTTAGTTTTGATGAGTATAATGAAGAAAATAGGTTAAGTCCTAAGAAAATTTTAAACAAATATTTTTAATTAAACGAAAGGAATGATTGTTATGGTAGAATTAGCAGATTTACCGGGTGTTGGTGAAAAAACAGCTGAAAAATTAAAAGATGCAGGTTTTGCTGATATGATGAGATTAGCTACCGCTACTCCAAAAGAATTGTCAGTTAAAGCTGAAATTGGTGAAGGTGTTGCTGAAAAGGTTATTGAAGCAGCTCGTAGGGCTGAAAACATCGATTTTGAAACAGCTTTAGAAGTAGATGAAAGAAGAAAAGATGTTGGTCACATTACAGTAGGTAGCCAAGAGTTCAATGATTTGATTGGTGGTGGAATTGAAACACAATCAATTACTGAAGTATTCGGTGAATTTGGATCTGGTAAAAGTCAAATTTCCCATGAATTAGCAGTCACAGTTCAATTGCCTGTTGAACATGGAGGTCTTGATGGGGAATGTGTATTTGTTGATACCGAAAATACATTCCGTCCTGAAAGAGTAAGACAAATTGCTGAAGGTTTCGATTTAGATGTAGAACAGGTATTAAGTAGAATTCACGTTGCTCGTGCGTTCAACTCTGCTCATCAAATTTTGATGGTTGATAAAATTAATGAACTTATTCAAAGCGGAGCTAATATTAGATTAGTAATTGTTGATTCATTAATGGCTCACTTTAGAGCGGAATATGTTGGAAGAGAATCTTTAGCTGTCAGACAGCAAAAATTAAATCAACATTTACATTCACTTCAACAAATTGCAAATACTTATAATGTTGCTGTTTTCTTAACAAACCAGGTACAAGCTAAACCTGATTCATTCTTTGGTAGTCCTACTAAAGCTATTGGAGGTCACGTTTTAGGTCACGCTTCTACCTACAGAATCTGGCTTAAAAAAGGATTGGCAGGTAAGAGAATTGCACGTTTAGTCGACTCACCACATTTGCCTGAAGGGGAATGTGTATTTAAAATTACTAGCGAAGGTATCGTTAGTTAATTTTATTTTTTCTTTTTTTCTTATTTTTTTAATACAAATTAATTTATATCACAAAATTCATACTTGTATGTTGTATGAATGCAATAGAAACCACTATTTTATCTATAATTCTGATGATTGGTTTAGGATATGTTCTTAAACGCATCGATTTTTTATCTGAAAATGATATTGATTCTTTCAATAAAATTGTAATGTATATTCTATTGCCTTGTATGATATTTAATGCTCTTTATGATGCTGATTTATCTTTGATTCCTACATTGGGAGTATTGCCTTTTATTATTTTAGCATCCTCTCTTGTTACAGGCGTCATTTCTTATTTTATTTTAAAATGGATGAAATTAGATGATAAAAAATTATGGTCAGTTCTTGTGACTGTAATGATTGCAAATACCGGGTTCATGGGATATCCTGTTACCTTAGGCATTTTTGGCCATGCTGGATTTTTAAGGGCAATATTTTGTGATATTGCAACATCAGCCATATTCATGATTTTATCATTTGCTCTGATTTTAAAATTTGGAGGAACTATTAAAACAGCTTTAAAAAAAATTGCATTTTTCCCTCCATTGTGGGCAGTTGTTTTAGGCATATTTTTTAATTTATTAAACATTCCTATTGGTCCGGTTTTAGACAATACTATTAACTACCTGGGTCAGGGTGCAATTCCTTTAATCATGGTAACTTTAGGTTTATCCATTGACTTTTCTGCATTGTCTAGAAGCAAGTCCATGATTGCATTCACGTCTGTTATGAAATTGGCATTCTTTCCACTTATAGCTTTCCTAGTGGCTAACTTTTTAGGTCTTATTAATTTGGAGCATACTGTCAGTATTGTTGAAGCGGCAATGCCTTCTGGAATGATGTCACTTCTTCTTGCAATTACTTATAATTTGGATTTTGAGTTGACTTCAGATTGCATATTAATTAACACTGTAATCTCTTTGATTACACTACCTGTAATTATCATGTTGTTATAGTAAAAATTCGTGATTTTTTTCCTAACCTAAATTTTTTATTTCATCAAATACGAATGTTAAATTTGTATTTGGACTAAATAGCTTTAATTGTCCTTTTTTTAAGCTATAACATAATTTTAATCAATATTTTTTTTCATCATATATAAACTTTACTCCACAGTTTATTCAGAAAGCTTTATAAGTGTGGACTTACTACATATGTATATCTAATACTATGTAAAATTTTACTGACTATTTTTAAAAATTGCAATTTTTATATATATTAGATATTTTTCACGACTTGTACAAGGTGAATTAAATATGGCAGAAGAAATAAATAATAACGAAGAATTAAGGATCGGTGTTTACGTCTGTCACTGTGGTGTAAACGTTGGCGGAGTCGTAGACTGTCCTAGTGTAGCTGAATATGCTAAGACCTTACCTAATGTAGTTCATGCAACTGACTACAAATACATGTGTTCAGACCCAGGTCAAGCAATGATTCAAGAAGACATCAAAGAGAAAAACTTAAACAGAATTGTTGTAGCAGCTTGTTCCCCTCGTCTTCACGAACCTACTTTCCGTAGATGTGTAGAAGAAGCTGGATTAAACAAATTCTTATTTGAATTTGCTAACTTAAGAGAACAAGACTCATGGGTACACATGAACGAACCTGAAGCAGCAACTGCAAAAGCTAAAGATTTAACACGTATGGCTGTTGCAAAAGCTAGATTACTCGAACCATTAGAAGCTACCAAAGTAGCAGTAGATAACAAAGCATTAGTTATCGGTGGTGGAGTAGCTGGTATTCAAACCGCTTTAGATTTAGGTGACATGGGATTCAAAACCTACATGGTAGAAAGAAACCCAACCATCGGTGGAAGAATGGGACAATTAGATAAAACATTCCCTACTCTCGACTGTTCAATGTGTATTTTAGCACCTAAAATGGTAGACTGTTCCAAACACGAAAACATCGAATTAATTTCTTACGCAGAAGTAACTGAAGTTGACGGATACATCGGAAACTTCAAAGTAACTGTAGAGAAAAAACCAAGATACGTAGATGAAGATTTATGTACTGGATGTGGAGCTTGTCAAGAAGCTTGTCCTATCGAAATACCTAACTACTACGACGAAGGTGTAGGTATGGTAAAAGCAGCATACATCCCATTCCCTCAAGCTGTACCATTATGTGCAACTATCGATAAAGATTACTGTATCGAATGTAACTTATGTGTACAAGCATGTGGTCCAGACGCTATTGATCACAATCAAGAAGCAACCACTATTGACTTAGAAGTTGGTACTATTGTAGCTGCAATCGGTTACGACCCATTCGACCCATCCGGAATTTACCAATACGGATACGGACGTTTCTCAAACGTAATTACCGCTATGGAAATTGAAAGAATGATTAATGCATCAGGTCCTACTGGTGGACACGTAATCAAACCTTCCGACGGTATCGAACCTAAACGTGTTGCATTCATCCACTGTGTAGGTTCAAGAGATGAACAAATCGGTAAACCATACTGTTCAAGAGTATGTTGTATGTACTCCATGAAAAACGCTCAATTATGTATTGACCACGAACCTGACACCGAAGTAACCTGTTACTACATGGATATTCGTTCATTCGGTAAAGGATACGAAGAGTTCTACAAAACATCTCAAGAAAAATACGGTATTGAATTTATCAGAGGTAAACCTGCACAAATCTTCGAAAACGACGATTTAACCTTAACTATCAGAGCTGAAGATACTTTACTCGGTAAAGTAACTGAATACACTTACGATTTAGTTGTATTAAGTGTTGGTCTCGAACACTCCGCTGGATCAGACGACCTCAGACAAACCTTAGGTCTCTCCAGATCTGCAGACGGATTCTACATGGAAGCTCACCCAAAACTCAGACCTGTTGACACCTTAACTGACGGTGTTTACATTGCTGGTGTAGCACAAGGTCCTAAAGATATTCCTGACTCCGTAGCACAAGGTTCAGCTGCAGCATCCAGAGCAGC
>Ga0129306_1000197_pt1 | contig 104839 bp, 93 predicted proteins | sample P827metagenome_FD_94438 | JGI IMG/M metagenome (GOLD analysis project Ga0129306, IMG submission 94438) | Capybara group fecal microbial communities from Wisconsin, USA - P827 metagenome | ecosystem: Host-associated > Mammals > Digestive system > Large intestine > Fecal | place: USA: Wisconsin...
TATTGATGAGCCAACATTTCCACGATTATCAATGAATTTTGAATTGTTAATGTTTAAAACATCATCAAATAGAAGTGCTACAGCTCCTCCTTGGGTTGCATAGTTGTTGATGAAAGTGACATTGTTCAGTGTTACTGTTCCTTCCACAAATACTGCTCCACCATTATCCGCATTTCCGTTGATTAAGATTAAGTTGCTTAATGTGACGTTTTTTCCACCAATTCCGAATATTCTTGATTGGTTTTTACCGTCAATTATGTGGCCGTTACCGTTGATGACAAAGTTGTCCCTGTCAATGAGAATTCCTATTTTGTTGTCAGTGCCGTTGTTGAATCCATAATCACAGTCTAAATCCAAATGATTTTCAGTTGAATTTGCAATAGCTTCCTCCAATTTGGAAAATGTTGTATCTGCAACAGTATAGACTTTCAGACATGCAATATATCCTAAGTCATAGGAATCTACCATGGATCCTCCATCGAAGGATATGAATGATGTATTTTGGGTGTAATGTGCCCTGCCATAAGTTAAGTTAACGGTTGGTGCGGCATTTGAAGTTATCACTGCTTTGAAAACATCGCCTTCTTTAATCGGTATGTATTTGTTTAACTTGATTGTGCGGTAACCGAAGTATGGTGACACTCCGGTCTGGGTCAATTTCAATTCGTCATTTACATAAATTTCGATTGTATAATCCATACCTTCCTGATCGAAGTATGTTCCGACAGCTGCAATCAAATCATCATCCAATGCTTCAAAGACATTCATATAACTTACATTTTGACTGCCTGATTGGAAATCGCCTCCCCATATGAGAGTACGTTGGTAGTTTTTATTGTATGGTTCGGTATTTTCAATTATTATTGAAGTGGCATAATTTGTCACGTCTTCACAGTTCAGTAATGTCTTATCGTAATATGAGATATAGAAGAATCCATTCTCTCCCCAGTTGGTACCGTAACTGTTTTTGACAATCCATGCTCCGTTGCCTGGAGGTGTGATTAGGAAGTTGCTTGCATCATAACTGTCGTCCCATCCTATAATTGAAACCGCATGACTTGGTTCTATGGATTCATTAACATAATGCGCATGGGTTTCTGGATTATAATACTCATTTCTCTCCTCAGATGTGGCTTGTCCGTAAAATGCCACGTCTATGGAACCGTAGTTCATAATCGCCAATTTAAGTAATGTGCCCTGCGGTATTTCCTTGTTAGGTGTGAACATCACATCCTGAACATGGATATCATTCTGGGTTGTGATAACCGGTGAAATTTTTCCAACTTCATCATAGATATCCACATCCTGTGTGAATGCCCCAAGCCAGCTCAACAAATAACCTGTGGAAATAACGTTGGCTCCACCTTCCGTCATCATATTGCATCCATAAATTGAATATTTCAGCATGGTATTCTGCATGTTGTTTTCTGAAAAGTCAGTTGTGATGTTTGCAGCTTTCAGCAGTGCGGATTCCAGTGTACCTGTCATTCCGAATGTCCAGCATGCACCCATTCCTGCCTGATTTTTAACGGATGAAACCCATCCCCAATCACGCAAATCAAATTTCTTTGGAATGGTGTCGACACTGATGGTATTGTTGAGCAATACCAATTGCAGGCCTTCTCCGATTATTATAGTTGAATAATATGTGTTGTTTAGTGAGATGTTGCCGTCATTAATATAATCATTGTTTTCTAAAACAGATTCCTTATCGAAAACAGTGTAGATAGGGTTTGCATTGTTTTCAAATATTGAGTTTTTGATGCTGTATGAGTTATCGTATGCATAGATTGCGCTTCCGGCACTTGCCACATTATTGAAAAATTTAGAGTCTGTTATATCTAATGTGCTCATATCACAGTATATTGCACCGCCATATGTCGGATATCCTTCAATAATGCTGACGCCATTTGAATCAAAGGTACAATTATCGATTTCGGTATTTGTATATGAAACGTAAACAGCACCTCCATTATACTTGGCCTGGGAGTTTATGAATTCTATATTCTTTAACGTGAAATCTCCGCCCAATTGGACGTATGCTCCGCCAAATTCAGAATAAGTGTCCTTAAATTTGCTGCCGATTATGGTCACATTACCTGTAGCGCCAGTACTTCCGGTAACATCAGCAAAAATGGCACCTCCATTTTTGGAAGAGGTAACGTTTTCGAATTCACTATTTTCAATATATAGCTCTCCACCGGTTTTAGTGGCAATTGCACCTGCGGTAATATTGGCTGTTAAGTTAATGAATTTGGAATTGACTATTGAAGCTTTAGACTGTCTAATATTCAATGCCGGCGCATAAGATGAAATAATATTGGCAAAAGTAGTGTTTTCTATATATGCTTCAGTGCCGGGAGTAAGGTAAATTTGGGAACCCTTAACAAAATTTTTTGAGGTTATGTATGAATTGTAAAGTTTCACTTCACTTTCCATAAGAAGGATGGCCGGCCCATCTTCAGCATAACTATCAATAAATTTGGTATTATTACAAATAAGGGTTGTAGTATCAAGTCCTATAGCTCCTCCTTGATTGTCTGCATGATTGTTGATGAATGTAACATTATTTAATGTCAGTGTTGATTCAACAACACGCATTCCAGCACAATTCTTGTTATAACCGTTGATTAAAATCAAATCATTTAATGTTATATTTTTTCCGCTAATGGCGAATAGTCTTGATTGGTTGTTTCCATCGATTGTGCGGCCGTTACCGTTAAGGACAAAATTATCCTTCTCAATAACAATTCCGCCGCTGTCATCTGTTTCTTTGTTGAATTTGTAGTCGTGAGTTAAATCCACGACATCATTTCTCGCTATTTCATCAGTCAAATTGGTGAATGAATCATCACTTGCTGTGTAGATGTCATTCTGAGCGGTTTCAAGAATATCTGCACTGTCATCAGTTGTGATATCCTCCTGAACCGTTTCTAATATTTCTTTGCTGTCATCGCCCATTGCATCGTCAGTAATGCTTTCTGCTGCGCAGACCGCCCCCACCGACATTATCAAAATAAGCATGACAATCAAAATTTTTAAAACCTTCATAATCATCACAATTAAAATATATGTAAAAAGTTTATATATAAGCGTGCTTATTTAATTTTGAGAAGATTTGATGATAATTATTCGAATTGTTTGGAAAAAAGTGAATGAACGAATAAATTGTTAAAAAAATAAGGGAAAAGTAGATAGAAATTATCTACTTAACTTTAACAGTTGTTTTAATGGTGTCTTTTTTGTAGGTCACTTTGACAGTGTATTTTTTACCTTTTTTGAGCTTTTTGATGACTTTTTTGTTCAGTGTTTTTTGTGCAATGCCTTTGGAGTTGGTTTTGACTTTGTAGGTTTTGCCGTTGAACTTGAAAGTTATCTGTTTTCCTTTAACCAATTTGCCGTTGATTTTGAGTTTGGCCTTCAAGGTAAATTTCTTGGCTGTCTTTTTGACGGTGACTTTGCTTGCTGTGAGGACCTGCTTTACGGTGACTGTGTTTTTGACAGTTTTACCATTGTATGTGGTTTTAATGGTGTACTTTTTAGGAACATCAGTTATCTTGATTTTGGCTATTCCATTGCTGTCGGTTTCAACAGGGGTTGTTTTGCCGTTGATGTTGAATTTTACGCTGGCGCCTGCAACAGGTATTCCATCAGCGGTTACGACATTGACGGTGAAATATTTGCCGCCGTCATAGTCAACAGCAATGTTTTTATTGTTGATGATTTTGCTTGTGTCATTGACTGTAAAGACCTTCAGGCAGGCAATACATTCATCTTTATACATGTCGTTCCATTTGCCTCCGTAATATAGGAAGGAGAGATTTTCACCATAATGCGTTCTGGAATATTGCAAATTCACAACAGGCACTGCGTTTGAAGTAATGACTGCCTTGAACACGTCCCCTTTTTTAACTGAAACATATTCGTTGAGCTTGATGGTATGGAATCCATAAAATGGGGACACTCCATTCTGGATTAATTTCAACTCTTCGTTTACATATATCTCCACAGTGTAATTTACACCGCTTTGATTGAAGTAGGTTCCCACACCTGCAATCAAATCATCAGCAGCTGCTTCAAACTGATTGGCATAAATCATGGTGCCATTGACTCCATATTGCTCAGTGTAATCTACAAACTGGCCTGACCATGAGAAGTCGTGTTGGTAATTCTTGGTGTAGGCCACATCATTTTCAAGTATTACTGCAGCGGCATGACTGAAAACATTCGAATCTCCTAAAAATGACTTGTCATAATATGAAATGTAAAAGAACCCTTCTTCACCCCAACCGGTTCCCCAGCTGTTCTTGACTATCCATGCCCCATCGCCCTCAGGCTTAATGAGGAAATTGTCTGCAGAAAAATCATCATCCCATCCGACTACTGAGATTTCATGGTTTGAAGTTAAGCTTTCATTGACATAATTTGCGAAAGTTTTAGGATTGTAGTATGGCTTATATGGATTCACATGATAACCTGCAACCAATGCACCGTATTTAAGGATTGCCTCTTTCATTTTGGAAGTTCCTGGCTCATCATTAGGAACCAAAATCATGTCCTGAATGTGGATGATATCCGAACTCGGCAGGAACTGTGAAAGCTTTCCGACCTCATCATAAGGGTCATTCTCTTCAAAAACAGGGCCAAACCAGTCCACAATATATGAAATGGACATTACATTATTTCCTCCTTCCTCGGCTACTTTAAAGCCATTAGGAGAATATTTTAACATGGTATGAATCAGGTTTGATTCTGAAAGGTTAAGGCTCACCCCATATTTCTTCAACATTGCGGATTCCACTGCATTCATCACTGCGAATGTCCAGCAGGCACCCAAATGTCCCTGATGCTTGACGGGAGTTACCCATCCCCAATCTCGCAAATCGAAGCGGGATGGAAGAGTTTCAACGTTTATGATATTGTCAAGGGATATCCACTCCTGTGCAACGGAATCGATGAATGTCTGATATGAGTAGGTCTGATTGGTGATAACGCTGTCATCGCCGTAATCATTGCCATCCAAATTGACTTCATCACCATCAAAATCAGTGTATATCGCATTGGTGTTGTTGGCGAATGTGCAGTTTGTGATGTTATATTTCGAATCGCAGGCATACACTGCATTTCCAAGATATGCGGAGTTGTTTATGAAACTGGAATTGGTCAGTTCCATGGTGCCTATGTCACAGTATATTGCGCCGCCATAGGCTGTATAATCCTCGGATAGGGATGCCGCATTGGAATTGAATGTACAATTGTAGATGCTGCTTTTGGCGAATGAAAGATAAACTGCCCCTCCATTATAGGATGCCCTGCAGTTTGTGAAATCTGAATTGTTCATGAACAGTTTACCGCACAATTGAACATATGCTCCGCCAATCATGGCCGATGAATTGACAAAGCTGCAATCAAGAATTGTGACATTGCAATCCTCGACTTCATAATCCATCATTATGGCCCCCGCATTTTTGGAGGATTTGGTGTTGATGAACTTGCAATCCCTCATGTAAAGGTTGCCTTTATTTTTCAAGCCAAACGCTCCTGCAGACATCTCGGCGCTTAAATTGATGAATTTTGAATTGGTTATTACAATATCTTCGCATTTTTCGAAGGATATGGCAGGGGAATAGATGGCGGATATGTTTATGAAGTTAGCCCCATCGATAGTGGCCGAGGACTCCTTTACCCAAATCTGACCGTATTTGTTAGATATGGATGATGTGAAGTTGGTGTTTTTGACATTCAACTCCCCATTCTGGATGAAAATGGCCGAACCCGATTCTGCGTGATTGTCAATGAACCGGGAATCATAGCAGTTGATCTTTCCGCCATGATTTGCTATGGCTCCGCCCTTATATGTAATATGGTCACTGAGGAATGTCATGTTATTGGCGATGAATGTGACATTTCTCAATGTCACCTCACCGGTGGAGTCTATGATTCCTCCAATTTCGGATTTTCCGTTCTTAAAAATCAGATTGTTAATTGTTACATTGTTTCCGGTTATGTTGAATATTCCTGATTGTCTGTTTCCATCAATTACATGGTTGTTTCCGTTTATTGTAAAATCGCTTTTGCTGATTTCAACATATCCCTTATCGCTTTCGCTGTTGAATGTGTAGTTGTCCTGGACATCAAAGGTGTCGTCTGATGCATTGATGTCAATTTCCAGTTTTGTGAATGTCTTCGGTGAGTCAGCAAGGTTTTGCTGGTCTTCAGTGCCGATTGTGTCATTGGCGTCGCTGGCGCTGACCGCACCAATCATTAAAATAGCCAAGATTAAACCCGCTATTAACAAATATTTAAATTTCATATTATAATTTTTACAATTTAATGCATATATAATTAATCAATACTTTCTAAATTTCTATTTTTCTAATAACTTTCATTAATCTAAAATTTTGTATTTGGATTAGAGTATATATTGAAGGTGCATTTAATTTTACAATTGAAAATATGTTACCGAATTTTACTTAAGATTAAGTCAGATTAATCATTTTATATTTTTTTATTTTTTCCACCAAATCATTATCCAATCAGCCTTATCTTTAACATTATATAGTTTTCCAGTTTTTTCATCTTTAGTTAAGATTTCGGATAAATATTGTTTTAACTCTTCTTTTTCTTCATCAGTATATAAATCCAGTCTAAACTTGCCATTATCAACTGCTTCTTCAATGCTGTCATATTCTCGATAATTATTCAAATCGAAGCGTTCAATATTTGCATAAATTCCCATATTGAAAAGTATATTGAAGAAATAATCATAATCTGGGTAATTTTCAGTTCGCTTTCCAATTCTTTTATCAAAATCTTTTTCTATTTTTTTGTTTTCAGGTCCAAAAAGGGTAACGAACACATATTTATTTGCAATTTTATTTAATTCGGTTATTACTTCTTCAATTGGAATAATTCCATTCAGGGACCTTGAACACACTACAACATCAACATCTCCAATTTCATCATATTTTATTTCTTCGATAGGTCTTAATATGGTTTCGATGTTGTTAATGTTATTTGCACTGGCTCTTTTTTCCAGATATTCTAGCATTTTAGGGGATGAATCAATTCCTATAACTTTTTTAACCTTTTTTGCAAGGGGTATTGTAACAGATCCTTCACCACAGCCGACATCTAAAACAGTATCGTTTTTATCCAAAATTAGTTTGTCAAACAATGCAATCTGATAATCTTCTTTGTGTGTTCTTTTAAAAAATCCTGGCGCTGCTTTATCCCAGTCTTTATCTATTTTTGTTGAGAGTTTATCAGCCCAAAATTCGCTCCATTTTATTTCATTCGGATTTTCAATGCATTGTTTCATGTTTACACCTTTATTTTCCCTGTTAGGATATTTTTATAATCTTCATAGTTTTCTTTTAACAATCTTGGAATTTCTAAGTCATATGGGCATTTATCAACACATGTGTAACATTCTGTGCAGTTTTCTGTTTCGGCCATTGTTTGCTGCCATTCTTCTGTTAAGTGAGGTTCTGTTGGAAATCTTCTAACCCAAAGTGACATTCTGGCGCACATATTGATTTTAATTCCTTCAGGACAAGGCATACAGTATCCGCAGCCTCTGCAAAAATCTTCTCCAAGTTCTTTTTTATCATTTTCAATAGCTGATTTTAAATCATCATCTAAAACAGTGTTTTCATCATAGGATAGGAATTCATCAAGCTCCGAAATTTTCTGAATTCCCCAGATTGGTAAGACATTGTCAAATTGGTTTAAAAATGCAAAACTGGCTTTTGAATTTGTTATCAATCCACCACCCATCGCTTTCATAGCTATGAATCCAACATCTAATTGTTTGCATTTTTTAACCAGTTCTATCTCTTCATCCCCACTTAAATATGAAAATGGATATTGCAGGGTTTCATAAAGGCCTGTTTCAATAGCTTCATGGGCAAATGTAATTTTATGTGTGGTAATTCCTATGTGTTTGACTTTTCCTTCATCTTTTGCTTCTTTCATGGCTTTGAATAATTCGTCATCTGCTTTGGGAGTAAATGAAATGTTGTGGAATTGGTATAAATCAAGGTAATCTGTTTTTAAGCTTTTAAGGGATGTTTCTAAATCGCTCCAAAACGCTTCTGGTGTTTCTGCTGCAGTTTTACTTGCAAGATAAATGTCTTCGCGGGGAATGTCTTTAAAAGCGTTTCCCATTTTCTCTTCACTGTCTGTGTAAAAGTGGGCTGTATCAAAAAAATTGATTCCCTTATCATATGCTTTTCTAAGTATTTCAACAGATTCATCCATTGTGCATCTTTGGATTGGTAAAGCACCAAACCCGTTCTTGTTTACTTCCAAATTAGTTTTTCCTAGCCTCATTTTAATAACCCAATATTTTTAATATGATATATAGTATAAATATAATAATTATTGTGTAAATAGCATATTTTGATGATATGAACGTTGTCTGTTTGAATTCCTTATCTTCAACATCTCCTTTTTTTATTATTCTTTCTTTTTCAAAGGAACATTTTTGATAAATCGCTTCTAAGTCTTTTGGAAGGCGGCCATGTTCATTTAACATATTGATGGTCTTGTTTAAATGCTTAACTGCTTCAGATTCATCTCCAAGTTCAACACAGCAAAACGCCGCCTTATAATTAAAGTTAGTTATTAACTCTAAATTGTCTTTTGCTTCTTTTTCATATTGTATGCATTGTTTGTAATCGTGAAGTGCTTGCTTATAGTCACCAAGTTCGTATAATGCATCAGCTCGTGCATTAAATGCAATTAGATTATTGTCTTCATAAAGAGATTTTTCCAGATATTCTAGGGCTTCCTGGTTTTTGCCTGTTTTTTGAAGCATTTGTCCTTTATAAAAATCAAGTTTTGCATCTGAGCCATATTCCTCTTCATATTTGTTTAATAATTTCAGCGCTTTATTATATTCTTTTGCTTGAACTAAAAGTTCTATTTTTCCCATCTTAATTTCCTTTTTAGAAATTCTTGGCTTTTCTATTTCACTGTAATTGTCATATTTTTTATAGGCTGTGTCCATGTATTCCAAAGCTTCATCAAGTTTGCCTTTGTTAAAACAGCTCATAGCCTTATCACAAAGCACGTTAATGGATTTTGGTTGTTTTTGAAGGTATTCATCAAAGTATCTTTCACCATAATCTCCATCACCATGATTTGGATCATAATATTGATAATACATTCCTTTTTCTTCTAAAGCGGGCAGATGGTCTTTTTCAATTAACAAGTCTAAAATTGTCAGATAAGATTTGATATCGTCTCTTCCGTGTCTTTTTCGAGCTATTTTAAGAGCTTCATTGTAATCTTCTTCTTTAATATGTTGTTTTGCTTTTTTGATAGCATCGCTCATTATATCAACCTAAGTTTTTTATCTAACTCCTTATTTTACTACTCTCATTAATATTTATGATTTTATTGATAATATAGTTTTAATTTTTGAAAATATTTCTTAAATAAACATTAACTATTTTTATACCTACTTTCAAATATATTACTGTTTAATGAGTAGGAATACTACTTGTTGCTTATTTTTATCGAATAATTAAATGTGATGATTAAATGAATGATTTAGAAAAGATTATTTATAAACATGCTTTATTAAATGCAGCTAAACATAAAGGAAGTGCAAATCCTGGTGCTGTAATGGGTTCAATTATGGCTAATGAACCGGAACTCAGAAGCAAAGCAAAAGAAATAGGACCTATGTCTGGTAAAATTGTTGCAAAAGTAAATGCTTTATCTCCAGATGAGCAGGCTTCAGAAATGGAAAATCTTGGTGTGGAAGTTGAAACCAAAAAGCCAAAAGCTAAAGAAACTGGCCTTCAAGAACTTCCTGGAACTCATGAGAATATTGTTTTGAGATTTGCTCCAAATCCAAGTGGACCGCTACATATAGGCCACTCAAGAGCAGCAGTTCCAAACGCAGAATATGTTAAAAGACATAATGGTAAATTAATTTTGAGAATTGAGGATACAGACCCTAAAAGAGTGTTTGAACCTGCTTATGAGATGATTCCTGAGGATTTGGAATGGTTGGGAATCAAACCTGATGAAGTGATTTACCAGTCTGACAGATTTGAAACTTATTACGATTACGCTCGCCAACTAATAGAGAAGGGTGCTGCCTACATGTGTACTTGTGATGGTGCAACATTCAAAGAGCTTAAAGATAATTGTAAAGCTTGCCCTTGCCGTGAAAATAGTGTTGAAGAAAATCTTGAATTATGGGAAAAATTTGACACAATGGAAGCTGGTGAGGCAGTACTTAGAGTAAAAACTGATATTAACCATAAAAACCCTGCAATTCGTGATTGGGTTGCAATGAGACTGGTTGATGAGGAGCATCCTCGTTTAGGCACTAAGTACAGAATTTATCCTATGATGAATTTCTCTGTTGCAGTAGATGACCATTTGATGGGAATGACTCATGTTTTAAGAGGAAAAGACCACTTAGCAAACTCCGAAAAACAGAAATACCTATATGACCATATGGGATGGGAATTGCCTGAATTCATCCATTATGGAAGACTTAAAATGGAGGATATTGCACTCAGTACTTCAAAGGCTATGGCTGGTATTGAGGATGGAACATATTCTGGATGGGATGACCCTAGATTAGGTACTCTAAGGGCTATTGCAAGACGTGGAATTGACCCAAGAACAATCTACAATTTAATCACTGAAATAGGTGTTAAAATGGCGGATTCCGCTATTAGTTGGAAAAAGATTTATGGACTTAACCGTAATTTCTTAGAACCAGTAGCTAATAGATATTTCTTCTGTGAAAATCCTGTTAAAATAGCTGTTGATGGATATGAAGATGGAAAAGTAGATATCGAAAGACCTCTTCATGCAGACCACTTGGATAGGGGAAATAGGATATTACCATTCGACGGAACAGCATATCTTGCAGAAAGTGACATCAACGACGGAATTTTCAGATTAATGGATGCTGTAAACGTTAACATTAACGGTGATGAAATCACTTACCATTCTACTTCATTTGAAGATGCCCGTGAGGTAAAAGCAAGAATTATCCAATGGGTTCCAGTAGAAGACAATGTTAATGTGAAAATAGTGATGGATGATGCATCAACCAAACAAGGCCTTGGTGAGGGTGCACTTAAAAATCTGGAAGTTGGAGATGTAGTTCAATTTGAAAGGGTAGGATTTGCTCGCCTTGATGAAATTGCTGATGATGAATTAATATTTTATTATGCTCATAAATAGGTGATTTGATGACTTTGTTTTCAAATGGATTTGTTACTCTTCAGATGCCTAAAGATTTTGAACCGATACCAACTAAAGATGAGTTTAATGACATGTATTTGGTAAACACTAAAATTCCAATGTCTATTAAATTTTCAACAACCCCTACTTTAGTAGGCCTTCCGGATATCAGGGAAGACATTGAAAAAAACTTGAAGAATAACGATAAAATTAGCTTAATAACTTCAGATTTCATTGCCATTAATGATGATATATATTATGTAATAATATCTTCATTTTCAGATGGTGAAAAAGAGGTTCGTCGTAACGAATTTTTATATGTTGAGGACAATAATCTCTATATTTTTGAATACACTTATCCTTATGCAGACAGAGAATTAGATGATTTTTATTTGGAAATTATTCGTTCTTTAAAAATCATTGTCCCTAAATATATAGTTGAAAATGGAAGTTATAAATTGAATAAGGAAGATTAACTCTTCTTTTATCTCTTTTTTTTATTTTATTAATTAAAAAAATTTAAAAAAAGTTTATTGTAAAATAAACTTTTTTATTATTCGCTAGTATTTGTTGGCAGATATGGGATTAATGCATCAGCTAATTTGCTGACTGGCATGGTTTGTATCCATACTTTTCCAGGACCTGTTAATCTTGTGAAAAACAATCCTTCACCACCAAAGAGCATGTTTTTAGCACCTTTAACTCTTTCGATATCAAAATCAACGGTTTCTTCCATAGCCGCAATATGTCCTTCATTTACAAGTAATTTTTCTCCAGCTTGCAAGTCATGTTCAATTACTTCCCCGTCAATTTCTAAAAAGAGCATTCCTGTTCCGGTGAATTTTTGAAGAATGAATCCTTCACCACCGAATAATCCTACTCCAAGTTTCTTTTTGAAGTAGATGTCAATATCAACACTCTCTTCCGCAGCTAAAAATGCATTTTTCTCACCAATAATTGTATTTGATCCATTTAATCTAATAGGAATGATTTTTCCAGGATAACATGCAGAAAATGCTATTTTTTGATTGTCGGATTGTGCTGTGAAGAAATTTAAAAATATTGTGTCTCCAGATAATGCCCTTCCAAGTCCTTTTAAAAGGCCACCACCAGTACTGGTTTCCATTTTAATATTGGAAGTCATAAATGCCATTGCTCCACTTTCATCTTTCATTGTTTCTCCTTTTTGGAGTGTACATACTACTGTAGGAAATGATCCTCCACTTATTTCATATTCCATGATATCACCTATAATATTCTATATTACTTTCATATATAAAATATATATTTGTTTAAGTTATTTAATTTATATTAGCTAATTGGTATTTCAAAAAAAGAGTTAAATGATTAGATGGAATTCAATTAACAATATTTGTAAAAAAAGATAATGATGAGTTATAATGATATAACTCAATTTTTAGAACTATTTTAATAAATTTTTTTCACATCATCTGCTTTAATTTTAATATTTTTACGCCTATATTTAACGGAGATTTCATCACCATTAATTGCATAAACTTGGCTGGAGTAAGTTTCACCATCATGTTTGAATATGATTTCATCTCCTTTTTTAAGCACTTCTTCAGAATTGTTAATTTGTATTTTGATGCTGTCTCTAGCAGGTTTAGGTTTAATTGCATCTATTTTTGGTTTGGCAATTTCCGGTTCTGGAGAAGCTTTGTTTGTATTAAATAACCTGCGAGTATTTTCTTGTCTTATTGCTTCATCATAATCTGGTTCGTAGTATTCACCAAATTCATCATGAGTTTCATTAATGATAGGTGCAAATTCATCATTAAATTCATCATTAAATTCATCATTGAATTCGTCATTATATTCATTTACATTTCTGATATAACTTTCTTCTAAATCAGCAATAGGATCAATTTCTTCTTCAGGTTCTGGTCTTAATTTTTCTTTGACGTCTTGGAAGATTCTTGAACTTTTAATAGTATTTGTAATCTTAGCTAAATCTTTTCTATAATCCAAGTCATTTTCTTCCTCTTCATCTAATAGATTAGAATCATCAATTCCTAATTTGTCTTTTTTAGCTGGATCGATTTTTGTAGGGGATTTTAAAGTTGGTTGCTTGATTTCTTCTTCAGTATTTAGTAAAGCATCTGTGATGCCTTCAGTTTCAGAAATGCTTTCAATTTTTTCTTCTTCAATTTCCTGTGAAGCAGCATCTATTGCTTCATCGATATCTTTTTGTTGAGCAATTTCAGGTGTTTTTGTTTTGGTTTCAGTTGTAAATGCTTCTTCAAGATCCAAAGTAGTGTCATCTGCAACTGCAGTTTCTTCTTCAACTTCTAAAACGTCTTGAACAGTTTCTTCACTAGTTTTTTCTTCAACAATGTCTTGGATTGTTTCTTCTTTAGGTTCTTCTGCTTCCGCTTTATTGATGATATCTTGGATTGTTTCTTCTTTAGGTTCTTCTTTATTGTCAATGATGTCTTGAATAGTTTCGACATTTTCTTCTTCAACAACTTCTTCTTCAGTATCGGTACCGTTTAAGATTTCTCCGATTTCTTCATCGGCTAAAATCTCTTCGATAAGTTTTTCTTCGACATCCCCATTTTGTCTTTTCCTGATACTTTCTTTAATTTCAGTTGTATCCTCTTCATCCTTTTGAATTCTTTGGGATTCTTTTTCTCTTTCACTATCTTTTCTTTTTGATTCTTTGATAAGTTCGTCAATTGTAAATAAATCTTTCAATTCATGTTTTTCATTATTTTGGTCGTTATTCGGTGTCATAATATCAATCTGAGCTTTGTTCATTGGTTCTTGGATTTTTTTAATTTCATTTTCATAATTAATTAGTACTTGATTTTGAGACTCATATTCAATATCTTGATAGTTGTTTTCATCAACTTCGCCTGCGAAATAAATTTCATTATCCTCTTCGACGATTTCTTGAATATCATAATCTAGATTAGGTTGGGTATTTTGTTGAGGAATATTACTTCTCTTATTTGTTTTTTCTTTGCCATAGGAGATTAATCCATCAATTGTTTCTTTAGGAATAATTGATTCTTCATCTTTTTCTAGTTCATCGCCTTTATAGTGTAATTTCACAATTATAATTGAAATTACCCCAATAATAAATATTGTTGCCCAAAGTAATATTGTCATTCCGTTCATTTTTCCCAACTTCAATCCTTTGTTTATAGTATAATATATTTATGTTAAATCGTTAATTTAAATATTTTCATATCTTTTCAATTCTTTTCTATTTTTTGTTTAATTATCAACTAAAATAAAATTAATTATTGAATTTTGTTAGTTTTGTTTAAAAAGCATTATTTTTAAAAATAATTGTATTTTCATTCTTTTTTAGCATAGTTATTTTTGCAATTTATTTTTTTAATAATTTAAATAGTTTATCACTATTTTTTTTAAATACATTCAATTTATATATTCTTAAAATAAAATATAAATTAGATTAATATTTATGAGGATTAATCATGGTTGTTAAAATTAATGAAAACTATCTTAAATTAAAAAGCAGTTATCTTTTTGTAGAGATTGCAAGAAGAGAAGCAGAATTCGCAAAAGCAAACCCTGATGCAAATATTATTAAAATGGGTATTGGGGATGTTACCAAACCATTAGTTCCTGCTGTTGTTAAAGCATTTAGGGATGCAGTTGATGAAATGGGTGATGCAGAAACTTTTATGGGTTATGGTCCTGAACAAGGTTATGATTTCTTAGCTGAAGCGATTATTGAAAATGATTATAAGAAATATGGAATTTCACTTGACACAGATGAGGTATTTATCAGTGATGGTGCAAAATGTGACACTGGTAATATCCAAGAGATATTCGGCATCGATAATAAGATTGCAGTAACCGACCCAGTATATACAGTATATGTTGATACAAATGTAATGGCTGGAAGAACAGGAGAGATGAAAGATGATGGTATGTATGAAGGACTGGTTTATCTTAAATGCAATGCCGAAAACGGATTCGTTCCTGAACTCCCATCCGAGCCTGTAGACATAATTTATTTATGTTATCCAAACAATCCGACAGGAACCACCCTTACTAAAGATCAGTTAAAAGTATTTGTTGATTGGGCAAAAGAAAATAAAGCCATTATTTTATTTGATGCAGCTTATGAAATATTCATCAATGAAGATAATGTTCCACACAGTATTTATGAAATTGAAGGTGCAAAGGAAGTGGCTATTGAATTTAGAAGTTATTCAAAAACTGCCGGTTTTACTGGAACTCGTTGTGCTTATACTGTTGTTCCTAAAGAATTAAAAGGATATGACAGTGAAGGAAATGAAGTAGAAATTAATCCATTATGGAATAGAAGACAAACCACAAAATTTAATGGTGCATCCTATCCGGTTCAAAAAGCAGCTGAAGCAACTTACTCCGAAGAGGGTAAAAAGCAAATTCAGGATGTAATTGATTATTATATGGCGAATGCAAAAATTATTAGAGAAAGTTTATCCGATATTGGGCTTGATGTTTACGGAGGCATAAGTTCACCATATATATGGGTTAAAACACCTAATGATATGGATTCATGGGCATTCTTTGATTTATTATTAAATGAAGCAAATGTTGTTGGAACTCCAGGTTCTGGTTTTGGTCCAAGTGGTGAAGGATATTTAAGATTAACTGCATTCAACACTTTAGAAAATACTAAAGAAGCAATGGATAGAATTTCAAAATTAGAATTTTAGGTGTTTAATTTGAAAGCAAAATTTGAAAAACCGATACAAATAGAACAAGGCGATTCATTTAAAATGGTTTTTTCTAAATATGGTGCTCTTGCCCTAGATAAACAAGAAAATTTATCAGATTTAATTGGTGATGAAACTGGCGAACTAGATTTGGAGAAAGGCATTCTTAGTTTTAAGGACTTTGATTTACCAATACAAATCATCGGATTTTTCACAGAAGAGTTAAATCAATGGTCCTGGGCATGGGATAATGATGACATTGGGTTTGATGAAAGTTTTATCAAATCCGCTCGCCAAATGAAAGCTATTGGAGATGAATTTAATATACCACAGTTAACTTCTCCAATAATTCAAACTGATCTGGATACCTGCCATAATTTTGCAATGGTGACAACTGCAGTTTTGGATTTGGATGCTTATTACGCAGTGCCTGAAGACGGACTTGTCATATTTGTTGCTGTTAGCTCTGATTTAATCAAAGAAAATGATTCTGTTGAAAAATTCAGAATTAATTATGCAATTTTCCAGAAAAACTTTAATATTTTCCCTAAAATTGCATTTGAAGGATATACAAAACTTAAGGGTTACATATACAAGCCTCATGATGATTTTGCTGTTGCAAAAATCGGAGAAAGCAGAATAATTGTTGGGTTTACTGAAAGAGGAAATGTGACTCATATACAAATGCTTTTAGAAGAAGATTAGTGATATTATGAATCCAGACTTGCTAGAAGAAATTGAATATATGAAAGATTTGCTTGTTAAGTCTGGATTTTTTGATGTCGATGAAATTATAGAGATATTGGAAGATCAGTTTATTGAGGAGGAAATTGATTTTTCAAAATGTGATATCTCTTTAAATGATTCTGAAAACATTAATTTTAATAAGCTTGAAAAGGCCTTTAAAGCATTAGCTGGTGAAAATATTGTAGCCATTCATAATTGTGGTTATGATTTAAAGGAAGGTGTGGCTGATGCTTTTGAACTTTATGTTCATCTAATAAATAATAATTTTAATCCTAAAGGCTTTTGTTTTTATTCATTTGATGATATGGAAGAAGCTATTTGGGATGAAAAATTAAAAATAACCTTCGGTGATTTTGAAAATAGTGAAGATAAGGCATTAGAGATAGGTAAGATTGTAGAAAAATATCTTAAAGATGAAGATTTTTCCATAGTTTGGGATGGAACTGTCAATAATCAAATAGAAATTAACCCATTTAAGTGGGATAAGTCCTTTGATGATGAAAAAGAATATGAAATTGAAGGGGCATATGATATTTTTATTAATAGATAGGTGTTAAAATGAATACTCGTTCACTAAAATTAATTCGTGATGTGATGATTAATTCAGGTAAATGGACTTCCATAGAAATCTCTCAGGATTCTATCTATCTTGAATTTAGAGATGTTGAGTTGGGAGAGCATAAAGAAACTGAAGATTTTTCTCTTACAGTTCGTTTTGCTCTAGATTCATTTATCACAATTTTCTATAACAATATATGGGATATTGATTTTTTAGCCAAATATGATTTTAAAAGACAACTATTAAGTGAAGAAGTTTCATTTAATATAGAAGATGTAAAATTTGTTGATTTTGAGTATCTTAACACATTTTTCCATGATTATAAAAAAGAAAAGACAATTTCTGTTGTGGATGATTTTGATATTCATAATATTCGAAATGATTTTTTCATGTTAATTAAAACAAAAGAAATAGCTGTTGTTGTTGGCGGAAACCAGATGGATTTCTTTACAAATTATGAAAGATTAGATGATTCTTCACTTAGGGAGCTATCTAACCAATGGATGCTTTACTTTTTAAAATATCATATGAAAAGAAATATCATCATTAAAGATCCTATGTGTGAAAACCATCCTTTGATGTATCCTAAAAAATAATTTTAATTACATTTTTGTTGTTTAATTAAAAAATTAGTTTTAATAGATATTTTAATTAACTTTTTTTCAATATCTATTAAAATTCTTAATGCTTATTTTGATTAAATCTATTTTGGAAGCCATCCTTTTATAGTGTCGACGGCATGCCATACTGCAGATACAAATCCATTGAATTCATTGTTGTGAATATTACTTATGTCGTCTTCAACACGGTCATCAATCTCTTTTAAGAATGTAGTGTTATTGTAGTCATGAGTTGTGAAGTAATGAACTTGAATTGCATAGTTAGTATCTTCTTTAGAGAATACATAATTTACTCCAATATGGTTCCACACATCATCGCTATCTCTTGATGGATTTGAGAAGTATTGTTTTGAAACAGGAATTCCGCCTAAAGTAACATTTTCATTTTTAAGAACTTTATATCCTCCATCTTCCATACCTCTAAATTTCGCCTCCGATATCGAAGTAATATGGTCTTCCGGCCAGTCGTCCCAATGATCTATGTAAACATATTCATTAGTAATGGCTTGAGGAGTTTTAGATACATTAGTAAGATTTAATTCGTCAGTAGTATTCCACGCTTGAGGAACAACTGTTGTACTATGTCCAAAGTCAACTGTTCTATCAGTATGGAAACTTAAAAAGCTATTAATTCCATTAATATTTAGAGCAATAAATATGATGAGAACAGCAATTAAAAATCCACGTACCATGTCTTGTTTTCTCATTCAGTTTTTCCTCCTTTATGCACAGTTTTTGCCCATTTTCTTTCTTTTCTAGTCATCATTGAATGCATTGTTAAGAAAAACAATGGAATTAAATGGAAACAATAAATATAATATTTTACAAAGTCTTTTACAAATTCAACAGGTCCAAGTTTATCTCTTAAAAGAGCCAAAATCATTCCTGGGAAAAATGCAATTGCAGATAATATTCCCACAACAATTGGTGCTTCCATTCTAATTAAAGTTACATTCTGGAAGAAGAACCAGGAAATTGCATTTAATATTGTAATCACGAATCCGAAGAAGATTAATAAATTAAAACTGTAAAATGATATGTGTTCAATTACATTGAATTTTTTAAGTAGTGGTATGTTTGATCTTACAATTTGCGGAAGATAAACAAATAATGTTTCGAAGTTACCGATAGCCCATCTTGTTCTTTGTCTAAAGAACGCTCTCCAATCTGTGACCGCTTCTTGATATACTGCAACTTCGCCACAGTAACTGATTTTTCCACCTTGGAGAATTATTTTGATAGCTAAATTTAAATCTTCAGTAACTGCAAATCCGTCCCATCTGCCACAATCAATAATCGCTTGTTTTTTTACGAATTGCCCATTTCCACCTAAAAATCCAGTATGGCTTAAATTATCTTTTGCAATTAATGTATTACCAAAAGTAGAAAATTCAACATGTTGCATACGAGCTAAGAAATTCTCATTTTTATTAAACATTTTTACTCTTGATTGAACTCCGTCAATGTCTCCACTGAGGTATTTGACAACTGTTTTTAAATATTCTGGTTTGACTTGAGTATCAGCATCAAAAACACCTATGATTTCACCTCTAGATAAAGTCAATGCATCGTTTAAAACAAATCCTTTACCTTTTCCAGACCTTGGCGGGTGTCTTGTAACAATTTTAACCTGAGGGAACTCTTTTTTCAAGTTAGATAAAATTTCTCCAGTATTGTCAGTTGATCCATCATTAACAACAATCAATTCGTATTGTGGTTCGCCATCAACGTGGTAATCGATTCCGCAAACACTTCTAACAGTCTCTCCAATTGTGTATTCTTCGTTGTGTGCTGGGATAAAAATGCTTACAAATGGAAGTTCTTCTTGAGGAGATGGTATTTTTTGTTTTTTGATACTTATAATTGAGTTTATAAGCATAGCTCCTGTTGGGATTAAAAGAACCCACTGAAGCCAGGTTGCATTTCTAGATAAGACTGCAATTATGATTAATGACACACACAAAATTAAAAGCAAGCTTGAATCGGATTTTTCGATTAAAAGTTCTATACTTTTTTCCTTTACTTTTGATTGGGCTTCTTTAACGTTTTGAATATTCTGTTCATGTTTTCTAAGAACTACAGCCATTGATCTTTGAAGTTCTCCTTCTTCAAGAGGTCTAATTAAATAACCATAAGGATTACTCATTAGTAATTTGTCAATTGTTTCATTAAATAAGTCTCCAACAATGATTATTATAGGAACATTAAAAAGCTCCAAATCTTCGGTTAATTGTATTAAATCTATGTCTGGAACTTCTGAATCTAATAAAATTAAATTAGCTTCGGATTGGTCTGCTTTTATAAAGATATCTTCTTCTTTATATGCTGATCCTACATATTCATAATCATAATTTTCGACATATTCTTGAATTAAACCTAATAACTCTTTTTGAGAACTTATAGCAAATATCTTAGGTTTGCCTTCAATTAATTGAAATTCAGTCATGTTTAATCAGTTATTCTGTAAAACCACTAGCATCATTAATTTTCTTTTCTTCTAATTTAGCGCGGTTAATTGTAATTTTAAGTGTTTTATCCAATTTGTTGATATCATATGGCTTTGAAACAAATCCATATGAACCCTTAACATTAGACTTCTCAAATGTGTCTGTGTCTGTGTTTGCAGTTAAGTAAATAATTGGAATTCTTAATTCAGAAATGACTTCTGCAGCTTCAATACCTTCCATATCTCCTTTTAATTTGATATCCATCAATACAACATCAGGTACTGTTTCTGCTGCTGTGTCTATTGCATCTTGTCCAGTATCAACTGTATCAACAATTTCGTAACCTAATTCTTCTAAGCTATATTTCAAATCAAGTGCTGTGATTGCTTCGTCTTCAACAATTAAAATTCTTTCATTCATTTTATACCTTCCATTTTAAATTTAATTTTATGTAGTTCATTTTATTTAATATTAATTGGTCACCTTATATTTTATCCCTCAATAGTATGTTCCATATCTAATGGGAATGTTAATTTATATCCTGTTCCGTGTTCATGTTGAATTAATTCTATTTTTCCATCTAGTTGTTTAGTGAGATTTTTAATAATTTCACATCCTAGATTTTTAGTAATTTTTGTAGGATCTTCAATACCCACACCGTTGTCTTTAAGAATTAACTGGCCTTTTTCATTATTAAGTTTAGTTATTTGCTTAAATATCTTTTTGTCAGGCATACTTTTATCAGGGAACGCGTGTTTAATTGCATTCATTGTTAATTCATCAATAACTAACAGTAATGGAGTGATAACTTCAATAGTTAGAGTTATATTTTCATCAACATCAGACACGAATTCAATACCGTCTCTTAAACCAATTAAACTTCTTAATTGACTGTCTTGGTCTATAATATACTCTTTTAAGTTAATGTTTTTAAAGTCAGTAGTGTTATAGGTTTTTTCATGCAAAATTGCTAGTGAAGACAATCTAGATTGCATGTGGTCAATAATTACATTCGGTTTATTCTTATATGCCCTTTTCTCTAAGTTTAAGAAACTGTTGAGAACTTGTAAGTTGTTTTTAACTCTGTGATGAACTTCTTTAATTAAGATTTTTTGATGTTCATTTGCTTCGATTAACTCTTTTTGTTTGTTCTGTTCTTCAGTAATGTCAGTTAAAAAACCAATACTGTGAGTTTGACCAAATTCAAATCTTTCGATATAAATTTCAACTATTTTTTGTTTGTTTTCATCACCGCCCACATTATATGTGAATATTGTTTCAAGTTCATCAATTTTTCCATCAGCTAGTTCTTTAAGTTTACACTGCACATCTTCTTCAACAATATTTTCAAGTACCTTGCGATTGTGATGGTAATCATTAGGGCCGATTTCAATAATGTTGTAGAAACCTTCTGAGAACTCATGATATTTGCTGCTTAATGGTTCTATCATCAATGCTAATTTTTTACTGTTTTTAAATCCTTTAAGTAAAAAATCAACAGGCCTTGTCATTTTTCTATTTGAATCAGTACTTACATCTTTAATCAAACCGTAACGATTTATTATTTCTCCATTTTCATCAAATTTAGAGTAAATACTTATTTCAATATATTTTAATACGCCATCATCAGTTCTAATACGAACAACCGATTCATAGTTACTTCTTTTTTGATCCATTACCTGAAGCATTTTTTCAACAAGTGGTCTGTCTTCAGGAATCACTAAATCAAAAATGATATTATAATATTCATCGTTTTCTTCGCGTGAACGGTTGATGATATTATAAATACCTTGAGTCCAGGTGTATCTGTCTTTAATTTTATAGTAACTTCCAGTAAGTGAGAAGTATTCAATCAAGTTAGCTTTTTCGCCATGTCCATCATCAGGGACATGTAAACTTGTTTCACGATTGTCTCTGTGGTCTGAAATTAAAATCAATTTGTCCATGTCATAAATAATTTTCACATTTGAAAATCTTGCTAATTTTTCATGAAAATGATAATAAAATCTCATTTTTTTAGTTTTTCTTGTTTCATAAACTTCTTTTAAAGGTTCTTTTAAAATATTAAAAAAACCAGGGGAAGTTTTAGAAAGTAAACGTCCTGCAACATCACTTTGTTTAATGTGACCTCTTACAAGAGCGCTTAATCCTAATCTATGAACGATAAAATCTTCACCATCATTATATGGTATAAAAATATCTAAATCATTACTTAGATTATTCAATGTTTTTTCAAATGGAGTAAATGGCATTTCAAATTCCTGAGGGACATGTTGAAATAGCTCACTTTCTTTAATATCGTAAATATTTACTTCTTCTACATGGTCTAACTTACGATACGTTTTTTCAATTCTCATTAAAAGTCACCTCCAATTTCGCGATGGTATTCAAGGGTATGGTCGAAGTTTACTGGGAACAATATTCTAAATCCAGTACCGACATCACAGTCTAAAATTTCAAGTTCTCCATTAATTTGTCTTATTAAGCTATTAATTATCTCCCAACCTAAATTGTGGTTTATTAGAGCATCAGGGTCTTTTAGTCCAACTCCATTATCTCTTAATATTAATTCACATATATGTTCATCAATAAATTTAATCTTTTTAGATATGGTTTTATCAGGCATATCTGGATCTGGGAATGCGTGTTTAATTGCATTCATGGTTAATTCATCAACAATTAAAAGCAATGGGGTGATTACATCAATTGAAAGATGGATTTTTGGGTCAACTTCTGATGTAAAGTTGATGTCTTTTGCTCTAAATAGCATATGTAATGATGAATCTTGGTCGTTCATGTAATCTTCAAGGTTAATATTAATAAAATCTTCGGTATTGTAAGTTTTTTCGTGAAGTAATGCCAGTGAAGATAAACGAGCTTGCATATTATCTAAAATACGATTTGGATTATCTCCATATTCTCTTCTTTCAAGATTTAAGAAACTATTCAATACCTGCAAGTTGTTTTTCACTCTGTGGTGAACTTCTTTAATTAAAATATTTTTTGTCGCATTTGATTTTATTAATTCTTGCTGTTTTTGACGTGAAATAGTAATGTCAGTTAAAAATCCAATACTGTGGTCCTGATTACCATATTTGAATCGTTCTATGAATAATTCGCATATTTTTAAATTATTCATGTCTCCATTGACCTTATAGGTAAATACATTATTTATTTCAGTTATTTTACCATCAATCAATTTTAAAATTTCATCTCTAACTTCAGATTCAAGAATATTATCTAGAACATGTTTATTATGGATGTATTTATTTTTTGGAATTTCAATCATTTTATAAAATCCTTCGCTGAACTCATAGCGTTTGCTTAACGGTTCAACCAGTAAAGATAATTTAGAGTTGTGATTGAATCCATTTAACATAAAGTCAACTGGTCGGGTCATGTGTTTGTGTGAGTCAACGCTTATGTCTTTAAATAATCCATAATTGCTTATTTCTTCACCATTTTCATCAAATTTAGAATAAAGGTATGTATCTAGATATTTAATATTTCCGCCGGGTGTTTTAATACGAATAATGTTTTCATAAGTATCAGTTTCAGGACTCATTGTTTCAATCAATTCTTCAACTAGGTGCTTATCTTCAGGTATGACCAAATCGAAGACAATATTATAAAATGAATCGTTTGATTCTTTAGAACGATTTATTATATTATAAATGCCAGGGGTCCATGTGTACTCATTGTGTGATTTATAGAAACTTCCTGTTTGTGAGAAATATTCAATTAAATTCGCTTTGTTTTCATCCTCTTCTTTTTGTTGCTCTTCTGGAGTTTTATTTGTTGTAACCGGTTTTTTCAAATCAGAAATTATAAAAATTTCACCTTCGTCAAAGATAACATTGATATTAGCGAGTGTTTGAATCTTATCACTGAGATAATAAAAAATCCGCATTGATTTTGAATTTCCAGTTTCATAAACTTCTTTAAATGTTTCTTTAAATATTTCGTAATAAAATGGTGAAACTTCACTAAATAAACGGCCTTCAACATCCTCTAGTCTTAAATTCAGTCTTTCAAGTAAATTCCACCCAATCCTTTTGACAATAAAGTCTTTACAATTATCTACTGGTAAAAAAACATTAATGTCGGAGGGGACATGTCTTATAACATTGCTAAAACGAGGTTTTTCAGGTTTATTCACGGGAAGAACATCATGAAATATTTCGTTCTTGTCAATATTATAAACTCTTATTTCTTCAATATCTTCTAATTCTCTATATTGTTTTTCAACATACATGTGAATTACCTAAGTTTATAATTATATGAATTATATCTTTATTTAATATAATATTTATATTATGTGAATTTTAGTTGTAATGCTTTGGAATGTTGTTTTCAAAAATGTGTGTGGTTTTGATTTTCACTAATTTATTCACGAAATTTTTTTCATTAGATTACATCTTTATTTTTAGTTTAAAATTAGTAAAAATAGTTTATTATTTGGCTTTGTTTCAAAAAAAGAGTGTTTTTCATTCATTGTTGGGTGCGCATTGGTGAAAGGATTTAGGTGGTGTTGGATTAATGATTTTCATAAGATATAAAAAATATAAATGACAAGGTGAACTTTCAAGTGTAAAATAACTCCTGAAATTCCACAAAGGGTATTTAATGAACCAAATTTCAATCAAAAAATTGAAATTATGGGTTCTAAAATATTTTTTCAATAGTTAGAATATTCTGATTATTTTCATATTTATAATCAATTTTGTCTACACTTCTTCGAACTATTGTTAAACCCAGTCCTCCAATATCTCTTTCCTCTGCACTAAGAGTTAAATCAGGTTCATCTTTATTTAAGGGATTAAACTCTACTCCTTCATCTATAAACTTCACAGTTGTCCTTAAAGGATCTTCGAAAAGTTGATATTGGACTTTTATTTTCCCTTCCTCTTCATATGCATAATTACAAATGTTTACAAATAATTCTTCTATTATTAACTCTAATTGCAGTTTAGATTTTATTGAAATTCTTTTATCTTCAAGCATTTCTTCAATTTTCAATAAAAGTGAATTTAAATTTTCTGTTTTAGATTCTAAAATAATTTCTTTCATATTAATCCCTCCCGCAATATTTAATTCGTCATCGAGCAACGCATGGAAGAAACGTATTTCCAGCTCATCAGTTAAGATTCTAGGTGGTTTAACTTGAGTGGATGGAGCTCCTCTAGCAACTCTTAATTCCTTATAGAGCAAATAAGTTTCAGGTTGCAAGAAATGAAGTTCTATTTTTTCAATTAAACCTCTTTCGATTTTATAGCTTAAAACAGGATCGGTTGCACAGAAATTTTCATTTAATTTTTCTCGAATGATTTCCTTTGTTATGCCTTTAGGTAAATCTTCTACTTCCATTAAAAAAACATATCTCATAGGTGATGAGTCAGAATCAGCATAAACGGAAAAGTCTACTAAATTGAATCCCAATTCCTTTTCTGTTTTATATGCTGCCTCTCTTATGTTTTCTTCGTTAACTTTCTCACCGGTCAAACTTAAACATTGATCTAACCTATATAAAAATTCAATCATTGGTGTGTTATTATACCATCCAATACAACGAACAACATCTTTCATTCTGTAACGATAAAATCCGGCTAAATTAGTTGTAATAACTTCATAGTCTTTACCTTCTTCTAATTTATCCAAAGTCACGACTTTACTGAAGTCACCATCGGCATCCAATGGTAAAAATTCATAAAACATGCTGTCCGGTATGAGAACTGCATCAGGGTTGTTTAATTCAACAAAAACTGAGAATAATCCTTCAGATGCAGTTAATCCTATTAATGCAAAATTAACATCATGACCTGTAAAATCTTTAATTTTTTCAAGATAATTTGCAAAACTTCCAGTTCCATTTCCTATAAGGAGTGACAGTTCTGGCCAAATTTTAGGAACAACAGGTTCATCGAAACCTTCTTCAAATATTTTCCTAAGTTCCTCTGCTCTTTCAGGCATTGGTTCAATTTTTCCAAGTAAACTTTCACGAACTTCTTCAGGCATTTTTACAGATTCATCAATAGTACCATTTTCAATGTCATTGACTAGTAGTTCCCAATTGGCTTTAAGGTAACGTAGAGACTCTAAAAACAAGCTAACAAAACTAGTCACTGTAAATTGGATATTCGGATTAACTAATCCAAAACGTGCATGAACATAACGTGTATCAGTTTTAATATCAGGCATTAATGCTTCAATTGGAGATGTGATAAAATCAGATAATTTATCCCCAAAACCAGTCATTATCTTACCTGAAATAGAACCATATTCATCACCGGAAGGTAATTTTGATATGGAAATTTCAGTTAAATTTAAAAATGGATATTTAATCCAATCAATACCGATTTTTTCTGCATATAAATTAAATAGGTAATTATAGTTATATTTGATATTGAGATCTTGATAAAGAGTGGTTACAGGTATCCTTTTAGGATTTCCCATTGTGCCTGATGATTTTGCATAATGGATTATTTCATAGGCAGTCAATAAGTTTTTTTCTCCATTTTCAGTCATTCTATAGATATAATCTGCATAACTATCATAATCAGTTATTGGAACCTTATTTTGATATTCTTCAATACTTTTAATGTTTGCAAAATCATATTTTTGACCATATTCTGTTTCTTTGTTATCATCGAGAATTTTCATTAATAAATCAGCATTATATTTCATGGGGGCTTGTGTCATGACTTCTAATGACTCACGAACTTTAACTCCCTCAGAAATACATTTTAAATAAAATTGTTCTGAAAAGCTTAATTTAGAAACATCGATGTTGCTTAAATCCATAATTTGGCCTCAAAGTTATTCGATAGTCAATATATCTAAAAATCCAGTTGATTCGAATACTTCCATCACAATATCTTGGACATTAATCACTTTCATAGATCCTTGTTTGTTCATAGTTTTTTGGGCAGATAAAATTATTCTAAGTCCGGCACTTGAAATATAGATTAATTCAGATAAATCAAAGGTTAACTCTTCAACACCTTCTAATTCATCTTTCAACATTTCTGAGAGTTCAGGAGCAGTTTTTGTATCTAATCTACCCACTAATTTAACATATAATTTTTTTCCATCTTTTTGCTTTTCTATATCCATAAAATCACCAATTAATTTTTGGGTATAACAATCTTGTTATTATTTATTTTAACGTTATAATTATATTTATAATCTACATCCTTTGAAAAGTTTTTGATAATTTTAATTTCATAAAGTTCCTTTTTATTAGGGTAATCTTTTTCGATATCAAAAGGAAGGCCTTTATCTTGGAAATAAATAATAATTTCATCAGTATTTTTATAAAGAATCCTAATATTGAGATATTTATTTTTATCAGATTCATATGCATGGGTGAAAATAGCAATACCCATTTCTTCAAGGATTAATTGTATTTTCAATTTAGTTTTTTCGTCCAAATCATTATCGATTAATTTTTCATCAATATTTTCAATGAGATCCAGCAACTCCTCTTCAGATTCAACATATGTAGCATAAGTGTCTTCGGGCGGGAACTGATTTTTATCCATAATTACAAAATCACTTAATGATTTAGGGAATTTTTTGGTTTTTAATTTAATTAAGAAAGGTAAAGTAAGTAATGTAACAATTTCACATAATACAAAACTTATCCAAATTCCATCGCCTCCAATTAAAAATGAGAATATTATTGCAAATAATGATAAGAATAAGAAACTATGGGCAAAACTTATATAATTAGCAATTTTTAACTGTTGTGTGGCATTGTAAAAGTTTAAAAAAATGAAACATAATCCTGAAAGTGGCAGGGACCATGCAAATATCCTAAGACCTCGTATTGCGATATCATATACTTCCGGATTTCTTCCAAACATATAAACGAAATAAGGAGCAAAAATAAACAGAATTAATGCAATAATAGAAATGTAAATCAATGCATATTTAATTGATAACTCTAATAATTGTTCCAATTGTGTTTTATCATTTTCACCATAAAACAGTCCGCCCAATGCCAAAGTAGTTGATCCAATTCCAACACCTATACCACATAACAATAAGTAAACATTTGATTGTACAGACAGAGCACCTAAAAATATCAATCCGCCAACAATTGCTCCTAAATTATTTGTAATTGTTGTGCGAACCATGTTATAAATCTGGTTTAAAGCACTTGGAAGTCCGGATTTAATCACTTCGGATAATTCCATTTTATATTCTAAATTTTTATGGAATCTAAATGAACTTTTCTTTGAAAGAAAATGTCTTAATAGAATTAATACTGTAATTATAATGCTTAATGAAGTTGCCAGTCCAACGCCAAATATGTCCATTTTCAGTATTAATATAAATACTAAATCTAAAATTAAATTCAATAAAAATGATATTAAACCGGCATAAAGACCTAATAATGGATATCCATCGATTCTTGAATAATTTATAAAAATATATAAAAATATTAATGGTAAAATTACTAAAAGGAATCCCTTCATATATGATACTGTTGCATTAAATGATTCGCCAGAAGCTCCTAATATCTGAGCAACAGTTGATGAAAAGGTTAATAATAAAACAGTTAAAATTATTCCAACAATAAATGCAGTGATACACACTACTGAAAAATTATTATTCACTCGTTTCTCATCAGTCATATTATTGGATGCAACAATAGAACCGCCATATGCGAAAATGTATCCAATTGCTAAGTTAGCATAAAGAATAGGCATTGTCAAACCAAATGCTGCAAGTCCAATTTCCCCAAAAAAATTACCAATGATTATTCCGTTTAGAATAATTACTAGAATGGTGAATACGACAGAAATTGCCGTTCCAAATAAGTAATTTTTGAAAAAGGAGTTTAATAACTTATTATCATTACTTAATAAATTCATAATTTTACCAACTTAAAAACTATACTTTAAGTCTTAAAAAGTATACATTAATTATTTTAAATTTTAAAATATATATACTATTTTAATTATAATTCAAGTCAAAATGATATAAAAAAGGTTATATGTCCAAAATGTTAAAATAATAATAATGGTTCCCTCTAAAATTAAAAAATTATTTACTAATAAAAAATTTATTTTACTGTTCACATTTGTTGTGCAATTGATATTTAACTATATTTTCGAATGCCAACATATGGCGGGCTATTATATATATGCTGATATAGCTCTTGGCCCGATATTTGGTTTAATGTTTGGTCCAGTAGGCGCTTTGGGTTATGCGTTGGGAACTCTTGCTGGAGAACTAATTGATGGGGTTGCTTTACCTGCTCCATTAATCGATTTTATAATTGTATATTTCATTTCAGTATTAACATATAAATTATGGTATACTACATTTAATAGAGGAAAAAAAGATACTCCTAGATTTAATTCGACTTATAATATTATTAAATTTTTATGCATAACCATAATAGTTTCAATTGTATATTTCGCATTTTTAGTTATTTCTTTTTCACTTTTCCATAATTTAAATTATTCATATCATATTTCAGATGTAGATTTTAATATCCCTTATATGTTAAATATTATCACGTTTACGATAATTTTTGGATTATTATTGATTAGTTCTTTCAATATTCTTAAAATACCATTGGAGACTCCTAAAAAAAAGATTTCAAGAATTAATATTAATCCGTATTACCTTTTAACAGTACTTTTAATATGTGTAGGTTATTTGCTGTTCAGGGAATATCTTATTAATACTAAGCCAATAAGGTATTTCTTATTCTTTGTTACAATAGTTATTTCGATACTGTTCTATTTCAATAATTTTGACGTGACAATTAAAGCAACAAACGATAATTATTCAATCATTGAAGAGATAATATTGATTTTCTTAATTATTATAACTTTGATAATAGTATTGAACTTCGAATACTTTACAACATTAATCTTGGCATTTGCTCCAGGGTTAGATCCGTCATATCAAATTTTAATCATGCTTTCATTCACAAGCGTGTTTATATTGGTGGTTTCATTAATTCATATAAGATATATTGAAAAAACAGTAACTAATCCACTTTATGACATAATTGCTACTGCAGACAATTACTTTAAAACTACCGCTGATTCCTTTAAAATTACATACAATTACATTAAATCTACTGAAAATAAAGCCGAATCAGTTCATAAATTAAAGAAATACATAAAAAATGAGGACAGTGTTGGACTATTAGTTAAATCATTTATAAGATTATATGATAATATTAGAACTAATTTGAATCAACTTCAAATAACAACTTCCGAAAAAGAAAAATTTGAAACAGAATTTGATGTTGCAAGTGAGATACAATCCAATATGTTGCCAAAGAATTTCGATGAATTTTCAAAAAATGAAGCTTTTGAAGTCTCTGCCTATATGAATCCTGCAAGGGAAGTTGGAGGGGACTTTTATGATTATTTCAAAATCGATGACGACAATGTATATTTTGTTATCGGTGATGTTAGTGGTAAAGGAATTCCAGCAACATTATTCATGGTTAAAACAATGTATTTAATTAAAAATCATTCGAAATTTAATGATGATTTATCACAAGTGATTGAAAAAGTTAATGATTTAGCTTATGAAAGAAATGACGAAGATTTATTTGTAACAATATGGATTGGAAAATTAAATTTAAAAACTGGAAAATTATCTTATGTTAATGCAGGACACGATCAACCGTTAATTAAACATAATTCCGATAATTTCGAATATTTGGATACTCATCCAAATTTAGTCATTGGTGGAATGGAAGGAATCCAATATAAAGAGCATGAAATTAATTTAAATGATGGAGATATGATATTCCTATATACTGATGGAGTTACTGAAGCTAATGACAATTATAATGGTTTTTATGGAAAAGATCGTTTAAAAGATATAATTAACAAAAATAAAAATGAAGAATTAAGTGATATGATAATTGAAATTAAGGATGACATTAATGAGTTTTGCAATAACAGCGAACAATTTGACGATACAACAATGCTAATTATAAAATATGAGGGGGCAGGTGGAGAATGATTGATAAAGAAATTTTCAAATCAAGAATATTTATTGTAGTAATCTCCATGATAATAAATATCATACTTATCTTAATCGGATCCATCTGGTTTGATAATAATTATATTCATTTAGAATTATCTGCTCTGCTTCTATTAAGTTTATTATTGGGTCCTTATTCAATATTAGGATTTACCATAGTTGAAGTTTTATATTTGTTTTTATTCTTAGACGTGACCAATATTCCAGTACTCTTTTTGAGTAGTTCATCCCTAATTATTTTGGGAATAATGCCTTGGAAATTATGGTATGCACTAAATTATAAAAAGGATCCTGCAATACCGAATATAAACAGTTTTTACAGCTTTATTAAGATAATGATTATTATATTTTTCACAATCCTACAAACCTACATACTCTCTCATTTAATATTTAGTAAGGCTATTGACTTAAATCTTGAAAGTTATTACATGATTTTCATATTAGGATTAATCTTGCTATTGTTAGGTATGGGAATATTTGGAAAATTTAATATTGCAGTATATACTCCAAAACAAATTAAAAAAATCATGCCTATGAGATTATATGATATAGCCATATTTATTGCAGTAATTCTTTCTATATTCTCATTGCAACATCCAAATGATATTATTTTGCTTTTAATTTTAATATTGTCAGCAATATTCTTAATTAAACCACTTGATAAAGATGTTTTTAAAGTAAAAAATACTCAAGAACTCTCAATATTCTATAAGATATTTCTTTCTATATTCGTTGTTTTAGTAATAATTCCTACAGTTTTATTCGTTTCATTAACAATAACTGGAACCTATGGGCGAGGTATCACATCCGAATTTTTAAATTATTTGGTTATTCTAGCCGGGTTCGTCTTAGCTATTATAATACCGTTAGTTATTTATATGCTATTTTTGGAAAAGCAAGTCATAAACCCAATTAATCAATTATCCACATATTTATCCCAAGAAATAACTAATGACGATGATAGTTTAAAAAGGTTAGTTAGTAATTTAAATTCTATTGATGTAAGTAATGAAATAAAATCATTATCCGAATCATTGATTAATATGGAAAAAGAGTATGTGGATTACTCTAATAATTTATTAGATGTAACCAAAGAAAAAGAAAGATATGAGACAGAACTTAAATTGGCTCATGAGATTCAGTATTCAATGATTCCGACAGATTTTGACAAATTCAATGAAAATAACATTAGTCTTTGGGGATTCATGGAACCTGCACGTGAAGTTGGTGGAGATTTCTATGATTATTTCAAAATTGATGAAGAAAATATTGGATTTGTAATAGGTGACGTTAGTGGTAAAGGTGTATCAACTGCATTAATCATGGTAAAGGCCATGACATTAATTCAGGATTATGCTACATATTATTCAGATCTATCTGATGTATTCTACGAGGTCAACAACGAACTTTGTAAAGATAATGTTGAAGAAGTAGTGGTTTCTTGTTGGCTCGGTAAAATTAATACAAAAACTGAAGAATTATCTTATGTTAATGCAGGACACAAGCAACCATTAATCAAACAAAATGATGGCAATTTCGAATTCTTGAATGATGATTCAGGATCATATTTATCAGAAATTGAAGATAGACATTATAAGAAACATGTTGTTCATTTAAAACCTAATGATATATTATTCTTATATACTGATGGTGTTACTGATGCAGAAGATAGTCACAATGGAGCTTATGGAGTAGAAAATCTACAAAAAATATTAAATCAAAATAAAGATAATGAATTAAGTAGCATTATAAAATCCATTGAAAATGATATCAAAAAATTCTCTAACAATCAAGAACAATCTGACGATACAACAATGTTTATTATTAAAATGAATTAGTTGAAGCTTTGTTTCATGCTGAAATTAAATCATTAAAAGAAAAAATCGCATTGGTTTTTCATTGAGTCAGAATTATTTTTTTGGAAAAGTTTTTTAATTAGTAATGATATAATATTAGTGGTATGAAAATTTTGAAAAATTTTCAATATTATGATTAATTTTATAGGTGTTATTAAATGACTTGTAGTATTTTAGTTGGTGGAGCATGGGGTGATGAAGGTAAAGGAAAATGTATTACCTACCTTTGTGATGCTGATAAACCAGATATTATTGCTCGTGCAGGTGTCGGACCAAATGCAGGGCACTCTGTTGAATTTAACGGAGAAAAATATGGTTTAAGATTAACCCCCTCCGGTTTTGTACATACTGATGCTAAACTCATGATTGGAGCAGGAGTTTTAGTTAATCCAGATGTATTATTTAAAGAATTTGAAGATTTAAAAAAGTATAACGTAAAAGAAAGAATGTGCGTTGACCCTAGATGTGCAATTATCTCAGAAGACCATATGAATAGGGATAAAAGTTCAGAGCATTTAGCTAAAAAAATTGGAAGTACAGGTTCTGGTTGCGGACCAGCAAATTCAGACCGTGTAATGAGGACAATTGATTTGGCTCGTGACATTCCTGAACTTGAAGATTACATTACTGATGTATCTCTTGAAGTCAATGAAGCTATTGATAATGGTGAAGATGTATTTATTGAAGGGTCTCAAGGTTTTGCTCTTTCTCTTTATTATGGATCTTACCCATTCGTAACCAGTAAAGATACTACTGCATCAACATTTGCTGCTGATGTGGGTGTTGGACCAACTAAAGTCGATGAAGTCATTGATGTATTTAAAGCTTACATTTCCCGTGTTGGAGAAGGTCCGTTCCCAACTGAAATGACTCAAGAGGAAGCAGAAAGCAAAGGTCTTGAAGAGTATGGTGTTGTAACTGGAAGACGTAGAAGAATCGGTTACTTTGATATGGAACTTGCTAAGGAATCATGCAGAATCAACGGTGCAACTCAAATAGCTTTAACCTGTGTTGACAGATTATTTGATTGTGCTCGTGTACAAAACTATGATGAATTATCTGCTGAAACTAAAGCTTTCATTGAAGATATTCAAACTGAAACTGGTGTCCCAGTAACTATTATTTCAACTGGACCGGATTTAAAAGACACCATTGATTTGAGAAAAGAATTATTATAATTCTTTTTTTTACTCTTTTTTTTAAATAACTAATAACCGCATTCATCAAAGTGTTTTTTAACTTTTAAATAGAATTCCTCACCTGTAAAATCAAAATTGGTGTTGAATGATTTATATGCTAAATTGCAGTCTTTTTCTAAATTGAATTTAAAATCAGGACGTTTATTAAATAACTTCTCAAAACAGATTTTGGAATGTTGTGGAAATGGCACTTCATCAAAAGAAATTTTATTTATTGTCATGTCCATAGCACAAGACAAGACGGTTAATTGGATAGCTGATGCATAAGCGTCATAATACTCGTTGTAATCTAAGTTTACGTCAAAATAAATCATAAAGTTAATCATCACATGTGAAACCCAAATTAAGGAATTCGGTTCGAATCTCTCTAACTGCAAATCAGTAAAGCTAAAAATTATTTCTTCAAAATTTTTAGCATTATTTTCTTCGCAATATTTGACAAACTCCTTAAATGAGTAATTTGACAAATACTTAATGTAGGCATCTTTGATTTCGTCATCACAGGGATATTTGGATATTTTCTTTAATTCTTTTCGATTTAATTCTTTCGGATAAGTAAACATAACAATCAACTTATGATTTAATTTATTATTGATATAATTTTCTTTTTCTCATTATATATTTTAGTGTTATAGCTTTAAATATAACAATTGTTAATATTATTAATCATGAAATTTTTAAGACAAACTGAAGTTATTCAATGGAAGGATGGTGAATATAAGACCATCAAAGAAAACAGCGTTGATGATGAGTATACTTATTTATTTATTGATTATTTGCCTCCAAGAAAGTTTTCAACATATCCTAAGGATTTAGAGGATTTTGCAATTGGATATTGTCTTGGAGAAGGTTTGATTAAGGATTATTCGGATATTGAATCAATAAAATTGGACGGTACTAATGTGCTGGTGTCTACAAAACTCACTCACAATCCTGAAGAAGATTTAGAGCAAGAGGGTATTGTTCAGGAGAGAAAAGGCAACTGTGAACATGCTTGTGTTTGCAGGCTTTTAGAATATCAGGGAGTAAACTCAGATAATGCCGGGGGAATCAGATCAGAGCTAAAAACAATTGAGCCAAACACTTCTGATTTAAAGATTGGGGCAACTCAAATTATAAAAGACATTAAACACTTAACAGATGAAGCTAAAATCTGGCAAAAAACTGCAGGTGTTCATGTTGCACAATTGAAATATGGGGATAACATTATCATTCGTGAAGATGTTAGCCGTCACGTTGCTGTTGATAAGGTAATAGGAGCCGCTTCAAAGGAAGGGTATGACTTTTCAAAATGTTACATTTCATATAGTGGAAGAATGCCTGCTGACATGTTAATAAAAGTGATTAGGGTTGGAATTCCTATTATCATTTCAAATGCTGCGCCGGCATCTTCAGGTATTGATGTGGCCCGTGCAGGCAATATTACGATGATTGGTTTTGTCAGAGACAATAGATTTACAATATTTACTGCCTCTGAGAGAGTAGATTTAGAAAAATAGATGATTTAAAGTTCATCTAGTGAAAATGAACCTAAATCCAGTAAATCAAATGTTAATATCTTCGGAGCAACGGTAACTTTACCTACTCCAGTAATTATTTTATAAGCTTCAAATGCTTCAAGACAACCGATTAGGTTTGGTGTAGGTCCAATAACTGGCGGAACTCCTGAAGTTACATTTTTCAATGCACCGATTGTTTCATCATCCAATTCTTTACCTATGGAAGGCAAGTTAAACATTTCTTCATATGTTTTTTCGCTATTAGGTAAAAATACGGTAATCTGACCCATAGTTCCATGAATTGCGCCGTGAACGTATGGGATTCCTTTTTCTTTAGCAGTTCTTGATACTATAACTCTTGTTAGGACATTGTCAAGTGCATCAATCACTATATCGGAATCGCCGATAACTTTATCTATGTTTGTTTGATCTACATGTTCATTGAAAGTAGTGACATTAACATAAGGGTTAATTAGTCTCACTTTTTCTTTAGCAACAGCACTTTTGTCAAGGCCCAAATCTGCTATTGATGCAAGAGTTTGTCTGTTTAGATTGGATAAGTCAAATGCATCTTTATCAACTAAAACAAGTTCTCCAATTCCCATTCTTGCAAGCATTTCGACTGTTTCTCCACCAATTCCACCACAGCCAATGACTGTGATTTTAGCATCTTTAAATCTTTCCTGTTCGCTTCTTGTTACGATACTCATTTGACGGGAAGCAATTTCCCAATATCCATCACCGATATATCTTGTTGGCATTTTTTTCACCTAATATTTCTTCTTAGTTTTGGCAATATTTCCATAAACTGATTTAATGCAAGTTCATAAGTTTTAAAATCATGACCTTTAATTAATCCATTTTCAAATATTTCTATATTTTCAACTTCAATTTTTTCCTCACTTTCAAAACTGACTTCCTCAAGTTGTTTTTTTGTATTTTCAAGGTTTATTGTAAATGGAAGTTGATATGAAAATGAACCGTTATCATAGTCTATGTTAATGTATTCATCATCATCAATTTTCGATAAATTTAATGCAACTTTTTTAAATCCTTTGCTTTTTAATTCATCGTTAATGTTAATATATTTGTCTTCACTTAAAAATTCATTTAAGTTATCCACTTCAATAATACCAAGTTCTCCCAAATCTCTAACTTTAACAATTTCACACTTTGTGTTTTTTAAAATATAGTCTTCGCAATAGCTAATTCTTTCAATTTTTTCTAAAGTTGTTTTTGTATTTGTCGGAATTCTTGTTGCAAGACAGGTTGTTGATCTGGAATATGGAATGTTATTGTCATTTAAGTATTTGTGTATTTCTTTTGAAGTTAGTTTCGCTTCAATAAATGGAGTTTTAAAGTCCTTTTTGTAAGTTATTAGTATTCCTGGCCTATCAATTACCAAATCACTGATGTTATTTCCATCACAAATAAAATCAAAGCCATTTTCACGAGCTATTTCTTCAATTTTTGAATACATTAGGTTTCTGCAGTTATAACATCTCTTAGCATCATTAGCTAGGAAGTTTTCATCTTCATAACAGTCAATGTCGACTATTTCATGTTTTATTGCGAAGGATTTTGAAAGTCTTTTGGTGTTTTCAATAAATCCTGTTGGCATTAAGTGATTGTCTATTGTAATAGCTAATGTGTCAGCTGCAACTTTGGAAGATAAATAAGCTATTAATGTAGAATCAGCACCGCCTGAAAAACCAATGGCTACTTTTTTATCTTTCAAGAGATTTTTTACAACTTCAATCTTGGTTTGCAAGCTCATTTTATCATCTTTACATGTTACATTCTAATTTGATATTTTTGAAATGCAGTTATTATATCTTTAATAAGTTATATATAACGATAGTTATTTTATAATAAGAATCAAGTAAGAGCAATTAATTTTTTTCATATTCTTCTTTTATTAATTTCATGGCCTGTTTTGTTTTACTGTCCCCTATTCTAGATATCATTCTATTGTTTTCAATGACTCTTGCCATATATTCAGATCTTTTTTCATCATCAACGATTTTATATCTTGAAACATTAACAAGGCACTCGATTACTCCGGAAAGTCCACGGTTAAATGCCTTAATGGTGTCGTCATTAATGACAACTGACTGGATTTTACCTTTGATCATAAATATGCTTTGGTCATTATCTATTGGTGTGTTTTCAGGCTTTTGTTCTATGATATCTACAACATTAACGATGATATATGATCCGGCATCTTTTAGGATAGCTATATCTTCATCATCTGTGAAGTATTCATCCGGAAGTTTATCTATTGTTGATTTGGTAAAAATTATAGGGTCCTGTGTGATATTTACAACATATCTTTTTGTTTTTTGAATGTTTTCCAATGTTTTGGAGCCTTCAAATATTCTGCATCCAATATCATCGCCTCCAAAATACTTCAAGCCAATTGCCGCTGAGTTTTTATTGCCTTTTTCATCAATTGTGGTATAAATACATTCATATCTCTCTTCCGTGTTAATTCCAATTTTTTCCAAATCATAATTCATTCTATCATTTCCTTTTGTGTTGGGAAAGCTTCAGCAATTTTGTTTAGATTAATAAACACATTAATCAGTGAATCCATGCTATCTTTGATTTCTTTGTTTTTAATCTGTTTAAGATTTTCAATACAATGCGGAAAAATTCTTTTTCCATTCTCAAAAAATAAGTAATAGTCATTAAATTGAATTTCATCTAAGCTTAAGTCTTTAATAATGTCGTCATATAACTCTTGAAAAGTATTGGAAATATTTTTAAAATTAGTTTTTATTTTATCATTTATTTCAGATTCTTTTAAATGTTCTAATGCATTATTCAATTCAATTATAGAAATAGTATATAATTCTAAATCTAGTTTGCCATTCATATAATCACTATATTTATGAATAAAAAATAAAAAAAGAGATAATTTCTCATTAGAGAAATTATAATTTGATTTTAATATCAAGTGCTGATGAACCTTCTTCGTAAACGAAAATTGGGTTAATATCAAGCTCTGATATTTCTGGGAAGTCAAGAGTTAATCTAGCTACTCTTTTGATAGCTTCTTTAACTTCTTCAACATCACAAGGTGCTTCTCCTCTGTATCCTTCAAGCAATTTGGATACTTTGGTGGATGCGATTTGTTCTTCAATTTCTTGAGAACTTAATCCTTTTGCAAGGTTGAATGATACATCTTCAATAAGGTTTACATAGATTCCACCCATACCGAATGCAATCATTGGTCCGAATTGTTTGTCACGTATCATACCGACAATAACTTCTTCACCAGAATCCATCATTTTTTGCACTTCTACACCATCTGGGACGATGTCTGGATGTGCTGCTTTGGCATTTGCAATAATCTCATCGAATGTTGCTTTTGCTTCTTCAGCTGATGAAATTCCTACTTTTACACCGCCGATGTCTGATTTGTGTAAAATTTTATCGGATGCAATTTTAAGCACAACAGGGAATTCCATTTCTTCTGCAAGTTCAGCAGCTTCGTCTGCACTGGTTGATAATTTGATTGGTGCTGCTGAAATTCCATATGCTTCAGCTACAGCATAAGCTTCACTACCAAGCAATGTGTCTCTTCCGTCTGCTTTTACTTTATCGAATATTGCTTTTACTGCATCTTTATCAACATCATCAATATTGTCAACAACATCATCATATTGTCTTTGTGGCAGTTGTGCATATCTTGTCATTGCTTCAAGAGCAGTTACTGCAGTTTCTGGGAATACATAAGTTGGAACACCGTTGTCCCTTAAAGCTTCGTTTGCAGCTTCAAATGATGGTCCTCCCATATTAACAACAATAATAGGTTTGTCGAATTCTTTTCTTTCTTCTAAAATTGCTTGTGCAATTCCATCAGGATCAGCTGATGCGGTAGGACAAACCATGATGATTAAACTGTCAACGTCTTCGTGTCCAAGCACAATTTCTAGAGATTCTTTGTATCTGCTTACTGGTGCATCACCCAATACGTCAATAGGGTTTTTAGCACTACCTTCATCAGTAACGCATTCTTTTAATCTTGCTGTAGTTTCTTCATCAAATTGAACAAGTTGTAATCCTGCTTTTTCCATTGCATCTACGGTAAGTACTCCTCCACCACCTGCATTTGTAATAATGGCTACATTGTCTCCTTTTGGAAGTGGTGCTTTGGAGAATGCTAAACCTAAATCAAACAATTCTGCCATAGTTTCTACACGCATGATTCCTGATTGTCTAAATGAAGTATCGAATGCCAAATCACTACCTGCAAGAGCTCCTGTATGTGAAGATGCAGCTTCAGCTCCTGCACTACTTGAACCAGATTTAAGAATGATAATAGGTTTTTTAACTGCAGTTTCTCTCATAGTTCTTACAAAGTCTTCATCATCTGAAATAGATTCAAGATAACAAATGATTACTGCAGTTTCATCATCTTCTGCTAAATATTGTAATAATTCAATTTCATTAACGCCCGCTTTGTTACCTAAGCTTATTACTTTACTGAATCCAATTCCAGAAGTTACACTCCAATCAATAATTGCAACCATCATTGCTCCACTTTGGGAAATAAATGCGATATTTCCGGTTGGTGGCATCATTTGTGAAAATGATCCGTTTAGCGGAGTATGTGAATCAGTAATTCCTAAACTGTTTGGTCCAATAATGTTTATTCCATATTCTTCACCAAGTGCTGTTAATTCAGCTTCTAATTTAGCTCCTTCGCCACCAATTTCCTTAAATCCTGCGGTAATAACGACCATGTTTTTAACGCCTTTTTCGCCACATTCTTTAACTGTTGGGTTTACGAATGGGGAAGGAATTGTAATGATTGCCAAATCAACTTCTCCAGGAATTTCAGTTATGTTTGCATATGCTTTTTTACCTAAAATTTCCCCACCTTTTGGGTTTACAGGATATATTTCGCCTTCGAATCCATCATTTATGAGATTGTCGACAATAATGTATCCTACTTTTCCAGGAGTATTGGAAGCACCAATAACAGCCACGGAATCAGGTTTAAACATTTTATTGAGATCTATCATATGTTTTTCTCCTAAATAATTTTTGTTAACATTATAATTAGATTTATAATGATAAATAATTAACAATTATTATAATTATATTTTTATGTTATATTCATATTTAAATATGTTGTTTAAACACCATGTTAAATTCTTATTGAATTATTTTAATGCTTGTTTATTCTTTTTTTATTTAATTTAAAAATTTAATTTCTTTTTTAAAAATTTAATTTTTCTTATATTATTTAATATTCTATTAAACTATTTAAAACATGATTTACATAAATACATATAAATAAATAAACTTTTGATATTTTAAAAATTTTAAAATATCTAATTAGGGGATATTATGAGCTTAATTATCGCTTACATAGGTAAAAAAGGATGTGTAATGACTGGAGATAAAAGAAAAATAGGATACTTCGGTGATAAAAAGAATTTAAAAATTTTAGAAAAAGAATTATATGCAGGAACTATTCGAGATGATGATGAGTTTAAAAAACGCTCTGATGAATTAGGTATTTCCATTAAAATTACTGATGATGCCAGTAAATTAAAAATTGTTGGAAATACAGTAAGGGGAGAAGTCAGTACTAAAGGTGTCTATGAAACAAAACGTAGAAGAATCTATGGAACTACTAATGGTTATCAAGTAGTTGAATTATTGGGCTCCAAAGTGGAATCACGTACTTCTGGAAAGAAAGGCATAATCATTTTTGGAAATAATTATGCAAAACAGTTAGCCCAAACTCTTATTCAAAGAAAATGGAAAGCTAGTCAAAGTTTGAAATATATGGGCGAAGTGTTTGAGGATATTTTAGCGGAAGTTGCTTCTAAAACCCCTACTGTTGGAGATAAGTTTGATACTTTAATTCAACAACCAAAATATGATGATTCTAAAGCTCAAAGACATCTTAATGTAACTATTGATAATGATATCAAAGTGTTAGTTAAATTTAGACAGGAATTAACTGAACAATTAGTTCAGCAAAGTATCGCAATTGACATGGCTAATAAGATTATTGAGAAGGGTGAAATTGGCAAAGTTGTTTCAATTGATGGGAATATGTTGTTTGTCCAACTTAATGATAAAACACAGGCAATGGACGGCAATTGGAAGCAAAAAGCAGCACCTGGTCAAAATGTATTGATGTTTAGCGATAGTGATAATGTAAAAATTGGGGATAAGGTTGTCATTGAAAATGAAGATTTGTGCCTTAAAAAAGATAAATCACCTCTTAAATGCGATATAATTTTATGTTCATTGTGATTGGGGATTTAAATGAAAATAACATTTTTAGGTAGTGGTGGTGGAAGATTTTCTGCCATTTCACAGCGAAGAATGACAGGAGGATTTAGAATTGATAATTTGGGTGGAAAAAATTATCATGTTGACCCTGGCCCAGGTGCTCTTGTGAGGACTTATCAATTTGGTTTTGATCCTCGAAATTTAAGTGGTGTTTTTGTAACCCATGCACATACGGACCATTATAATGATGCTGAAATTCTCATTGAGGCGATGACTCGTGGAATGACAAGGGACTTTGGTACCATATTTGGAAGCACCAGTGTTTTAGATGGCTTTGAATCTTGGGGTCCTTGTATATCCAAATATCATCAATCCAAATCTAATAAAGTGCTTTTAAAACCTGATAAAGTCGTTGAAATAGACAACATTAAAGTTAAGGGTACTAAAACAGAACATGGTGATCCTACCGGTTCCGGATTTCAAATAGATTACAATGGATTTAAAGTTTCATACACTTCTGATACCGGTTATTTTGATGAATTGCATGAATATCATGAAGGTGCAGATATATTGATAGCTAGTGTTTTAAGACCTGGTAACAGGTCGATTAATGGGCATATGTGTACCCGTAATTTCATTGATTTGATTAATGAAGTTAAACCTAAAGTTGCTGTCATGACTCATTTAGGTCTTAAAATGATATCCAATAATCCTGTTACTGAGGCTAAAAAGATTTCAAAACAGACTGGTGTAAAGACTATAGCTGCATTTGATGGATTATCATTCAATGTAAATTATAATAATCCTAGGAGATTTAGATTAATTTCTTTAAAAGATGTAGAATCTCCAAATCATAGCACTAATCATAAAATGTTTAGAAATGAGAGAAAAAACTCCTATCAAATGGCTTTTAAACATAATGAATTTGATGAAGTTTCATTCATGAAAAAAAATTAAATTTGTTTTTCTAAGTTTGTTGGATGGATGAATCCTGAACGAATCATATGGTCTGCAAGAATAATCGCAGTGCTTGATTCAGCTACTGCTGTCACTCTTGGACAGATGCAAGGATCATGCCTTCCTTTAATTTCTATTTTTTCATTTTCCATTTTTTCCAAATTGATTGAATTTTGACATTTGGAGATGGATGGGGTTGGTTTTACTGCAATTCTTGAAATAATTGGCATTCCGTCGCTCATTCCACCGATGATTCCTCCGGAATTATTTGTTTTTGTAGTGATTTTGCCATTTTCAATTTGATATTCGTCGTTGATTTCTGAACCGGTATGGTTTGCAACATCGAATCCAAGACCAATTTCCACACCTTTAACAGCGCCAATATTCATTAAAATTCTTGCAAGGTCTCCATCAAGTCTTTCAAAAACAGGTTCTCCAAGGCCTTGTGGAACTCCAATAGCTATTGTTTCTACAATTCCTCCTACGGAATCTCCTTGTTGTTTTTTAGATAATATTAATTCTTCCATTTCATTTGCAGCATTTAAATCAGCGCATCTAACTGGGGTTTTTTCAATATTTTCTTTTATTGTATTAAAATCTTGGGGCTCTGCTTTGACATTTCCAATTTGGACTACATGGGATACGATTTCAATATTTTGGGTTTTTAGGAGTTTTTTAGCTATTGCACCACCAATTACATGGCCGATAGTTATTCTGCCGCTGCCTCGACCGCCACCGTTGTAGTCATAGTTTCCGTATTTTGCCATCCATCCGAAATCACCATGAGATGGGCGAGGGGTGTTTTTAAACATGGAATAATCTTTGGAATGTTGATTTTTATTAAAGATTACTCCGGTAATTGGTGTACCATCTGTTTTTCCTTCAAAAATTCCTGATAGAATTTGAACTTCATCAGATTCCTTTCTAGGTGTGGTAACGCTGCTGGTTCCAGGTTTTCTTTTATCTAGTTCTTTTTGAATATCTTCTGCACTTAATTCAAGATTTGCAGGACATCCATCAACAATAGCTCCTACGGCTTTTCCGTGGCTTGCTCCAAAACTTGTTATACAAAATTTTTCTCCAATTGAATTTGACATTGTAAGCCTCTTTTTAATAACTATTGCATTATTTATTTTTTTAATTATATAAATTTAGTAAAATTTTGAATATTTTTAATAAAAATTTTAGTAAAATGATAATTATTTTACTTTTTTTAATGTATTAATCCATATTTAAGATATTCTAGTTCTCTTTCAAATTTCTCTAAATCGTCATCTGCGTCATTTTCATTGTCTGCGAAATCAGAATAGAGAAGTCCTAAAGAATAGTTATATATCAAATAGATTACCGGTATAACAATACAGAGGTATATAATGAAACCAACATAAGGCACAAACAAGACAAAAGATGCAATCATGTTAATGATTCCCAATAGGATTCCCATTATAAGATACCATCCAATGAATTTAAAGAAACCGATTTCTTTAATATCCAAAATAACTCTATGGATTTTTAAAGCATTAATCAAACTATTGGAGTTTGCAAGTCTTGCGTTAGCAATGTATGATAACAGTGAAAATATTAACATGGCTATTGATGTAACAAGGAGGGTTATCCAGATTGCATTTATAAAGCCAGAGATCAATTCAAAAACATATGTTAAATTTAAATTTAAAATATTTTCAAATATGATTATCGGATAATCCAACAATCCAGTTGAAAATAACATGATTATAAAAACAATAGTGGAAGGTATTGTAATATAGCAAAAATTTAAAACAATCAATTTTAAAGTGTTAATAATGCTTCTTCCAATTTTAATGGGTGGAATATCACTAGATTGGTTAATCCCAGATTTAATGACAAGTATTTTATAGCCGGGGGTGATTAAAATGAAAATCAATAGGCATATTATTCCTATAGCTATGGCATTTGGATTTTTAATAAATATGCCGACAGGCAAAATTAACAATAACACAAATAAAATGCAAACAAATCCTAAATGTTTCAAATCCTTAAAAGGATACTTAAATGAGTTTGAAATAATATCTCCAAAATCCACAAAATCACCTGATAAATACTTCAATTACCGTCTTTAATAATATTAATATATTTAGTGTAACAAGTTTATATAATTACTATTATTGTTGCACAAACTTAATTAACATTCAAATTCATATTATATTTTAAGAAAAAAAGTTGTAAGCAACTGATATTTAAGTGATTACTATGCAATTTCCAACTACTAGAATGAGAAGATTGAGAAAAAATGCTAAAATTAGAGATATTGTACGCGAAACTAAACTTCTAAAAGAAGACTTGATTTACCCAATTTATTTTAAAGAAGATTTGCAGGGGATGGAAAAAGAAGAAATTTCATCACTCCCTGGAGAGTTTAGATATTCTCTTGATGCAGGTGTTGAATTTGCAAAGCAACTTGAAGATAAAGGTTTGAAATCAATAATTGTCTTCGGAATTCCAAAAGAAGAAACTAAAGATGAAATAGCTTCTCCAGATTATTCAGCAACTGGAATTGTTCAAAAGGCTATTCGCAAACTCAAGAAAGAAACTAATCTAGTTGTTATCAGTGATGTATGTTTATGCCAATATACTTCTCATGGGCATTGCGGTATGATTGTTGAAAATGACGATACTGATGATGGAATTGAAATTTTAAATGATGAATCTCTCCCATACATTGCAAAAGTTGCCTTATCTCATGCAGAAGCTGGAGCAGATATTGTTGCACCTTCAGATATGATGGACGGAAGAGTTGGAGCAATCAGACAAACTTTAGATGATGAAGGATACGAAAATGTCATGATAATGTCATATTCAGCCAAATATGCATCTGCATTTTACGAACCATTTAGGGTTGCAGCCTGTTCATCTCCTCATACTGGGGACAGAAAATCATATCAAATGGATCCTGGAAATGCTATTGAGGCAATAAGGGAATGTGAACTTGATGTAATTGAAGGGGCTGACTTTTTAATGGTAAAACCTGCACTTCCATACTTGGATGTTGTGCGTATGGTTCGTGATGAGTTCATGCTTCCGCTAGTTGCATATAATGTAAGTGGAGAATATTCAATGATTATGGCAGCTATCGAAAAGGGATATTTAACTGAAAGAGCTATCCTAGAATCATTGATTTCAATTAAAAGAGCTGGAGCAGACTTAATTATCACTAATTTTGCACCTTACTTGCTTTTGAATGATGTGATAGAATGAACCCATCTGAAATCGCAAAAATTGCACAAATTGCATCAGCACTTGAAGTAAGCGGATATCCAAAACCTGGAAATGTCCACAGAACTCGTGATTATGATGATATGGAGTTTGAAGACTTTGTCATAAGTGGTATTGTAATTGGAGACACAATCCGTGAAGCATGTAGTGATGTTGATGTTGAAAACCCTAGGTTAGGAAAGTATATATTGCAAGCAGTCGCCGAAACCGATAGGTGGATTAAAAATAACACTAACTTAGGCATTGTGATGATGACAACACCAATTGCGGTTGCAGCAGCTATCAGTAATGATTTTGATGAAATAAGAGAAAATGTTAAAGTTTTAATGTCAAATACCTCAGTTGATGATGCATGTGATTTATATGATGCAATCAACATTGCAGATGCCGGCGGAATGGGTGACCAAGATGAATATGATGTCGCTAGCGATAATGCAAAGCAAGAGCTAAGAGATAATAACCAAACAATGTTTGATGTACTGAAAATCTCAGCTCCTTGGGATATGTTGGCTCGTGAAATGACTTCTGATATGCCTGCCGTTTTTGAAATTGGTTATCCGACATATCACAAATTCAGACAAGAAAAATCCCAAAACGACGCTTGCGTTTTGACATTCTTAACAATATTGTCCCAAGTTCCGGATACTTTGATTTCAAGAAAATACGGATCAGATGAGGCTTTAAAAATTTCCATGATGACAAGGGATTTATTGAACTTAAAAGATGAGTCTGATTTTGGTGAAAGACTCAAAGAATTTGATGATTATCTGTTTAAAAATAAGTATAATCCAGGAACTACTGCAGATTTGACTGCAGCATCCATTTTTGTTAGTTATTTAAAATCAAATTTCGAATAAAATTTTTTAAAGGAATAGGTTTCTATTCCTCATTGATTATTTTTTTTGTAATTTCTGCGGCTGATTCAACCATCTTTGGACATATTTCCTTAAATAAATTATTGTCCTTTGCATGTTTTACTCCTTCGGGTGTTGAAATGTCACAATTTAGCAAATCATTGCAGATGTATGATCCGTTTTCTTTTTTGAATTCGTCCAAGAATTCATTACAAACTTCATCACTTTTTGCTTTGCTTTCACCATATTTCAATCCCAATACCATCAATGCGCCGCTACATGCTCCACAGACTTCTCCTTTACGCATTCCACTTCCAAAGCATGCTCCGATTTTTAAGGCTTGATTTTTATCAAGTCCCAAATCTGGTGAAAATGCTGCAAATACTGCCTGTGAACACATATAACCATTTTCAAATAATTCAATTGCATCGTTAATTTCGCTCATAATTAATAATTTTGAATTCATATTAAATTAAGTTAATTTTTTAATTTAAACACTATATTTATAAATGTTTTTGAACATATATTATTATATTATTAATCTTAAAATTATGGTGTTTAAATGAGTGAGGATATTAAAAAAACCATTAGTGAATTACATATTTATGAAAAGAAACTTCTAAAAGAGTTGGAAGCCAATCCTAAGGTAACTCCGGAAGAAATTGCTGATAATGCCGGCATGGACATTAAATCTGTAATGAGTGCTGCAGGTTCTCTTGCATCAAAAGACATTATCGAAGTTGATAAAAAAGTTCAAGAGACTTACTCTTTAACTGATGATGGACTTGAATATGCCGAACATGGACTTCCTGAACGTAGAATATTAAATGTTTTAGCTGATAAAGACCAAATTAACATGAAAGATTTGGCTTCTGAAGCAGGAATTGATAAAAAAGAGGCCAATATTGCTATTGGATGGTTACGTCGTAAAAATTGGGCTCAGATTGATAAGGGAACTGTAATTATTACAGATTTCGGTAAAGATTTCGCATCCAAAATTGACGTTGATGAAAAGGCTTTAGATTATCTCAAAGCTAATGTCGACGGGGTTAAACTTTTTACTGATGATATAATGGAAGGCTTTAAAAAGTTAACTGGTAGGAAAAATATTTTAAATATTAAAAAAGAAACCTCACATTCTTTTAAACTTCTACCTAAAGGCGAAGCTATCCTAAAAGAAGGATTCACTATTCAAGAACAAGCTACTCAATTAACACACCAACAATTAAAAGAAGGAGAATGGAAAAGTTTACAATATCGTCCTTATGATATTAATGCAGAAGCACCAACAATTTTTGCAGGTAAAAAACACCCATTAAGAGTTATCATCGATGAGATAAGAGATATCTTTTTAGATATGGGATTCGTTGAAGATAAGGGGGAATATGTGGAATCTGCATTTTGGAACTTTGATTCACTTTTCCAGCCACAAGACCATGCGGCTCGTGAGATGCAGGATACCTTTTATCTTAAAAATCCTTTAACTTGTGATTTGCCGGATATGGATTTGGTAAAACTCACAGCTGAAACTCATGAAACTGGTGCAGATACTGGTTCAATTGGTTGGCAATATGATTGGAGTGAAGATATTGCACGCCAAAGTGTTTTAAGAACTCACACCACTGGAATATCCACAAAACATTTGTTTGAACATGAACCTCCAATTAAAATGTTTTCAGTTGGAAGAGTATTCAGAAGAGAAACATTCGATTACAAACACTTGCCTGAATTCCACCAGGTTGAAGGTCTTGTGTGTGGTGAAGGAATTAGTTATCAAAATCTTTTAGGGGTTTTAAAAGAATTTTATAAAAAATTAGGTTTTGAAGTAAGGTTCAGGCCTGCTTATTTCCCTTATACTTATTTGTCCACTGAGACTGAAATCTATTTGGAAGAAAAGGAAAGCTGGATCGAACTTGGGGGCGCAGGAATGTTCAGACCAGAAGTATTAAAACCTCTAGGCATTAATCAACCGGCTTTAGCTTTCGGTTTAGGTATTGAAAGATTGGCAATGATCAGGTATGATGTAGAGGATATTCGTATGCTATATAAAAGTGATATTAATTGGCTTCGTGAAGTTCCTCTTGATAATGGAGTCGAGTTATAATGTCCATTAAGCTAGTTTCATGGAATGTGAATGGGATAAGAGCTGTTTCAAAAAAGGATGAATTCTGGAATTGGTTCGACAATACCGATGCGGACATCATCAATTTTCAAGAAGTGCGCGCCGATAAAGATAAAATTCCAAAGAAATTAGCTGACGTTGAAGGTTTTCACCAATATTTCAATGAAGCTGAAAGGAAAGGGTACAGCGGTGTTGGGACTTACTCTAAAATAGAACCTATTGAGGTTGTAAAGGGTCTTGGCGTCGAAGAGCTGGACAGTGAAGGCAGAGTTTTAAAAATAGTCTTTCCCGATTTTATTTTATATAATATTTATTTCCCAAATAGTGGAATGAATGCTAAACGGCTCGATTTTAAAGTTGATTTTTGCAATGCATTACTAAAACAGTTGGTGGAACTTAAAAATCAGGGTAAAAATTTGGTCATCACTGGTGATTATAATATTGCTCATAACCCTATTGATGTCTATAATCCTAAAAATTGTGAAGGAAAATCAGGTTACTTGCCTGAAGAGCGTGCTTGGTTAGATGAACTTGAAAAAGAAGGGTTTGTTGATACTTTTAGGATGTTTGACGAAGGTGAAAATAACTTTACTTGGTGGAGTTACAGAACCCGTGCACGTGAAAGAAATGCTGGTTGGAGACTTGATTATTTTTATGTAAATGAAGAGATAAAAGATAAAGTTGTAGTAGCCGGTATTTTATCTGATATTTATGGCTCTGATCACTGCCCAGTGACTTTGGAGTTGGATTTTTAAAAAAATAGCTAATTTGGTGATTATAAAATAGTATTAACATCACCAATATTGTCAACAACAGTAATATCTAATTTTTCTTTTTTAATGTATTCTCTATCGTCTTCTGTAACATCAGAATTAACGAGAATTGCACTTAATCCTGCATTTACTGCACCCAAGGCATCTGCTTTAAATTTATTCCCAATCATCACTGATTTTTCAGGATTTCCTTTCATTTTTCTAAGTGCAACATCATAGATTAGTTTTTCAGGTTTTTCTTTACCGACCTCTTCGGATGTTATTACTGCATCAAAAAATGAGTGAATATTTAGTCTTACTAATTTTTCCCATTGTTTTATAGTAATACCATTTGAGATAACTGCTAGACGATATCCTTGACTTTTAAGATAGATTAATGTGTCAATTGTTTCTGGAAATGGTCTTAAAAGAGCCATTTTAACATTGTGGTATGTAATCATTCCAAGAGCCACTAACATTGGGTCTTCATGGCCTAATACAACTTGAGTTAATACATTAAAGTGTTTTCCATAATTGGATCCTTTTTCACGGATAATTGTTTTTAAAACGCCATATGCTTCATCTTTATCAAGTGGTAATCCATTATCTACCATCAATCCGATTGCTGCTTTTCTTGCAGTTTCAGCAAAATCAGATGTGTCAAGTAATGTTCCATCTATATCAAAGAAAACTACACGGTCATTATCTTCGCTTATCATATGATTTTTATTATAATTTTAAAATTATTTAAATTTTTTTAGAAAAATGCATCTAAACTTTGTTGAACTTCACCACGGGCAAGGTCTTCCAAGTCTTTTTTTGTATATCCGAAAGCATACATGATTCTTTCAACAGCAGGAATTAATTGATTGTTGATGTAATAATCTTTATCATATGTATAACCTTCACTATATTCGTATGGAACTGCCCTTTGGCTGATAGAACCTTTTCCTTTAACAATTATATACTGAATGATGGTTCCTCGGCTGACTTTAATGCCATGTTCTTCTATTTTCCTTGCAGCAACAACATGGGGGCCAACCTGTTTGTATTGGTCAAGCGGTTTGGTGATTTGGGTGTGTATGATAAGCTCTTTGTTGTCAACTTCACCATTTTTAATTCTCTTTAAAACTTTTTTCACAGCTTTGATGGCTTTATCGGAGTCTCCCTCTTTTAGAATTGCCATCAAAATTTCCTCTTGGGTATTTTTAACAATTGGCGCCCAGTCTCTTCTAACTAATTCCAATCCTTTAGCAATAATCTCTCCATCTTCAATAACTGCATATCTTTTTTTACTTACAAAAAATCCTCTTCTATAAAATCCTTCGTATTCTAGTTCCATACTTTCTGGGAGCGTGGAATTAAGATAGGTTAAGAATTTTTGAGCTTGTGCTTTAATCTCAGCTTCAAGTTCTAATTGTTCTGGGCTTTCTTGTATCATCATGGCACCTTGATAATAATTTGTTTTACCTGGTTAATATTGTTTTTTATAATCAATTTCACATGATGATTTCAATATTATTGTCTTAATATTAAATTATTTACTTAATAAAGGTTTAATATTACTTTTCAAATGCTCTAGGATATTATTAATATTTGATATTAATCAATCTATGTATGGAGTTGATAATATGGAAAAACAAAGATTGATATCAAGTTATGATGAGGAAAACGATACCTTTGTAGGTAAAGTTGATGGTAGAGATGGATATTGTGCTGACTATAGTATATCTGATGGGGTCTTCTTAAGCATAGACCAAGATAATATGCCTGCATCTGTATTTGTCGACAATGCTTCTAAGGTATTTAATATACCAAAACAAATTTTAGAGAATTCTAATGTCAAAATAGGCATCGATTGTGATAATATATGTTTATATTTCACAATGTTTATAGAAAACTTAAAGATATGTTCCATTAGGTGCAAAAACAACTATGGACTTCCAAATATGAAATTTGAAATGGATAGTAACTACTAATGTTACTATTCCTATTTGATTAACTTTTAAATAGGACTTAATTAATAGTATAAAATATAATGTGGGGATGATAATTTGAATAATCAGCATATTGAAGTTAAACCTGGTGATGAAATAGTCATTGTCATACCTGAAAGTGCTGCTCAAGGCGATGAGATTGAGATTGATTTAGATGAATTGGGCATTGATTTGGAATCTTTAGGAGATAATGTGAATATTGTAGTTCAAATTGAAGGTGAAGATGTAGCTGAAGAGTTAGTTGATGATGGGGAAGATGAGATAATCGAACCTAACGAATGGTATTTTGATGATGATCCATACGAAATAGTTTATTATGAATTTCCGGATTTTGATTAGGTGTTTTTAATGGCGGATATTCCATATTATATTTTTGATGAAGATAAAAATGCTCACTTTATGAGTCTAAATGGCGAAGCTTATATAGATGATGATGAATTAAGGTCATTATTGATTGATTTGTTAGGTGAAAACATTCCGGAAGAAGAAATTCAAAAAATTCTAAATGCTGCTTCTGATGAGAATATTTCTGAAGAGGATTTTGACAAATTGGTGGATGATTTTATTTTAAAAAATAAATCATGATTTTTTCTATTTTTATACAAAAAATAAAACATTTATATATAATGATAAAGTAATATTTTATTATCATTATTCTTTAAGGCTCTTTTTTGCTCTCAAAAATTAAGCTATTAATTATCTTGCAAATAGTTTTAATTGAAAAGAGGCTTATTGACTGCGATTATTATATTATTAATTTATATTTATTTAGGTGAAATAATGGCAATTTCTCAAGGAAAATCAACAAGAAGTCCATCTGGTGCAAGAAATGTTGCAAACCGTGGAAAAAGGAAATCTGAATTAGGTAGAGATCCTGCTGAAACCAGATTAGACGAAAAAAAATTAAGAAAAATCAGAACTCGTGGTGGAAACGAAAAACTCAGATTAGCTACTGGTAACAAAATTAATGTTACTGATGCTGATGGTAAAACCCAAGTATTAGACATTCTTGGAGTAATTGAAAACACCGCAAACCCTAACTATGTAAGAAGGAACATCATTACCAAAGGTGCTATTGTAGAAACTCCTGAAGGTAATGCTAAAGTAACATCTAGACCTGGTCAAGATGGTGTTATTAACGGAATTTTAATTTAAGATTTTTTTCTTAAATTCTCTTTTTTTTTAAATTTTTTTCATTAGATTTTACTGAATAATTATATACTTGTTTTAACATAATTTCTATTGATAATAGATTTTAGGAGATATGATGTCAGACGATAAAATTAGTATGAATCATGGTGCTGGTGGTGAAGTAATGGCTAATTTAATTGCTAGCACTGTTTTAGATAATATCACTAAAAAAAGTGTAAATGGTGGTATTAGTTTAGATGCATTAGATGACGGCGCTTCTATTCCAATTGATGATTGGGAAATTGTAGTGACAACTGATGGTCATACCATTGATCCCTTATTCTTCCCTGGAGGAGATATTGGAAGAATTTCCGCTGCAGGAACAATAAATGATGTTTCTGTAATGGGTGCACGTCCCTTAGCTATTTCTAATGCTATAATCATGCAGGAAGGATTTCCAATAGATGATTTAGATAAAATCATGAAATCACTTAACGAAACCTGTGAAGAAGTTGATGTTGCAGTAATCACTGGTGATACAAAAGTAATGCCTCAAGATAAACTTGAAGGAATTGTTATGGTCACTACTGGTGTTGGAATTGCTAAAAAAGGTGAGGTAATTCGTGATTCAACTTTGGAAGTTGGTGATAAAATCATAATTACAGGTAGTTTAGGTGATCATGGAATGAGTCTAATGTCATTTAGGGAGGGTTTCGGTTTTGACACTGATTTAAAATCTGATGTAGCTCCTATGTGGAATATTATTAAGAAAGCTTTAGAAATTGGAGGAGTTACTGCAATGAAAGACCCTACTCGTGGCGGATTTGCAAATGCCATTAATGAAATGGCTTCAAAAGCAGGTGTAGGTGTTGTTTTAGAACAGAATGCAATTCCTATTAGGGAAGAAGTTCATGCAGTATCTGAAATGTTAGGCATTGATCCATTTGAAGTGGCTAATGAAGGAAAAGTTGTCATGGGTGTTAAAGCAGACAAGGCTGACGAAATCCTTGAAGCTATTAAAAATGAAAAATATGGTGAAAATGCAGCAATAATTGGTGAAGTTGTTGAAGGAGATTATGTTGTTGTAAACACTCCAATAGGTGGGGAAAGGATTCTTGAAGCACCTATTGCAGATCCAGTACCAAGAGTTTGTTAAGGTGAGAATATGGTAAGTTTTTTTTCAAGAAGAATCATTGCTTATTTATTAGACTTCTTTGTTGTTTCTTCAGTCATGTGGATTATATCATATTTATTGTCTCTCATGTTTAGTCCTTCAGATATTATTTATATTTACGTATACTTCCCATATATTGCTCCTGTTTTAGGATTTATTTACTTTGTATTTCTTGAAAAATCAAAAGGAGCAACTATTGGTAAGGCATTAATGTATTTGGAAGTTAGATCTAAAAATGGTGCAAATATTAATTGGGCACAAGCGATTGTTCGTAATTTAACTAAAATCTATTGGATTCCTATAATATTTGATTGGCTTATTGGCAGATTTATGAATACTGATAGGTTATTCGGACATTTAACAAAGACTGTTGTTGTAAATATGCTTTAAATGCATATTTTTCTTATTTTATTTTGATTGGTTATGATTAAAAAAGTTCAAGTTCTTTGGTATCTCAACAAAGAGGATTTAGAGAATTACTGTATTGATTTTAAAGAGTATAAGTCTCATAAACTGGAAGGATATGAGATTTGTGATGTTGATGAAGATTTAATTTTTGATTTATGCGATAGGGACCCAGATAGATTGGAGCCAATTGGTTATTTTAAAAACAAAAAAGAAATTGAAAACTATCTGTCCGATACAATCACAAACAATGAATTTGATTTAGAGATTGGTTCTCCCGAACTTGAAAGAAAAATAAAAAGCGCATGTGATAATGTGGAATTTACGGGGGAAGATTATTATATCTCTATTGATGATGGAGCAAGAATAGCTAGTTGGTTTGACTCTTTAAGACAGGAATACAATAGTTCTTCTAAAGATAATATGTGGGTTTTAGCTGTCACTGGTTATGATCCTTATGATTTATCATTGACTGGTAGGACTTTATCTTATGTTTTAGCGGATATTTTAAACTTAAATGAATCATCTCTTGATAATTTAATTCCGAATAAAGGACACATTAGTGTTGAAGAATGGAATGGAATTTTAGATAAGATGTATAAGAAAAATAAAATTTATTTGGGTTTAAATAGAGTTGTTTAATTAAAAAAAATAAGTTATATGATGTTTTTATACATCATACATAAATTTTGGATTGTTTAGTTTAACCTTTATATGCTTTGTAAATGTAGTAAAGGTCTCCTATTAGGAAAAGGATACATACAAGGAACAAAGCACTACTACTATTTGTACCTCTTAATACAAGAGACCCTGTTGAAGCTCCATACATTAAGAATAATGTAATAACTAAACCAATTATTCCATAAATAAGCTTTCCTGTGTTTGGGGAACCTTTATATTGTGGGGTAGGTAGCATTTTGTAGTCGGAATCATTGTTTTTAACTACAAATTCTTTGGCCTTTTCACCATCAGTTGATGTTATAACTACAAATCTGTTTAATTGGTTATAACAAAGGGTGTCCATAGTTAGTCCTTTGTGAGTTAATTTTCCCAAATAGGATTCAATGCCTGCTATTTCTGTTTTTTCCCAGTTTTGATCCTTAGCATATCTGCGAACGAAGTCATCATCAACTATTCCCTTTTTATATGTGCCTACACGAATACTTACGGTAGTGTCATCTTTGCTGTATACTTGGCAAAATGAATTTGTGCCTGCTGATGCATCATATTCGTTAACTTCTCTTAAAGACACATTTTCTTTATATCCGTCAGGTATGTTGAATCTGATTCCACCGATACGGACTTCATTATCTTTAAGGCTGTCTGTAACTACGGTAGTTGCAGTTCCTGTGGTTTTTGGCGCGTTTGTTATGCTGCTTCCGCATTTGTCGCAGAATTTTGCGTTTGGTAATAGTTCTGCTCCACAACTTGGACAAGTAGTGCTTGTTTCTTCTTTTGTTTCGGTTGTTGTGGTTTTTGGTGCGCTTTCAATGTCTGCTCCACATTTGTCGCAGAATTTTGCATTTGGTATTAGTTCTGCTCCGCAGCTTGGACATTTTGCAGCATACATGGCATCAATTGTATCTGGTTCTTTTGTTTCTGTTTCAGCAGGTGTTTCTTCGGTTTCTGGTTCTTCCTCTGCAACTTCTTCTTCGGTTGTTTCTGTTTCAGCAGGTGTTTCTTCGGTTTCTGGTTTTTCTTCTGCAACTTCTTCTTCGGTTGTTTCTGTTTTAGCAGGTGTTTCTTCGGTTTCTGGTTCTTCTGTTTCTGTAGAGCTTGTAACATCACTTCCGCATTTGTCGCAGAATTTTGCGTTTGGCAATAGTTCTGCTCCGCAGCTTGGGCATTGGTTTTCTGATTTTGCTTGTGTAACATTGCTTCCGCATTTGTCGCAGAATTTTGCGTTTGGCAATAGTTCTGCTCCGCAGCTTGGGCATTGGTTTTCTGATTTTGCTTGTGTAACGTCGCTTCCACAGGAGGTACAGAATTTTGCATTTGGTATTAAATCCGCTCCACATGTTGGACATTTTAAGTTTGTTTTTTCAACTGCCATTTTAATCACGTTAATTGTTTAGAATTATGAAACTCAATTTTACTTTTATATTATTCTATTTGAATTTCATTTATATATATGTGTATTTATTACTTTTTCATGGATTGTTGGTTATTTTTTAATTTTTTTTATAATTTTCACAATATCGTTTATATCTGCAGGACCTACATTTGTTTGGGTTTTTAGTTGCAATAAATGGTTTTGAGCCATCCAAAAGACCTTGTATTCTTTCAATAGTAAATTTAATTTCTCTTTCGACTTCTGGTGTAAATACTTCAATCCAAAAGAGGTTTGAAGTACCACGTTCTCGCAAGGCTGCTTTTATCTTCCTTGTATCATTGGCCATATCTTTAAAAGCTAGACAATATGCTCTTACTTGGTTCATTGTGGATTGGTAGGGTGTACGACCTGGTTTATCATCAATTATCACAATTTCATCTGGCTTCATCCAAATTTCATCAATATATCCTCTGATTCCATATTTTGGTGCAACTACAAAGCATTCTCTTGACATGGATGCTACTTCTTTTGATGTTTCGACGGCATCCTCAAATGTTGATGGTGTTGAGTCTTTTTTAAAGATGTCTTCAAGTTGTTGGTGTATTTCACTTCCGTGAGTCATTGCTGCAGTAGCTTTAGTTTCAATGCCTTTGATGTATTCGAGATATAGCTGGTATTCGCAATATCCTTGTTGGTTGAGCCAACTAATGGGGAAATTATTTTTCCCTTCAATAATCTGGACACCTTTTATTGAAGGATGTTGTTTAATTTCATATTCCTTTTCATATCCTGTAATGTTTTTTTGTTGCATAAATTATAATCTGTAATTCATAATACTTCACATTTGCTCTAGGTATTTTTTTATATACTATTTTGGATAAACTAATTTCATGCACTTTGTCACATCTAAAAGTATTCTATCAAAAAACAATGGAATGAATCTTTACAGGGGATGTACTCACGGATGCATATACTGTGATTCTAGAAGTAAGATTTATGGTATGAATCATCCATTTGAGGATATTGAGGTTAAAGAGAACTCTTTGGAATTGCTTAAAAAGGAACTTAAAAAAAGATCTCCTTCTATGATTGGAACTGGGGCAATGACAGACCCGTATATTCCATTGGAAAAACATTTAGGGTATGTTCGAAATGCTTTGGAGTTAATTTATAATTATGGTTTTGGTTTTACATGTATTACAAAATCTGATTTAATTTTAAGAGATATGGATTTGCTTAAAAAGATAAATGAAAAGACAAGGGTTGTTGTCCAAATGACGTTGACGACTGCCGATGATGATTTGTGTAGTGTTTTGGAGCCTCATGCATGCAATACTTCAAGGCGCGTGGATGTGCTTAGGATGTTAAACAAGGAGGGTATTTCAACGGTTGTTTGGTTATGTCCTATATTGCCTTTCATTAATGATACTGAAGAGAATATTAATTCGATTTTGGATTACTGCATTGAATCTAACGTTAAAGGAATATTATGTTATGCAATGGGATTGACATTACGGGAAGGCAATCGTGAGTATTTTTATCAGAAGTTAGATGAGAATTTCCCTGGCCTTAAGGAAAGATATATTAAGAAATATGGAAATGCCTATTCGATTAATTCTCCGAACAATAAAAAATTAATGGAAATTTTTAAAAAAAGGACTGATGAAAACGGAATTTTAAATAAATCCGATGAAATATTCAGGTATTTACATAAATTCCCCCAAAAATCATATCAAACTAAATTACTTTAAATATCTGTTTTTTAATATATTAATATAATGAATTTTACGAATTTTGAAATCTCAGAAAATATTTTAAAAGCTATTGATGAGATGGGATTTAAAAAAACAACTCCAATTCAAAAATTGGCAATTCCTCTTGCATTAGACAAAAGGGATATCACTGCTCAGGCTCAAACTGGCAGTGGAAAAACTGTCGCTTTTTCTATTCCAATTTTAGAAAAGATTTTCATTGAGGATAGGTCACCACAGGCCATTATTTTATGTCCGACAAGAGAATTATGCATTCAGGTAGCTGGGGAAATAGATAAATTGGGTAAATATATTAAGAAACTTAAGGTTTTAGCAGTTTATGGAGGTCAGCCAATTGGAAAACAGACAAGAGTCTTAAAGAAAGGGGTTCATATTGTTGTTGGAACTCCTGGTCGTGTAATTGACCATATCCAAAGAGGTAATCTGGATTTGATAGGTGTCGAAACAGTTGTCTTGGATGAAGCTGATGAAATGCTCGACATGGGTTTTAGGGAAGATATTGAAACAATCTTAAAAGATACTCCTCGCCAAAGGCAAACTTTACTTTTCTCAGCGACAATCCCTCAGGAAATTAAAAGAATAGCTAAAAATTATCAAAATAATCCAAAATTTATAAAAATAGATTCAAATACTAAAAATACTCCTAAAATTACACAGTATTGTTTCAAAACAAATCATAAACATAAATTCAATGATTTGTGTAAACTGTTTGATGTTTATGGCATCAGTTCTGCATTAATATTCTGCAATACTAAAAAAGGGGTTGATTTTGTTTTTAAAAATTTAAAGAAGAATGAATATTCTGCTGTTGCTTTACATGGTGACATGACTCAAAAAGCAAGAGATAAAGTAATGAACAAATTCAGGAATGGTAATGTTAATTTTTTAGTAGCAACAGATGTTGCTGCCCGTGGTTTGGATATAACAAATTTGGATTTCATAATTAATTATGATGTTCCGCAAAATCATGACGCTTATATTCACAGAATTGGACGGACTGCCCGAGCAGGTAGTTCAGGATATGCATTTACTTTAGTTACTTCCCAAGATGTTTTAGCATTTAACAATATTAAAAAAGAAAACAAAACTAAAATCTCTCAAAAGAGGATTCCGAGTGATGAGGAACTTGAAAACATTAGAAATAAAATGCTTATGGATGAAGTTAAAAATTCTGTCAAAAATGATGATTTGGATAAATATCTAAAAATAATAAAAAAGAATGCCTCTTCAAATTTAAGCAGTGAAGAGATAGCTGCCGCATTATTAAAAAGAGTAAGGGAAAATTAATTATTTCCCACCATCTATAATATTATATTTGATTTTTTCATTTTCAAGTTCGCGAGTGAAAGCTTTACTCATATCTCCAACACAAATCGCTAAAACATTCAATCCTTTACGTGCAGCATTTGCAGTTGCTTGAGGAGCAGCGTATTCGATGTCTAAAGGTAAACCTAGTTTTCTAACAACCGCTCTTGAAACGGTTCCAGCAACAGCAACTTTATCAATTGCCTCACCAGTATTTGTTCCTTTATCATAAACGTTTTTGATTAAATCTAAATCACATGCTTTAGATCCGCCATCTTTAATTGTTGGTACGTTAATAACAGTCACTTCACCAACAGTCATATCAATGATTCCAGTAAGATTACTTAGAGCAACATCCATATTTTCTTCAGCATCTTCTAAAACAACTCCAGTTGCATTTTCCTCTTTTTTATGAGCATATAAAACGCCTTGATCCATAAAAAGACCCACAACATCATCTTTTTTAAGAGGTTCTGTAGCTATAGCTGGCCAGATAGTTTTATAATGATTCATGGTTTCCAAAACGGTATCAGAATATTTTCTTAAACTTATTGCATCTTTTTTTACTTTATCTATTCCAGCCTGAGTTATTTTATAGGGTGATCTCCCATCTTTAGATGTGATGTATCCTTGTTCTATTAATGTTTTAATGTTTTCGGAAACAGCCTGTATTGTAATTCCCAAAGTATTAGCCAAATCTTTTTGTTTGAGGTGAGGGTCTTGTTTTGATATTTCACTTAATATTTGAAAGTGTGTAAGTGCACCTCTTTTTTTAAATGCTTTCATCATATTCATTCCTCAATTTAAATTGATATGTTATATATTTCTAATTTATCTTATATATATTAGTTTGTTAATTTCCCTCTTAATTCTTCATTAAATCGTTCAAGGAATTCTGATTTTTTATCAAGTGGAATGTAGGCACCACATGCCATTGCATGTCCTCCACCACTTCCTCCTACTTCGGAAGCTATGTCACGAATGATATTTCCGAAATGAATTCCATCATAAGAAAGTAATCTTGAACATCTAAGGGAAACTTTTAATCCCTCTTCATCAGTTTGTGTAAATCCTATAATCGGTTTTTTCCAGTTGCAATATCCTAAAATCATTCCGGTTATTGTTCCAACAATTTCAGGTTTGATGCCGTCACCATCAAAATATTGCAGGTTTTCCATCTCAACGATGTTTGTCTCATCACCTTCAGCAATTTTGGATATTGATGTTGCCAGGTTATATCTGTGAGTTTTACTGACTGCCTCTAGTTGGTCCAGTGCTTCAATTCTATCTCCTTTTAAAACTTCCATGGCTATAAGTTCTTCACGGTTTCTCCCACATGCGTTCATGGCTGTTGAAAATTCAGAACCGTCTCTTAAAAAGCTTGTTTCGTCTTCTTTAATGAATGTGTACGAATCTCCGATTATTAATTGAGGAATGTATCTCACATATTTTCCGGGAACTACCTTGGAAATCATCTCAACAAGTCTTTGGAAAAGCTTTCCTTTCTCTTCCATTGTCAGTTCATTCAAGGTTTTTCGGTTATGCTTTTCATCTATTCCTAGTTCTTCTAAAATGGCCATTGTTTCTGAAGTGTTATTTGTAATCGGTAGTTTGACATCGCTAAAATAGGAAAGGGCAACAAATAGTGGTCGGGAATTTCTTCCATAGATGTTGATGTCGTTTTTAGTTAATTCAAGGTAACCCTCGTCAATTGCATCCTGTTGAATTATTTTGTTCAATCCTTCAAAATGTCCTGTTTTAGTATTCTGCATATCTCCAATGGCAGAAAGCACTCCAATCCAGCTTAAGTCTTTATATCCAAATTCTTTTGCAAGAAAATAACATAACCCGCCTCCACAAACGTAGTAGGATCCATCAATCCCATGATGCATTGGATTAATTTCTAAGTAAGTATAATTTTTTCCATCAGCATAATTAATGTCCCTTAAAGGGGGGTGGTGGTCTAAGATAATGATTTTTTGGTTATCTTTAGCATTGGTATCGACACGCTGACCAGAACCTAAATCTGAAAATATTGTTAGTTCATGAGTAAGTTCGATGTCATCCAAGACATCTAAATTAACGAATTCAATTTCATGTTGCTTATTTTGTCTATCTAGTATGGTTGATAAGATTGCACCAGAACAAATTCCATCGCAGTCAATGTGAGAATATACCTTTATGTCTTCAGCGTTTTCTATAATCTCACGAGCTTTTTTATATTGTTCGTGCATTAATTGTGGCATTTGCATAGTAATCAGTTTCTAATTTCTTTAATCTTTAAGCTAACTTCTTTAAGTAATTCTAATTTTGTTCCTTCCCATTCAACAAGAACTCTACCGGATTTTTCATACCATTTTCCAGGGTATGCTCTTTCTTTATCAGTATTGTATTTCAAACCAAGTCTTTTTAGCGCTCTTTCGATATCTGAAATGCTTGGTTCGGATACGGCAAGTTCCTTTGAGATTTTACGGCCTTCGGAAAGACTTAAATTTTTATCTAAATATTGTGGCCAAATGGTAATCATGTTATCACCTATCTAATTTGATTTTCAAAAATCTCCAATGCATCTTTAACGACAAGGTCCATATTGTAATATTTGTATTTGGCAAGCCTGCCTGCAAAGATAACATTTTCTTCTTTATTCATTTCAGCTTCGTATAGCTTGAATTTATCAAGATACTCTTGAGTTGGATATGGGTAGCATTTTTCCCCATTAAATCCAGGATATTCTCTCATAATTGCAGTTTTGCCTTCAACTTCTTGCCAGGTTAGTTTTTTAAACTCTGTAATTCTTGTAAAGTAAGGGTCATTGGGATAGTTAACAACTGCAACATCTTGATAGGAATCTTCATCTATAATCTCATATACGAAGTTTAAACATCTGTATAACAGTTCTCCATATTTATAATCATAAAAGTAATCAATAGGGCCTGTGTAAATTAAGGTTTCATAGTCAATTTTATCAATGTAGTCTTTGTAATCTGAATTAAGCCCTACGTGGATTTTATCTGATTTAATCATGTTTTCACACATTTTGGTAAAACCTTCTTTTGGCATTCCTTGATAGGTATCAGCAAAGTATCTGTCGTCATGATTAAATCTAAATGGAATTCTTGAAATGACACTGGAGCTTAAATTAGCTGCTGAAGTTCCCCATTGTTTTTCTGTGTAATTTTTAAATAGTTTATTGTAAATGTCACGGCCAGCATTTTTTAGTACAACGTCCTCTGAGGATTTTACCTCGTCAATGTCTTCCTTGTGCTCGTCTATCCATTCTTTCATGGAATCCTCATCTAAATCGAGGTCGTAAAGTGCATTTAAAGTATCAATGCAAATTGGCATAGGCACTAGTTTTCCATCAACATAGCTTAGGACCCTGTGGACATAGTCATTCCATTCAGTAAATTGGGATAAATATTCATGTACCTTCTTTTCATTTGTGTGGTAGATATGAGGTCCATATTTTTGAACTAAAATGCCGTCATCATAAAAATCGTAAACATTTCCGCCAATATGGTTACGCTTTTCTATAATCAATACTTCTTCGCCTAATTCGTTTGCTATTCTTTCAGCTATTGTGAGACCTGAAAGTCCCGCTCCAACAATAACATATTTATAATCTGCCATATTCTTACTCCTTTGAAGTCATTATTTTAGATTCTATTGCTGTTGTCATAGAGCTTAACAACATTCTAGTCTTTAAATCACTTTTATGGATTTTTTTAAGTTTATTTACTTTCTTAAGCAGTAATTTGTTTTCTGCTTTTGTAAAGGGGGAAGTTTTCCAAGTGTGCATCCAGTGAAGTAAATGAGGGTTTACAGATACTGTCTGCACTTCTTTTGAAAATCCTTCAGTTTTCTTTCTACAATAGATATAAGCTTCCATTAATTCATCTAGAAGTCTTACATTAACGTTATTGGTAATTGATTTGTCATTAGGTAAATCTCTGATATAATAGTCATAAGAAATGAAATTGTTTAAATAGACTATTCCTTTTGCATTTAAAAGAGCTTCTAAGGTAAATGCCATGTCATCTCCAGAAACGTATGGTTTAAAACGGATATCATTGTCCATTATTAATTCCCTTTTATAAATTTTACACCATACTGAAGGTTGCATTTTTAGTAAATCTGGCTCTTGTTCTATATTATCGACATGGATAACATCTAATGGTTTGTCTCTTGGATAAGTTACTTCTAAAGTTTTTCCATATAAAAATCTTTCAACAACATTGTCCCACACGACATCAGGTATGTCTAGAAAGTTTGCAGTTTCAAAAGTCTCATCCGGATATGCGCTTTCTAAATCGTCTTTGTAGGGAGAGTATGATTTTTGAACGTATCCTCCGTATTCAAATATTCTTCTAAAGCGTCCGAATGCCATTTGAGCATCGTATTCTTTAACTGCATTATATAAAGTTTCACATGCATCCAGAGTATATCTGTCATCAGGGTCTAAAAACATGATGTAGTCGCCAGTTGAAGCTTCAATACCTGTATTACGGGGGGTGTGTGCCCCACCACTATTGGTTTCATGATGTATTGGAACACAGCAATCATATTTTTCACCATATTCATCAATGATGGCGCCTGATCCATCAGTTGAGCAATCATCAACCATTATTATCTCTAAATTTTCATTTCCAATAGTTTGATTTATAAGAGAGTCAATTCCGCCCCTAAGGTGGTCTCCAACATTAAAAATTGGTAGAATAATACTTATTTTATCATTCATTTTCCTCTCTCCATGTTTTAAATAATAATTCCATCATATCTGGGACGGTGTAATTATCAGGGTAAATGTATTTGATGTTATATATGTCAAGGATTTTTGCTGTAATTGGGCCAATGCAAACTGTTAATAAATTATCATTGATGAGATTAATTATTTTTTGCTTATTTTCAGCTATTTCAAAGAAGTTTCGAGCAGTTAATGGACTTGTAAATGTAATTGCGTCAATCTCTTTATTTTCAATTTTTTGTATGAGATTTGTTACTGCATCCTCGTCCATTGGAAATAGGGATTTATATGCTTCAGCAATAATTACTTCATTTCCAAGCTCTTCAAGGCCGTTTGGTAAAACCTGTCTTGCGGAACTGGTTCTTGGGATTCCGATAGTTTGTCCAGTAATTTCACGTTTTTTGAACTCTTCAATCAAACCTTCGGCCGTAAACTCTTGAGGTATTAAATCTACAGATAATCCATGATTTTCAAGTAATTTCCCGGTTTTATTTCCAATAACTGCTATTTTACATGTTAAAGTTTTTAAAAATTCCGGGTAGAATTTGTTTATTGAAACGATAGTTGTAGGGGATGTAAATATAATCCAATCCAGTTCGTCTTTTTTTTGAACTAATTCTTTTAAAGATTCGCTATTGTAGAGTTCTAAATCAAGAGTAGGTGCTAAAATTGCAGTGCCCCCTAATTCTTCTACAATCTTGCAAGTATTTTTAGCTCTATCTTTTGGCCTTGTAATTGCAACAACGGGTTTTGACATACTATTACCTTCATCAATTTATAATGTTTTATATTTTGTTTTTATTGGTTTATATTATTTGTTAATTTTAATAGTTTCAAATATTGATTTAACTTGAAAAATTTATTTATAAAATTAGGTAGTAAAATGAGCAATTTATTAAAACAATTAAAGAATTCTGTACAGCTGGTGGATTTTGTATTGTTAAGTGCAGGTGATTTACAAAATAGTTGTCATAATTAATTCTAATGTGTGTAGTTAAAAAATAAAATGAGGAAAGAGTTAATCTTTCCTATCCTTTGTAAGGGTTTGAACTGGTGTATTCTTTACCGTTGACAGTTAAAGTGTATTCGCCGTAATCAATGTTGCCTGATACAACTAAACTGCTAACAGAGCTGTCGCCGGTTAAGGTCCAGGTTGAACCCTCAGCCACATTGACGGTAGTGTTTCCAGTTGAGTTAATGGCTCCTCTAAAATCGGTATTTTTCATTGTCCAATTTAAAGAACTGATTGAATCAACGATAACGTCGCCTTCAATTTTTTCATTGTTTGTATTGACTTCAGCTATTCCTCCGTTGGAGCCTGTGTTTCCCCATTGATTTTGGCCGGCAATTTCTAAAAATATTCCGCTGCCAAAGCTTAATTCTGTACTGTCTAAGTTGATTACACAAGCGGTGTTTGTTACATGAAACATTGGAGCTTCCTTGTAAACTGGTGAATCAGAAGGAATTGTTAATTTGGAGTTTTCTGCTGTGAAAAGGGAGGTTCCGACATCTGCATCTCCGCTCATGCTTTGATAGATGAATACTCCTCCTAAATCAACATACTCATCACCATCTTTTCTGTTACCTTCTGCATATCCACTTAAATTACAATTACTTAGTTCAATTGAATTTTTACCTTCAATACATGCAATTTGAGATACGAAAGCTGTTCCGTGGGTGTTTTTAACGGTAATGTTTCCGGTTGAATAAATTAAAGGTGAACCTCTTCCACTGGTTTTGCTAACACCTGTGTTTATCTCTGAGTTGCTGACATGCACTTCGCCTTCTCCACGGTCTGTTGCAAGAGCGGCACAACTTTGGCCATCAGTATTGATCACTACATTTTCCGCATTGATAATACCTCCATAAGTTGCATCCAATCCTCTTGATTTGTCGCCATGGGTGGTGATTTTAACATTTTTTATGTTTGCTTGTGTGGTTCCATTTATGGTGCTTGTTCCAGGTTGTTCGCCTCCACTGTTACTTCCAGGGGCTTGACCTTCCCCGCCAGTGGCTTCAGTAGGTTGTCCTCCTTGCCCTGAATCTCCTCCGGTAGCTTCGGGTGGCTGTCCGCCGTCTCCGCCTGCTTGCGGTTGGGCTGCCTCACCACTTCCCTGTGAAGAGTCACTTGTTGTTGAAGCTTCGGCATTTGTTACAAAAATACCATTTGATCCTTTTGAGTTTGTATTGATTTCGACATTTGAAATTTCCAATGTTCCGTTTGTATTTACTAAAATTGCGGAGTTAACACCATAAAAATCAGCATCATCTCCAGAAGTATTTGTATCACCGCTTTTATTTAAAATGGAATTTGATAACTTTAATGTTCCTCCATTTTTGACTAAAACAGTATTATTGTCTGCCACGTCGGTGTGATAAAATCCATTGCTTTCATCTAAACTTTCAGAATCGACAACAATAGATCCTCTGTCTTCAAGTGCATTTGCATCAATATTTATTTGGCTGGTTTGCGACGACTCATTTGTAAATGCATATACGCCGGCACCTATGATTATCACAATTGCGATAGTGGCAATTAAAATTTTCCTGTTCATAAAAACTAGTAACTTAGATGTGATATTTAATATTTTTGAATATCCTACTTAAAATGTAGCAAAAAGGTGAATAATCTATACTCCACAAACCTTTTTAATGTATGGAATTTTTGAGAAGACATATGGAAGCAGCCATGACAGGAATATTGTCAGGACAAACATCACTGGGAACAGCAGGTTTGATTTGATTTCGAATGACTCCAGGATTCTTATGATTATTGGATGGGAGAAATACATTCCGTAGCTGCAAATGCTTATCGAGACAATCATTTTCCCGATGAAATTGTCCTTGATGTGCTTAAATGAGGTGATTCTGTCAAGGTATCTGACGAATAGATACATTCCAGACCCCATAAACACTATAGGTACATTCAGATAGATGAGTGAGATGTAGCTCATCTTGCGGTAATCCAGATAGACGAATACGGCCAGTGAAATGATTAGCATAACCAATCCGATAATGCACATCTTCTTATCGGACAGTCTGAATTCCTTGGTATTCAGGTAATAGCCCAAGACGGGATATCCAACATATCCTGCAAAGCAGTCCAAATTGAAGTCAGGAAACAGCGGATAAGAGCTGAATGTTTTAAGGATGATTGTGAAAAACCAGATTGCCAGGAAATATTCGCAGCCTTTCTCTCCATATTTTTTTATGAATGTGTTGATGATTGGTATGAAGAGGTAAATTCCGATAAGAGTCCAGAAATACCATGTTATTGAGGGATGTCCAATGAATGTGTTCCACATTCCCTCGCGGCTGGTATGCAAATATAGAAGCTGGGCCATTATCAGTATAATCCAGAAGATGAACGGATAAACGATTCTAGCAAATCTTCTTTTTAAGAAATCTTTTAGATCATATTCCCTATTTAAAAGCAAAGCTCCGCTGATCATTAAAAAGATAGGAACGCCAACTCTTCCAAGGTCATGAATGTCATCTGACCAATGATTTGGACTTGAGTTGTCAGCGGACCTAAAAAGAGATCCACATGGCAAACGATAACTGCAATTATTGCAAAGGCCCTTAAGAAATCGTAGTAGAATATTCTTTCTTTTTTGTTTTTCATAATATCATTTTAGATTAATATTAAAAGTTAAATTATGTCAAACCCCATCTTAATCGTCGGTATAATGTTCTAATTGTTTTATTATTATAAAAAAATGAATAAAATTCCGATATTATTATCGCTCTAGTGTAATGTTGTTTTTGAATTTCATTCCAAAGTAATGTTGTTTCTTTTTGCGGTAACGAAGGTTTTTCATCCATTATTTTTTGAAGTTCATATATTTTATGAATATTTTCTTTTTTATCTTTTAATGTTAGGTTTGAAAATAATAACAGTAAACTGTTAATGTTTGGACGTATAATATTTTCTTTACTATAAGAAATATTATCAAATAGACTTAGAAGTTTATAATACCCATTTAAAAAATTATTAAATGTTTTAATATTATGTGTGTGAATTGTAGAATTATTTGAATCATAAACATTGTAGATATATAAGATATCATTAGGCAATAATGTAATTTTTTTAGAGTTTAATATTGTTTTATAATAAAAATAAGCATCTTCGCATAAATCTTCTTCTAAAAATCGTATATTTTTATTATTAATTAATTTTTTATTGAAAATTTTGCCCCAAGGGGATGCGTGATAATAACTGGACATTCTAAAGTTTTTTTCATTTAACAAAGGATTTATGTTTACAATATCTGATGGATTATCACATTCATGTAAAATAGAAATTTTATATTTTTTTCCTCCAACGTTCCAGTAATGAGATCCCATTACAAAATCAGATTTTTCATTTTCAATTGTATTATAGTACAATTCAAATGCATGTGGAAAGTATTCGTCATCAGCATCTAAAAAAATTAAATAGGGTGCAGTGGCATGTTCAATTCCAATATTCCTAGGTTTTCCAGGAAGACCTGAATTTTTAGGTAAATGCAATCCTATTATGTTATCATATTTTTTAGAATAAGATTCAATAATTTTTTTTGAATCATCAGTGGAGTTATCATTAACAATAATTAATTCAATATTTTCAAAACCAATACTCTGATTAATGATTGATTCAATAGCTATTTTCAATGTTTTGTCTGCATTATAAACTGGAATTATGGCACTAATTTTATAATCCATTTATTATTCTCCAAATCTATTTCTTAAGGTCATTAATTGTATTATTAATAAAATTTAATAATTGTTATACTTTTTTTTATTTCTAATATTTATATTATCTTGCTCTATAAGTAATATTAATATAATGCAAACATTAAAATAATTTTTTATTTATAATTTTCCATTTATTGTTCGTAATAATGGGATATTTTTAAATGAAGCAATAGTTTTTAAGAGTAAAATTCGGCTGTATACTGTGTATTTGAAGAGAATCGATTTTAATATTTCAGAATAACCATGATAATCATGATAAATTAATTTCTTTGAATTTAAATAAAATTCAATTGTGAATGTGGAATCATCACCAATTATATTTTCAAGGAATTTAATGTTGTTTTGAATAATTATTTCTTTTTTATAAATTTTATTCAGAATAATTATGCTGGGATTGAGGGAACTGTCAATTTGTTAGGACTTTTGTTGATATTTTGTGTTTATTTTTTCAAAGTCTGTTTTTATAGTCTTATTTTGATTTTTTAGTTTTTTTTTTATTTTTCGCTAATTTTATATATGGATTATGGTTTGGTTTTTTTTTTTGAAAGAGCATCAAATAATAATATTTATAAATGCATCAAATAGAAAATAATAAATATAAATAATCATATTTTGATAAAATATAAAATAAATAAAAGAATATATTGGTTAGGGTAAGAAAATGTATTTTTTAACAATGATAATTCCAGCATTTAATTGTGAAGACTGTTTAAGTGATGCTATCAATTCAATTATTAATCAAACAATAGGATTTGAAAATATTGAATTAATTATTGTTGATGATTGTTCCACAGACAATACTCGAGATGTAATTAAAGATTATGAAAAAAAATATTCTAATATTAAAGGAATTTTTTTAACTAAAAATAATGGTGTTGCGGGTATTCCTAGGAATATTGGAATAAAAAATGCTACATCTAATTATCTAATGTTTTTAGATGCGGATGATGAATATGAAAAAGAAGCATGTGAAATATTTTACAACAAAATTGTTGAGACAGGTGCTGATTTTGTGTTTTCTGGATGGCTATCTGTAAGCGGTGATAAATTCACAAAATCTTCACATAAATATTTAAATGAAACTAAAGAATTTACTTTTAATAATGGAGAAAATATTAGAGAATGGTACAAATATTTCCAATGGTCCGGTATGAGTGCTTGCATATATAATAAAGAATTTGTTTTAAATCATAATATAAAATGTCATGAAGAACTTGGTGAAGATGGTTATTTTTCATTAAAATCATTGTTTAATGCTAAAAAGATTGTTTTTATTAAATATTGGAGTTATCATAATAAGTTGAGAGATACTAAAGAAAAACGTTCAATTACGAATATTAGAAATGAAAAAATGTTCAAATCTAGAGAAAAATCAATATATTATTTCAGTGATTTAATGGATGAATATGGAGCGCCTAATAAAAAATTACTTTTAAACCCCGAAGTTAATTTGTTATTGTGGATTGCTTATACTTTCACAGCAGATACACCTAATAAATTAAGAAAAGAATTTTTTATAGATTTAAATAATCTGGAGAAAGAATTGGATATAATGAGATTTAAAAGTTTTAATTCCAATTTTTTAAATTATTTTGTTGTTAAAGAGCATTATACTACTGCTATATTAATTTCACGGATTTTAGGATATATTTTTAACAACTCCTTTCTCCTTAATATTTTTCGAAGATGAATATGTATTAGTTTTATGAAATCTTGCAAAGTATAATAGTGCAGTAAATACTTGGTTTGAAGATGATATTCGAGTATTAAATCATATTAAGAGAATAACATATCAATGGCTTTTAGAAAAGTATTGATTTATTTTCTCATATTCTATTTATTTTTCTTAAAATTGTTATTTTCCTAAGTTTTTGGAGTGATTTTAAAAGTATTTTAGCTATGTCATAATGTTTATTTAAAATGAAATAATTGATTATATCCTGCCATTTTGACTCTAAATTCATATCAAAATTGATTTTCTTTTCAAAATTCCTTAAATCATCTAAAATTTTATTAAATTCTTCATTAGTTGAATCTAAATAAGAACATTGCAATATTGCATATGAAATCTTACCAACCATATATGAATTAACATATTTTTCTTTATTTGCATTTTTTAAGTTATTATACATATAATTATATGTATTTAATAGTCGGTTCATGTAGTCTGTTGAAACAGTATGTGAAAGTGAATCATCATAAACTTTCCAATAGATTCCATGGTAATTCTTTAAATAGATTAATGTTTTTATGTGTAATGAATAATCTAGGGTAAATGCAAGATCATCTGCATGAGTATCTTCTAAAAATTTCAGTTTATATTTGTCAATTACTTCTTTTTTGAAGATTTTACTCCAAACGGCTGTGCTGTCAAAAAAGAGAATGTCATCATTTTCTATAAGTACTTTACCATTGTTCTCAACACCATTTTTATAGTTTAGATGTTGTTTAATATTACTTATAGAATCAACGGTTATTTTATTGCAGCCTACGTAGTCAACATTTTCAGTTGTTAATGTGGAGTATAGTTTTTCACACATATCCTCTTTATATTCATCATCATTATCTAAAAACATTATATATTTGCTAGTTGCCAATTTTAATCCAATATTTCTTCCGAATCCTGGAAAACCATGATTTTCATTAGAATAAAATGTGATGATGTTGTCATATTTGTTTGAGTAGGATTCGATGATATTTCTGGAATTGTCTGTTGAAGAATCATCCACTAATATCAATTCAATATTTTCAAAACCGATAGTTTGATTGATAACTGAGTCAATTGCATTTTTTAGATTTTCTTCAGCATTATAAACGGGAATAATTATGCTAACTTTATAATCCATTCAAATCACACAATGATATTATTCAGTCAATTTTAAAAAGTCAATTGTTCTTTTAAATCCTTCTTCAATGGAATATTTAGGATTCCAGTTTAATTCCTCTCTAATTTTTTCAGAGGAAATTAAACAAAATTTAAAAGTTTTATAGTCATAACCTTCTTTTTCTTCTTCAATATTAAATACTAATTTTGTTTGCTTTTCAGGACATAAATCAATTAGTGTCTCAGCTAATTCTTTTATTGATACTTCATTTTTGTTGTTAACAGCATTATAAACAATATCTTCACTTTCTAGAATAATCTTAAACATTGCACTTACTGCATCACTAATATAAGTGTAGGTTCGTAGTGAAGATCCATCACTGAGTAACACGATATCTTCGTTATTGAGTAACATTTTTAAAAATTCAGTATGAACCATTCCTCCATCAATATTCATTCCAGGACCAAATGTTTGCCCTAATCTCACAATTTTTGTATCTAATCCATATTCTTCATTAAATCCTAAACACATATTTTCTGCAGCTTTTTTACTTTCAGCATATGAATTTCTAGGTATTAATTGATTAATTAGTCCAATGTCTTCTTCTTTAAAATACTTCTGATTTGAAATATTTTGGCCATAGATTTCACGTGAAGAAATAAATAAGAATTTCTTTGCGTTATGTTCTTTTGCAAAGGTTAATGCATTTGCTGTACCTAATGTATTTGCAAAGTTGGTTTCCACAGGTTTTTCTCTCATAAGTGGGGGGCTAGCTGGGCTAGCTGTATGGATTATGTAATCTACATTGCCACCATATTCAATGGGCTTTATAATATCTTGAATAATTGGGTCAATATATTCTTTTTTAACAATTTCATTATCTAATTTATTTAAATTCCGTATTAAGGGTATTATTTGAATATTGCCATTATAATCTTCATTTAATTTTATTAGGGTATTGAGAAAATAATTTCCAATTAATCCGGAAGCTCCGGTCACCAAAACTGTTTGGCCGTATAATTCTTTTAATCCATCATTTTCTTCAATGATTTGTGTTAAGTCTTCATCAATTATTTTATTAAAAATCATTTTTTCACAACATCATATCATTTAAAACTTAGAATTCCATATCTTTTAATAGTAATTCAGCGATTTTTAAATCAGCATCTGTTGTTATTTTAAAATTCAAGTTACTTCCCTTAATCATTTTTATTGGAACATTATAAAACAGACATATGTCTGATGTTCCGGTAATTTTTCTCTTTTGTTCATCATTAAGGCCATTTATCATATCTATGAATTTTTTCAAATTAAATGCATCGGGGGATTGCCCACAAAAGAGAGTGCTTCTAACTGGAATATTATCTACAGTATCTCCGTTTTCTGATTGGAATATTGTATCATTAACAGGACTGGATGTGGCGCAGGTACCATATTTCTCAGCACATTTTATACTGTTTAAAATTATTTCATTGCTGACAAATGGTCTAACTCCATCCTGAACAACGATTATATCGTCATCTTTGATGTTATCAGTTTCTTCAATTACTTTTATAACGTTACAAATAGAATCAATGCGTTCTTTCCCACCTTCAACTAATTTAATTTTCTTGTAATCGTCTATATGTTTTTTTAAAAGCTGAATCATTAAACTTCTATAATTATTATCTACAGTAAGATAAATATGATCGAAACAACCCACATCCATGAATTTTTTAATTGTGTACATGATTATGGGAATCCCATTTATTTCATAGTATTGTTTTGGAATATCGAGATTCTTTATTCTTGTTCCAAATCCAGCAGCTAATATTATAACATAATTCATTAATACCACTCATTAATTTTTAATTAATTAATTTTTATATCTATATTTAAAATTATTTAAACATTATTAATACTATTTTTTACTTTTTAAAAAACTCATATGGCTTTTTTTAGTGTTAAATATGAATTTTAAATTTTATTAAAGCTCTTTTTAAAGGAAATTGCCACTTTAATATTCGCCAAATTCAAGTTTTTCAGGGGCGGGACGAAATCTTTTATCTTCAGGTGGCAATTCCATATAATTGCCATAAAGCCTAGTTAATATTTTATCATAATTATTTGGAATATTAATTTTTATATCTTCGAATTTTGATTTTTTAAGAGGCAAAAAATCTTCGGGATTATAAATAGGCATATGATGCATTGATGGAAAATCGCAATATTGTTCACATTCAATATTTTCGTATTTTCTATATGTTTTAACACATTTCTTTTTAATTTTCATTGGGGAAACTGGCACTATTTTTAGAAGATAATACATAGTTTGTTGAATAAGTTGTTTAATTTTCGAGGTGTTTTCAAATTTCACTAATGAGTATTGAACTAGTTGATTAAGTGTAAAACTACTCCATCTATGAATAAATCTTTTAAATTTATTGTTTGGAATCTTGTCCATGATAAAAATATCTATAAATATGTTAACTTGGTAATCAACTTGGTTTGCCCACCATTCTTCAAGTAGGGTATTTTTTAGGTTGAATCTAGCCCAAGTATAATGATAGGTTTCTTCATTTAAAACATTAATTAGGCGGTATTTATCATTAGAAGTATTACTCATATATTTATTTAATTTTTCAAAATCTTCTCTAAACATTATAACATCAATATCATCATCCCACGGGATAAATCCTTCATGTCGGATAGCCCCAAGCAAAGTTCCTCCAATTGCAAAGTAGGTAATATCATTTTCATCGCAAATTTCAATTAAATCTTTTAACATCATTAGTTGTACTTTTTGCAAATGTTTAAGAATTTCATCATCATATCTTTTTGATTTAAACATATTTACCCATCAATTTATTTTTCATTTTATAAAATTAAATTTAAACATTATATTATTAATATTATGTGTTGGAAATTTTTAAATATTTCTTTTTTAATAAATATTATATTATAATAAAGGTAATGACTATGAAATCTGATAAACCAATTGTTTATACTTGTTTTTGCACAGATGTAATACATGATGGACACTTAAATTTAATTAATAATGCTAAAAAATATGGCGATGTCATTGTTGGCGTTCTTTGCGACTCTGAAATGGTAAAATATAATAAATTTCCTTTAAAGACAACTTCTGAACGTGTTGAACTGGTTAAATCCATTCCAGATATCAAAGATGTAATTATTCAAAATCAAATAATGTATGATGAAATAGTTAAAGAGCTACGCCCGGATTATATTATTCACGGGGATAATTGGGCTGAAGACTCTATGAAGGTTATTAGGAAAAATATCCTAAAAGTTTTAGACGAATACGGTGGGGAATTAATTGAAATTCCATATACATTCAATCCTAAAGTTCAAAAAATTGATAGGCAGATGAGAGAAAAATTGGCAATGCCGGAGCTTAGAAGAGCAAGACTTAGAAAGTTATTGGGAATGGTTCCTGTTGTTAAAACTATTGAGGTTCATAGTGGTTTGACTGGTTTGATTGCAGAAAAAACTGTAGTTGCTGATGATGAACATATTGATCAGTTTGATGCAATGTGGATATCAAGTTTATGTGACAGTACAGAAAAGGGAAAACCCGATATTGAATTGGTCGATATGACTTCTAGATTCAGAACAATAAATGACATTATGGAAGTTACAACCAAACCAATCATTTTTGATGGAGATACTGGTGGTATTACTGAACACTTTGTCTACACAGTTAGATCACTTGAAAGAATGGGTGTATCAGCAGTCATTATTGAAGATAAAGTGGGTTTAAAGAAAAATTCATTGTTTGGAACTGAAGTGAAGCAGACTCAGGATGATATTGAACATTTCTGCGAAAAGATTAGTGCAGGTAAAAATGCACAATTGTCTGATGACTTCATGATTATAGCAAGAATTGAAAGTTTGATTTTAGAGCAAGGAATGGATGATGCACTAAAAAGGGCATTTGCATTCAGAGATGCAGGTGCAGATGGAATCATGATACACAGCAGAAGAAAAGAGCCTGATGAGATACTGGAATTCTGTGACAAATTCAGAGCTGAAGATAAAGAAACTCCAATTGTTGTAGTCCCATCTTCATTTAATACAATAACTGAAGAGGAACTAATAGGACATGGTGTTAATATTGTTATTTATGCTAATCAGTTATTAAGAGCAGCATTTCCTGCAATGCAAAATGCAGCAAAAAGTATTCTAAAACATCACAGAGCACATGAAATAGATGAGGAATTACTATCTATTAAAGATATAATTACATTAATTGATGAGTTATAAGGATTAACATGTCTAAATATGCAATTTTATCGGATATTCATGGAAACTTATTTGCATTAAGTGAAGTTATAAAAGATTTAAATAATCAAAACATTGATTCAATTGTTCTTCTAGGTGATTTAATAGATTATGGTATGCAGTCAAATGAAGTCATTTCATTTATCAAAGATAATCTGTCTTCCAACATTATTTGCAATATCTGGGGAAATCATGAAAAAGCCATAATGACTAAGGATTTTAATCATTTTTCAAGTCAAAGGGGCATTGATTCAGCAAAATTCTTTGAATCACAGCTAACGGACGATTCTAAAGATTATTTAAACAATGAGTTAGTTCATGAAGGAAAATATGAATTTACTATTGGTGATAAAAAAGTTTTAGCCGTTCATGGATCTTTAATTGATTATTATTGGAAAGCAATTTTTCCAGATAACTTAAATGGAGATTATTCTGGTTTTGACATTGTCCTCTCTGGTCATTCTCATTATCCTCATGTTTTCCAACATTTTTACAAAATTGATAACCCTGACATGAGGAACAAAAAATCCGTTTTATTCATTAATCCAGGGTCTGTTGGCCAGCCTAGAAATCATAATCCGAATGCGCAATATGCAATTTTAGACATGGATTCTATGGGTGTTGAATTAAGATATATTAAATATCCAAATGACAAAGCTATGGCTTTGTATGATGGTAGTGTTGATGATTTTTATCGCTTAAGATTAAAAAATGGAATATAAGAAGGTTTAGTTTATGAAAGTTTTATATGTTATTAGTGGTGTTACGGGCATGACTGGTAATGAGTTGGTTCGCCAACTTTTAGCCCAAAAAGAGGATGAAGTAAAAATCATTGGTTTTGATAATTTCTATGCATCATCAATAGACACTGTAAAAGACTGTTTGGATGATGAAAGATTTGATTTTTATGAATATGACTTAAATAACAAAAGTGAAATGGACTCCATCAAATCAATAGTTTTAAACTCAAAAGATGATTTTGATGAGGTTTGTTATATTAATTGCGCTGCTGTTGTTCACACAGAGCATTTTTATAATGTGTATGAAACTTATGAAACAAATGTAGTCAGCATGAATGATTTTTTAACCCAAGCTATAGATGTTGGAGCTGAAAAGTACATTAACTGTTCCACTTCAGAAATTTATTCGATGAATTCCTGGAATGAAGATGGCGGAGTACGTGAATCTGATTATATCACAATGGCTGATGCTGAACACAGTCAAAGAACAAGCTATGCAACAGGAAAACTGTTAACCGAGTTTTTCATGAAAGATGCAGTTGACAATGGTAAAATCAAAGGTTGTTCCATTCGTTTTGCAAATGTCTATAGCAAAAACGAAAAACTTCCAAAACACATCATTCCCCACATTATTAACAGTTTTATCAATGATGGTGAAGTCACATTACTTGAAAACTCCAAGAAGAATCGTAGAACATTCTTACATAATTATGACAGTTGCAGTGCAGTATTGGCCCTAGCTAAAACAGATTCTGCACTGGATGGAACAATTTACAATGTTGCAACAGATGAAGAAATTTCAATTATTGATTTAACAAAATTAATCGCAAAAAAAATGGGTATCAATGAACCTGTTATTAAGTTTGAAGGTTATCGTGAATCTGATCCAGAGAGAAGATTGTTGTCCACAGAAAAAATAAGAACTAGAACTAATTGGAAACCAATTATTGATTTGAATAAAGGATTGGATGAATGTGTTGAAAATTACACAAAATTCAGGTGAGTGATTTTGAAAATAGTAATAATTACAGTTGCAGGAATCTCAAGCAGATTCAATAAGGATGTTTCAGAAGAGGATAAGATTTTAAAATGCCTGTATTATGAAGAAAACTCTCAAGATACTTTACTTTATCATATGCTTGAGAAAGTTAGTTATGCTGACGGGATTGTTATTGTCGGCGGATACAAATATGGGGATTTGGTGGAGTATATTAGTACTCAAATTCCTCAAAAATTAAGAGAAAAGATTTCAACTGTTTATAATGATCATTATAGTGATTTAAGTTCAGGTTATAGTTTATATCTTGGAATTAAGGAATCTTTAGAAAATTTTGTTGATATAGATGAGATTCTTTTTGTTGAAGGAGATTTGGACATTGACAGCGAATCATTTGATAATGTTGTTAAATCTTCTAAAAATGTTTTAACATTTAATCATGAACCTATTTATTCAAATAAGGCAGTTGTTTTATATCAAAACGAAAATGATGAATATCATTATTTGTTTAATAGTGACCATGGATTGCTGTCTTTAGATGAATCCTTTAAGGCCATTTTTAATTCGGGTCAAACTTGGAAATTCAAAGATATGAATTTACTTAGAATTGCTAATGATAATTTTTATGAAAACATTATTGAAGACACTAATCTTGGAATAATTCAAAAATACTTCGATTTACTTGAAGATAATCAAGGCATCGATATAATTGGATTAAACCATTGGGTGAACTGCAATACTCGTGAAGATTATAAATTAATTAGAGATTACTGGGAGAGAACATAAAAATGAAGACTTTAGATGAAAGATTGCAAGTTGTTGAAAAGCATGTGAAAGATGATGAAATAACAATAATGATTATAGGTTTAGGAAGTGTGGGAACCTATTTATTGGACTTTTTGGTAAGTAAAAACGATCCTGCAATAAAATTGGTAGTTGTTGGAAGAAACCAAGAAAAAATGCAATCAGATGTAAATATAGTGCGTGTTGCAAGTCTTATTCGTGAATTAAATAAATCACAGATTCTAATTGAATCTGGTGTTGATTTAAATGATATTGGGGCTATTCAAAAAGCAATAGCTAAATATAGTCCTGATTTTATTGTTAATTCTAGTAGGGCTTATCCTGGACTTAAATACGGTAGTATTTCCTGGAGTAATGTTCGTGCTTATGGTATTTGGACTCCATTATCAATTAGATTCACTAAAAATATAATGGAGGCCTGTGATATGGCTGATACCGATGCAGTTGTAATTAACACTTCTTATTCTGATGCTGTTATTCCTTGGCTTAAAAGTGCAGGAAAAGCATATCCTGACTTTGGTAGTGGGAACTTAAATCATTTAATTCCTAGAATGAAATTTGCAGTAGCTGACATTCTTGGTGTGGATGATTTTTGGAATGTTGACTTTAATTTTGCAGCGGCACATTTTCATGATGTTGTTATAAGTAAGGAAGGACAAACTGAGGGTGTTGATTTACCACTTAAAGTTTATTATCGCGGTGAAGAAAAGGATATTCCTCATGAAGATATTTTCAGTGCTTGTTCTATTAGTATGCCTGTTGACCAAAAAAGGAACATGATGAATGCATCAAGTAATTATCGTATTATCAGTGCAGTTATTGATGCTATACGTACTGGCGAAAATCAAAAGGTATTTGCTCCAGGTGTATTTGGACACATTGGAGGATATCCAGTTATCATCGGATATAATGAAGGTAAAATTTCTGCTTGGATTGATGAGTCTGTATTTAGTTTTGAGGAAATGGACAAAGCAAACAGAGAATCCTTAGCATTGGATGGTGTAGAAGATATTAAAGATGCGACATTAATTTATACTGATGATTTGATTCGAAAAGTTAAAGAGGCATTTGGCGAAGAGTTGCCAAAAGAAGTTGTATATGATGATATTGAAAAAACAGCGGAATTTTTAATTGAGAAGATTATTACTCCTCAATTATAAAACTGTAAAGGGATTAATATTTATGGATGTAGAAGATTTTATTGGTGTTTTGGGTTGTGATTTTTATACTGGTGTTCCGGATTCACAGTTAAAGGCGTTATGTAATTATTTGATGAATATTTATGGTATTGATGGGAAGCATCATATTATTGCTGCTAATGAGGGTAATTGTACTGCGTTGGCTGCTGGTTATCATTTAGCAACTGGTAAAGTTCCTGTTGTTTATATGCAGAATAGTGGTGAAGGTAATATTATTAATCCTGTTGCTTCTTTATTGAGTGATAAGGTTTATGCGATTCCTTGTATTTTTGTTATTGGTTGGAGAGGTGAGCCGGGTGTTCATGATGAACCGCAACATATTTATCAAGGGCAAATTACTTGTGATTTGCTTGATTTGATGGATGTTGAAAACTTTGTTATTAGTGAGGATACTTCCATTGAAGAGCTTAAGGCAGTAATGGAAGAATTTAATAAGATTTTGGGTTCTGGTAAGAGTGTTGCTTTTGTTGTTCGTAAAAATGCTTTAACATATGATGCAAAAGTGGTTTATGAAAATGGTAATCTGATGGTTCGTGAGGATATTATTGAACATATTGTTGATGTTACTGGTGATGATCCTATTGTTTCGACAACTGGTAAGGCAAGCAGGGAATTATTTGAAATAAGGGAATCCAGAAGTCAAGCTCATAAGTATGATTTTTTAACTGTAGGTTCTATGGGTCATACTTCTTCTATTGCTTTAGGTGTTGCAATAAATAAACCAAATGAGAAAATTTGGTGCGTTGATGGTGATGGATCTGCATTAATGCATTTAGGGTCTATGGCAGTTGTGGGTAATGTAAAACCGGATAATTTGGTTCATATTGTTATTAATAATGGTGCTCATGAGACCGTTGGTGGAATGCCAACAGTAGCAAATACAATGGATTTAGTCAGTATCGCCGAATCATGTGGTTATTCTTATGCCGTATCTGTAGATAACTTTGAAGATTTAGATAATGAACTAAAATCAGCAAAGTCTCGCGATGAACTTTCTTTTATAGAAGTATTATGTTCTATTGGCGCCCGTGAAGATTTAGGAAGACCAACAACAACAGCAATAGAAAACAAAGAGAATTTCATGGAATTTTTAAAGAATGATTAAGTGATAATTTGAAATATACTGATTATGATAATAAAACTTTAAAGCATTTGCAAAGCTTAGAATTAATGATTTTAAAGGAATTCATTAATATTTGTGAAGAGAATAATTTAACTTATTATATGTATGCTGGTTCTCTTTTAGGAACCATTAGACATCAAGGATTTATCCCATGGGATGATGATTTGGATGTTGTAATGTTTAGAGAAGATTTTGAAAGATTCAAGGAGATTTTTATTAATAATTCTCATAATAAGATAAAACTATTATCAATTGAAACGGAAAAAGATTATTTTCATTTGCTTGCCAAATTAATGCTTAAAGATACACTTTTTGAAGAAGAATGGGTTAATCAGGTTGATTTTAATATTGGAATCAACATTGATGTTTTTGTTTTAGATGATTTAAGCAATAATAATTTTAAAAGAAATTATCAACTTAAAAAAGCATTTTTATATAATAAATTATTAATCATGTCTAAAATAAAATTAGATGATTTGCCATTTTTAACAAAATTGATAACTCATTTTGGATACTATGTTTTAAATCTGTTAAGAATTAAACCTAGATGGATTTATAAGAGATGTTTAAATTTCTTAAAGAAATATCAAAATGAAAATGCAGAATTTGTTTTTGACATTTCAGCAACTGCGGAAGAATATCCTCAGATATTTAATAAAAATGAATTTAAAAAAGTCAAAAAAGCTAAATTTGAGGATATTGAAGTAAATATTCCTGCAAATTATGATGAAATATTAAAAAGTCTTTATGGAGAGTATATGAAGTTACCTCCTGAAGAAGAAAGATATAATCATATTGCTGAGACTTTAGATTTTGGACCATATTAATTCTAATTTTAAATATAAACTTATTTATTATCCTATTGACAAAAATAAAAGACATATTATTAATGGGGAAATGGGAAATTATGGCAGATAAAAATGAATGGGGCAGCAACCTGTCATTTATTCTTGCAATGATTGGTTCTGCTGTTGGACTTGGAAACATTTGGAGATATCCTTACGTATTATATTCTAATGGGGGAGGAGCATTCTACATCCCGTATCTTGTTGCAATTCTTATAATGGGAGTTCCATTCTTAATTTTAGAGTATGGTGTTGGATACAATTATAAATCCTCTTTTGCAAAGGCAGTAAGAAAGATTAACTCCAAATGCGAGTATTTGGGCTGGTTTTTACCGGTTGCCGTTTTTATGATTATGATTTATTACTCAGCTATTTTGGGTTGGGATGGAATTTATATCATTTTGAGCTTCTTTAAAGGTTGGGGAGCAGATCCTAATGTATTCTTTTCAACTAATCTCTTGCAATCTACAGAATCTTATATGGGTTTAGCTAATTTCATTCCTGTGATAGCTATTTCAATGATTGTTGGTTGGGTAATTATTTGGTTTATATCTCACAGAGACTTGGAATCAGGGCTTGGAAAGGTATCCAAAGTTTTAGTGCCTGCTTTATTTATTATCATGGTTATTATTGTTGGATTTTCCTTAACTTTGCCTGGCGCTTCTATTGGTCTTGAGGAATTATTTAATCCTGATTGGTCGCTTTTGGGCAATTTTGAAATTTGGATGGCTGCATTTGGACAGATTATATTTTCACTGAGTTTGGGCATGTCGATTGCCTTTACTTATGCCAGTTACACTAAAAAGGACGCTGATTTAATTACAAACACATTATCAATAGCTTTTGCTAATTGTGCATTTGAAAACTTTGCCGCTTTAGGTGTGTTTTCAATTTTAGGTTACATGTCTCTTCAGTCTGGAACTGCGGTGGCAGACCTTGTAACTCAAGGAACAGGATTGGTGTTTGTAGTATATCCTACAGTATTTAATATATTGGGCGATCTTGCAGTTATTTTAGGACCTCTGTTTTTCATTACAGTTTATTTGGCAGGTCTTACAAGTATCTTATCTACAATCGAACCTTTATCCTTTTCAATTCAAAATAAGTTCGGTCTTTCAAGAAAAAAGACAATGACCCTCTTGATTATTGTCGGTGCTCTTTTATCAATGATGTATGCAACAGCATTTGGAGGATATCTTTTGGGTGTTGTTGATACCTTTGTAAACCAGATAGCTATTTTGATTGCTGTTGTGGCCGAATGTATTGTATTTTCATGGATATTCAATGCTGAAAAATTGTTTGGCTTTTTAAATCAAAGGAGTAAAACAATTAAGCTCGGAAAATGGTGGCTGATTGTTGTGAAATACATTTTGCCGATTTTAGTAACGGTTATATGGATTGGAGGAATGATTGATGTTATGGACACATGTACATTTGAGCAGCTGATTTTCACAATAATTTCTGCAGCTGTTTTATTGGTTGCGACATTGGTATTCACTATTCTTCCGGCCAAAAACAAGGATTGGGATAATGCTGAAGATAGAGTATAATTATCTTTTTGATTGATGGTTAGGCCATGGTTCTAACCATAAAACTTATTTTTTTTAATAATATTGCTTTCATTTCGTAAAATTGCTTTAATAAAGTAGTAAACTTTATATAATAATCATGTCTATGTTTAATCATATGGTGGCACTTCAATTGGTATTAAATTTCTTTAATAACATAATCTTCCTAAAAAAGCTTAAATAATGTTGTTTTTTTTCAAAATGGAAGTTTATGTGGAAGAAAAATTTATTTCTCTTAATGCGGTTATTTGTGTATTGGTTGATGAAATTGAAAACACACAAAACATTGAATCGTTTACAAATAATGTCAATCATATTCCAAATATAGTTGTGGAACTGGCTTTAGTTTAGCTAAAAAAGCCATCAAAAATATTCGCGAAATCTTTTTGATTTAAATCAGGAATGGTTGTTTTTTGTGAATCTTGATGAACTACTTCCTTATCATTATAGGGTTTTATAGTAGGCTCGGTAGTTTCGTTATAGTAAACTCCTGCTATTAAACCTAAAATACATAATAAAAACGTAAGAAGTATTATGGTGTCTTTCACATTCATACTTTATAATATTATCTTTTTGATATATAAACTAATAGAAAAGTATTTTAACACTTATTTTCATATACTAAATGAAAGCTTAAATGAAGTGAGAATATGAAAAGCTTTATTATAATCCTTTTTGGGATTATTTGTTGTTATTGTATTGAAACATATTCTTTTAAATGGATTAGGTGTTAATATGAAAGATATTGATTTTAATGGAAACAAAAAAATAAAAATTAAAGCAAATTATGTTGGATCTTCTAAAAGTTCTGATTCAGTTCAAGCGGATTGTGATATTGTAAGAGAGGAAGTAAAATTTAATTCACAAAATGGTGAAGGTCATTATCGTGAAGTCACATACAGCGATGGAGGTTTTCGCCAATTTGATGTTGATTCAGGCAAGCTTATAGGTTCTTCTTACGAATCAGACCAAATAAATCTTCCGAACTTGGAATGATTAACTATGATATTTAAGGATTTGTTGAACCATTTTGGAATTGAGGGAGAATTTCCCGAGCATCTGTTAAATCAAACATTTAATGAAATCTTTTTAGATGGTGATTTCTCAAAAGCAGATGATAACTATAAGATAGAAATCACAACTCGCCAAAATGTCACTCATCAGATGTTTATAAGTCCTGGAGATGACTATCCTGTGGTTGTAATGTCCGAACTTCCAAACGGTTCTTTAAATGGTATGAAGTTTGGTCAAACTCAAAGTGATGTAAAATATATTAATAATTTATAATCTTCTATTTTTTTTAACTACTTTTATATAATATTTTAATCAAAAATTATAATATAATAATTTAATAATTTTGTTGATATCATGGACAAAAAAGAGTTAATTAATTCTGGAAAAGTAAAAAGTGTATTCACTACTGATAAAGAAGATGAGGTCATTATCGAGTTTAGGGATGATATGACTGCCGGTGATGGGGCAAGAAAAGAGGTAATGGATAAAAAAGGAGCTTACAATGCAATAATTTCTGCAAAGATATTTAAAGTTCTTGAAGAAAACGGTGTTGAAACTCAATTCATTGACTTGCCGGAACCTAACGTCATGCTTGCAAAGAAACTTGAAATGATTCCAATTGAAGTGATTGTAAGAAACATTGCTACAGGTAGTTTAGTTCGCAATTATCCAATTGAAGACGGTACTAAATTAGATCCTCCTCTTGTTCAAATGGATTTCAAAGATGATGAATATCATGATCCTATGCTTAATGATTCTTTAATAAGGGTATTAGGCATTGCTACCCAAGAAGAAGTTGATATTTTGACCCAAAAGGCTTTAAAAATTAATGAGGTTTTATCCAAATTCTTTGCTGATGCTGGAATCATATTGGTTGACTTTAAAGTTGAATTTGGTAAGGATGTGGATGGAAACATTCTTTTAGGTGATGAAATTTCACCGGATGGATGCAGATTATGGGATAGCGAAACTTTAGATATGCTGGATAAGGAATTATTTAGAGAAGGAAAAGATAATGAAGTAATGGCTGCTTATGTAGAAGTATACAATAGGATTATTCCTGATAATGAAAAATTTGATTTTTAGGTGATTAGATGTTATTTGATATTGAAGTTAAAATTTCTCTTAAAAGTGGTATGTTGAACCCTGAAGCAACAACTATTGAAAGATCCCTTGAATTGCTCGGTTATGATGTAAACAATGTTAAAACTGTTGAAATTATCAAATTCCAAATGGAAGGAGAAGACAGGGAAGTAATCAGAGAAAATGTTGTTGACATGTGTGAAAGATTGCTCTGTAATCCTGTGATTCATGATTATAAAATCAATGTTATTCCACAAAATATGGCTTGTGGCAAATAAGGTGAGAAAATGAAAATTGGTGTAATTAGATTTCCGGGAACTAACTGTGACAGAGATGTTGCACAGGCTATTGAGTTAGCTGGCCTCACTGCCGAATACATTTGGTGGAGTGAGGAAAAACTAACTGACTATGACGGTATTGTTATTCCTGGTGGATTTTCATATGGGGATTACTTAAGAGCGGGTGCAATGGCATCCATCACTCCTGTAATTGATGGAATTAAGGAACTAGTTAAAGAAGAAAAACCGGTTTTAGGAATCTGTAATGGTGCTCAAATTTTAGGAGAAATCGGTCTTGTTCCGGGCATTTTCATTACTAATGAATATCCTAAATTCAATTGTGAATGGGTAGATTTAAAAGTTGCTACCTCAAGAACTCCATTTACAAAAGCATTCAAAACAAATCAAACTATCTCCCTTCCAATTGCACATGCTGAAGGAAGATTCTACACAGAAGACATTGATTTGTTAAAAGACCAAGATCAAATCGTTTTGCAATTTGAAGGCAAAAATCCTAATGGTTCTATGGAAGCCATTACAAGTGTATGTGATGAGTCAGGACTTGTATGTGCGATGATGCCTCACCCTGAAAGAGCTTGTGAAGAATTGTTTGGTTCTGATGATGGTTTAAACTTCTTTAAAGGATTCATATAAGTGATTTGAATGGTAGTTTATTTAATTGGTGCGGGTCCTGGAGATGCTGATTTAATAACGCTCAAGGCTGTAAAAGCATTGAATAAAGCAGATGTTGTTTTATATGATTATTTGGCTAATGAAGAGATATTGGCCCATGCTCCGGATACTGCAGAAAGAATATATGTTGGAAAAAAAGCAGGTGAGCATTATAAAACACAGGATGAGATTAATGAATTAATCATTGCTCAAGCCAAAAAACATGACAATGTAGTTAGACTTAAAGGAGGAGACCCTTTTGTCTTTGGTCGTGGTGGTGAAGAAATATTAGCTTTAATGAAACATGATATCAAATTTGAAGTTATTCCAGGCGTAACTTCTGCTATTGGAGCACCAACTTCACTAGGACTGCCTGTAACTCACAGAGCAGTTGCAACATCTGTAACTATTGTAACTGGTCATGAAGACCCAACAAAACCTGAAAGTCAAGTTCATTGGGATTATACTGCTGATACATTAATTATTTTAATGGGAATTGGAAATATTAAAGAAAATACTTCTGAGATAATGAAATATCGTTCAGCTGACACTCCAGTTTGTGCAATTGAAAGCGGAACATTACCTGATGAAAATCTAGTATTTGGAACATTGGGAGATATTTCAGATAAAAAGATTAACACTCCTGCTATTTTAATAATAGGGGATGTTGTAAATCTTTATAAAGATATTTATGATTATCAAGGTGATTAGATGTGTGGAATTGTAGGTTGTATATTAAAAGATGATGAAGATGTGGCACCTATTCTTTTTGATTGTATATCTAAATTAGAATACAGGGGATATGATTCAATAGGCCTTGCAACATTTTCAGAAGGTAAAATTCACATCAAAAAGGATAAAGGAAAAATAGAAGAAGTAGATAAAAGTTTAGATCTCACTGACATGCCAGGTAATTTTGGTATTGCTCATGTTCGTTGGGCAACTCATGGGGATCCTTCTAAATTAAATGCACATCCTCATGTCGATGAAGAGAATACTGTTGCAGTGGTTCATAACGGTATTATTGAAAATTATTTGGAAATTAAAGAAAAATTAACTCTTGAAGGTCATGTATTTAAATCAGATACTGATACAGAGGTCATCCCTCATTTAATTCAAAAGTTCATGGATGAGAAATTTGACCTTGAGCATGCGGTTAGAAAAACAATTGACGTAATTGAGGGAGCATATGCTATTGCAGCCATTAGTGTAAAAGAACCAAATAAAATAGTTGCAACCCGTAAGGATTCACCATTGATTGTAGGGCTTGGTGAAAACGGATATTACCTTGCATCTGATTCTCCAGCTATTTTAAAATACGCAAAAGATATAATTTATCCAGAAAAAGGAGAAATTGTCATTGTTGACAAACAGGGTGTTATTGTTCATGATGAATTTGACAATGTTGTCAACAAGGAAATAGAAACTATTAACTGGACTCCTGAAATGGCTGAAAAGGAAGGATATGACCATTTCATGATTAAAGAGATTAATGAACAAGCCACTGCTGTTAAAAATACATTGACTCAAAAGGAAAACATTCAGGAAATTATCGATGATATTGATGACATTCAAAGAATCTGCTTTGTTGCATGTGGAACATCTTACCATGCATCTTTAACAGGTAAATATTTGATTGAATCTCTTGCGGGAATTCCAACTGATGTTATACTTGCATCAGAGTTTAAATATTCTGCAAATACTTTAAATGATAAGACTTTAGTAATATTCATATCACAATCTGGTGAAACTGCAGATTCACTTAAGGCATTGGATGTTGCAAATCAAACTTCAAAGACGTTGGGTATTGTTAATGTTGCAGGATCGGCCATAACTAGAAGGGCTGATTATGTGATACAAACTCAAGCAGGCCCTGAAATTGGAGTTGCAGCAACAAAAACTTATGTGGCTCAACTAACTTCAATCTATTTATTTGCAGCTTTGCTTTCCGGTAACTTGGAATTACTTAAGGAGCTCGATAAGGTGCCTGAGTTTATAGATGAAACTTTAAAGGATGTTGAATATATCAAGGAACTTTCAACAAGGTATAATTTTGCTCGTGATTTCTTTTATTTGGGAAGGGGATATTCCTATCCAACAGCCCTAGAAGGTGCATTAAAACTTAAGGAGATCACTTATATTCATGGAGAAGGTTATGCTGCTGGTGAGCTGAAACATGGTCCTTTAGCTTTAATTGATGAGGGCATTCCTGTTGTGGTAATTATTCCTCCGGGAGATAATTATAGAAAAACAATGAGTAATTTAGAGGAAGTTAAGTCTCGTGGTGCGAATGTGCTTGCTATCGGTTCAAAGGATGATGAATCACTTAAAAGCAAAGCTGATGCGGTAATTGGTATTAATGCAGATGTCAAAGAGATTATTGCACCTTTGGTTTATGTTGTACCATTGCAATTAATAGCTTATTATATTACTCTTGAGAAGGGTCATGACCCGGATAAGCCTAAAAATTTAGCTAAATGTGTGACAGTAGAATAAGGGTTTTTTAACCTTTTTTTACTTTTTTTATTATTTTTAATATTTCGTGCTTAAATTCGATTTTAATATCTTATTTTAGGTATTTTTTCAATTCAGTTGGTTAAATTTTGTTATTTTTATTGAAGGTGTGTTTTTTGGATTATTCTTTTTAATTACACTTTGTAAAGATATGGACTTGTAGTTAGCTATTATTAATTTTAAAAATTCTGATTTCAATAGAATATTGTCTTTTATTGTTAATTTCCATAGATTTAATCTTTTTAAAGTATTTATAAACTTATTAATGTTTATTTTAACTAAATTGAACTTATTTGTGCTTTTTTTGAAAATCAAAAGCTTTTTATAGAAAAAGTAAAATAAGTTATAATCACAAACACAATGTTAAATGGGGTTAACGTATGTTTAATAAAAAAATGAGTTTATTTTTAATTACTCTGGTATTTATGTTATCAATTTCTGCAGTTGCTGCTGCAGATTCAAATTCAAGTGATGATGTACTTGCTGGAGAAATTGATGAAGAGCCTCCTTCGGGTAGTGCTAACTCAATTTCTGTAGATGGGGATACTTTAACTGCTAGTTCTAATGCTAATTATTCATTGATTAGTAGTAATGTTGAAACATATTACAGTGGATATAATTATGATGTTGTTTTAAAGCAAAACGACAATCCTGTTAAGAATGCATCTGTTACTTTAAAAGTTAATGGAGTTACTTATACAAAAAGTACTGATGCTAATGGTAAAGTCTCTATTCCTTTAAATTTGAATGAAGGTAGTTATGTTATTTCCGCATCATATGGAAATATAGTTAATAAGACAAAAATAAATGTCAAATCACCTATAACTGCCAGTGACTTGACTAAAACATATAAAAATTCTAAACAGTTTACTGCTACTTTTTTAAACAGTAAAGGAAATCCATGGAAAAATACCAATGTTAAATTTATTTTAAATGGAAAAACCTATACTAAAAAAACCAATTCTAAAGGTGTAGCAAGCATAGATGTTGATTTGAAAGTTGGAAATTACACAATTACAATTGTTCATCCGAAGGGATATAAAACTGATAAAAAGATTACCATTAAAACATCTGTAATTGCATCCGATGTAACAAAGCATTATTTAAGTTCTCAAGTGTTTAAAGCAACATTTTATGGCAAAAACGGAAAAGTTTTAGCAAATAAAAATGTTAAATTCATTGCTCATGGAACCACCTTCAATGTTAAAACTAATTCAAAAGGTGTAGCAACTATAACTATTATCTCAAAGCCGTCTACATTTACAATGTATTCTGTAAATACTCAAACTGGTGAGAAAATATCAAATACTGTTAAAATATTGCCGACAATGAGTGCTGATAAGATGACAGTATTTTCAGATAAGACTTCTACATTCAAAGTAAAGCTTTATAAAGATGATAAGTTAGTTAAAAACGCTCGGGTATATGTTTACATCAATGGAGTGAAAAAAGTTGCTAAAACAGATTCTAACGGTATAGCTAGTGTCAGTTTTAAGTTGGATAAGGGAACTTACACATTCAAGTCTTATGATCCTTATACCAAATCAAGCATCAATACTAAAATTACTGTACAATTAGCTTCCATTAAAGCTAATGATGCTACTGCACGATCCAATAAAACTTCAGTATTTACCGCTACTCTCCTAAATCAGGATGGTAGCCTTGCTAAGAATACTAATATGGAAATCACACTTAAAGGTAAGAAAAACATTGTCAAAACAAATAATAACGGTGCGGCAACGTTCAATTTCAAACTTGATGTAGGTACTTATAGTGTGGTCTGTAGGGATTTAGCTACCAATTACACATTAACTAAAACAATCACAGTTTACAAATCAAATGTTGGACAGTCATACGATCAGTATGGTGTTTCAAAGGATGGTTCTACCCTTTTAGCTATTGGTAGGGCTTCCGCTTCAGGTGAACTCAGTAAATATGGTTATACATTTTATGCAACTGAATTTGTAAGAACTTGTCCATACTGCGGTAGCCATGAACTTTACTGGAGTATTTTCTTTGCAGGTTCAGAAACTGCAAATTACGGTACTTTCCCTGCAACCGGAAACGGCGAGGGAAGTAGTGCTGAAGGAATTATAGTTTGTGCAAAATGTGACAGTGATTGGTCTGTATTCGGACATAATCACGGAGGGTCCGGTGGTGACTTAACTGTTGTAACACCAACTCACTCCTGTACTAAACTTGATGCATATGATTTAAAAAATGGAACTTATGTGTCAACATAATTTCCTAATTTAACTTTTTTTAATCTTTTTTTCATTTCAAGAATTCTGTTTCTTGAGTTATTTTCACTGTCTTGTTTTTTTGAATAATTATTTTCGCATTCGACAATGTATTTTGCCTCAGGCGATGTTGTTGATGGAATATTCATTTTAGCCAGGTTTCGCTCAACACGCCTTTTTAGTTTTTCATCATCCATTTCACATGCTAAAAATATTGGTGTTTTAACAGCAGATGAAATCTTTGTATTGTGGCGTGCATTATGCCTTTCTTCTGTTCTTTCATTTAGGATGTAATCGCTATCATTGTTTAAATCAGGATCTCTAAATGGAATTCCAACATCAGATAGTGCGATTCTTATTTCATCGTTTTTCGGAAGGGCAGTATCGAGCATCAGTGGGTTTGGACTAGCTAGAGTTCCCCCTTGTTTTCTTCCAAAAATAGGGCCTTGGCCAATATAAAAGTCTGCTTCAATAAATCCTGCTCTTACAGGTGCAGAAGATGTGTATGTGGCTACAATCCCGTCATCTTTAATTACGCGTCTGAATTCCTTGAAAAATTCAAGAGAAAATAATTCCGGAGCCATGTTTTGGCTAAAAGGATCTAAAAATATTGCATCATAATAATTTTCTTTTAGCTTTTGAACTGTTTGCCTTGCATCCTCAATATAGACATTGATGTCGATATTTTCCGGAATTTCGGTGGTTTCCAGGTTTAAAGTTGCATAATCTTGGCGAATAAGTTCCTCTTCAATGGCTTTTTTTGTGATATCATGTTCCTTAATGGGTGATGGAACTAAAAGACCACATGCAAGTGTTGCCTTTGATATCTCTACCATGTCGATAGTTAAATTGGAATCATTATTGTTTTTCATGAAATCTGCAATTGCCGCCGAGGTGTTGTATCCAATTCCGGCACAGATGTCTAATATGGCAATATCATTATCATAATCGAATTTCATTGGTTTGATAAATTTCTCAAATGACTCACTTATTGCACCTGTAGATGTATGGAGTGTTTCAATTTTATGATTTATTTCTTTTGAATTAATAGAATAAGATCCATCATCTGTTAAAACAAAGTAATCGTTGTAAGTATCAAAAAAATTAATCCTACTTTCATTATTTCGACTACTTCTTTCATCATCGAAACATTGGTTGATTAAATCAAACACATCATCATTAATTATTCTGGCATCATTTTCGTAAGTCATTTTATCTAGTTTTAATTTTTAGATTTTCTTTTTAATAAATTTTTGAATAATTAGTTTCTATATCAATTTTACATTAAAACTATTTTTCATCATTTTCATTTCATTTTTAAATTTCCAATTGAGCAAGATTTATATAATTTCTAATTTAATGTTTATTTAGATATTAAAAAACTCTCCAATTTTTGTGGAGATAATTTTTGTGTGAACTTAATATTTTTTATCTCTTTTTGCAATCATACTCAAAATAATTAAGTTCAATTAAAAAATGATTTAAGGTTAATTAAATGTTTGAAATTAAAGCTAAAGATAATATGGGGCGCGTTGGAGTCCTAAAGACCAAACATGGTGAGGTTAAAACTCCAGCATTAATGCCGGTTATTCATCCACGTAAACAAGCAATTGATGTCGGCAAATATGGTGCTGATATTGTAATTACTAATGCTTACTTGATTTACAAAGATGAGGAGTTAAAAAAAGAAGCTGTCGAGAAAGGATTGCATGAATTAATTCACTTTGACGGTCCTATTATGACAGATTCCGGATCTTTTCAACTGTCTGTTTATGGTGATGTTGAAATTACAAACAAAGAGGTCATCGAATTTCAAGAATTAATTAAAACTGATATTGGAACCAGTTTGGATATTCCAACAGCTCCGTTTGTTGATAGGGAAAAGGCAGAAAGTGATTTGGAAATCACATTGGAACGTGCAAGAGAAGCTGTTGCATATAAAAAAGAGCAAAATATGGAAATGCTTTTAAATTCAGTTGTCCAAGGTTCAACATATCTGGATTTGAGGCGCGAATGTGCAAGGGAATTGTCTAAACTTGATGCGGATTTATATCCGATTGGTGCGGTTGTTCCGTTAATGGAATCATATCACTATAAGGATTTGGTTGATGTTGTGATGAATTCCATGAAGGAACTGTCTGACACTGTGCCTCGCCATTTGATGGGTGCTGGTCATCCTATGATTTTTGCGCTTTGTGTGGCCATGGGCTGTGATTTGTTTGACTCGGCGGCATATATCCTATATGCTGAAGATGATAGGCTATTATCTACAAGGGGAACTTATAAATTAGAAAACTTGCAGGAAATGCCTTGTTCATGTGAAGTTTGTACAAATTACACTCCTGATGATTTAAGGGCAATGCCAAAAGAGCAAAGGAGAGATTTAATTGCTCAACACAATTTGCATGTTTCATTTGCAGAGTTAAGATTAATCAGACAGGCAATTTACGATGGAAATTTGATGGAACTTGTAGAAGAACGTTGCCGTGCTCATCCGGCACTCCTTGAAGCCGTAAGGCAACTCGGAAATTACTCTCAGGATTTGGAAAAATATGATCCGAGAAGCAAAAAATCAGCATTTTTCTATACTGGTCCTGAGTCATTATGCAGGCCGGAAGTCTTAAGGCACATGCAAAAGTTAAGAAAGATGCCTAAAAAAAGGGATTTGGTAATATTGCCTCCTACAAGAAAGCCTTACTCTAAATTTGTTTCAGGAAAATTGGGTGAGTTTTATATTTATGGTGCTGAGCAGGAATTGGATTTGGAAAATACTGATTTCATGGTTTTAGACATTCCATTTGGTTTAGTTCCTTTAGAAATTGATGAAGTTTATCCTTTAAGCCAGAATGATGCTCCAAAAACCCGTGATGTGGACAGTATTGAATTCGTTGAAGATTTCATATCCGAATTCGTTGAATATTATGAGCAGGTTTTAATCCATTCAAGGATAATAAAGGATTTGGAAATTGGCCTTTATAATAAATGCACAAGCTCCGATGAAATAAGATATAAAAAAGATGATATTAAGAAGATTAAAGCTATTGCAGACTACCAATTTGGTGTTGGGGCTGGTGATGCATTATTTACCGGTAACATTAACATTGAGAAAAGTAAAAAAACAGGTAAAATCAGACACATTTATGATGGAAAAGTGTTAATAGTAAATATGAGGGCATCTGATTCTTATTTGATTTTATCAAAAGAAGGTGCAAAAAGACTTCACAATGCAATGCCTTATCCACAAAATAGGGTTGTTGTAAATGAGGATTCCGTGCCTTTTGCTCTTGATGGAAAAAGCGTATTCTGTAAATTTGTTACACAATGCGATGAAAATATCCGGGCAAAAGATGAGGTTTTAATTGTTTCTGAGGAAGATAAATTATTGGCTTATGGTAAATCTCTTTTAAGCGCTTGTGAAATCGAACAATTCGAAACAGGACAAGCAATTAAAACACGTAAGGGAATGAAAAAGTGATAATATGAGTGATAATGAGAAAGTAAATACTGGTCATCACATTGAAAATAAAGAACTCATCAAAAATGCAAGAAAACCTGTTGGTGAGTTAGGCCATCAAATCTTGGATAGGATGAATGAATCTCATGAATCAATGGCGCAATGGGGTGTAAGTCATTTTGACATTCAAAAAGACAGTAAAATCTTGGATATAGGTTGTGGTGGTGGTAGGAATATTCAACGCTTTTCTGAGCAAATTTCTGAAAACGGCAGAGTGGTAGGTATAGACTATTCTGAAGTAAGTGTTGAAAAATCTCATAAATTAAACCAAAAAGCTATTGATGAAGGGATAGTGAACGTATTGCAGGGATCTGTTTCTGAAATGCCGTTTTATGATGAAACATTTGATATTGTAACTGGTTTTGAAACAATTTATTTCTGGCCGGATTTTATAAATGATTTAAAAGAAGTCAACAGGGTTCTTAAAAAAGACGGTTTGGTATTTTTCTGTAATGAAGCCGTTTACAGAGAAGGTGAAATGGAAAAATACGATGATTTAGTTGAGTTACTCGATATGAAGATTTACTCCGAAGATGTTTTGAAAGAATCTCTTGAAAAAACAGGTTTTAAAGATTTTAAAGCTTATATCGATGAAGAAAATGATTGGATTTGTATTTTAGCTAGAAAAATTTAAGGTAATGAATATGGCCAATAAAGTTAGAACTGCATTTGCAAATATGGGTTGGATGATGATTTCTCAAATCATCGCTAGTGTCTGTGCATTTGTTTGGACAATAGTCACAGCATGGTATTTGGGCCCGTCTGATTATGGTGCTTTTGGTGCAGCTGTTTCCTTTGCTGCCCTTTTTGGTATTATAATTGATTTTGGTCTTCCAACTTATATGGTTCGTGCAATTTCTACGGATTTTGAAAATGAGCACTTGTACATGGATAATGCAGTTTCTTTAAAGCTGTTCTTAAGTGTTTTGTATATATTGGCAGTATTCTTTGCATTAACAATCCTTGGATGGGAAAGTAAATTAGTTGTAATATGTTTGTTGGTTGCCTTTGAAAATTTAATCAAATCTTACCATTCTATTTTGTTTGCTTCATTCCAAGCGCATGAGAAAATGAAGTATCAGGCAATTACCAATACTGTTCTAAACGTATTGACATTAGTATTTATTATTTTAGTCACATTCACTGACTGGGCATTAATGGGTATTGTATTTGCTTATATTGTTGCTAACTTCATTGCTTTACTTTATGAGATTTATGCTCTTGAAAAACATACTGTTAGGCCGAATTTGTCATTTGATTTCAGTTTTTATAAAGTTTTATTGAAAGCAGGTCTTCCTTTTGCTTTAACTGGGATGTTTTATACAATTTATTATTCAATTGACTTAGTTATGATTACTCAGTTTTCAACAACTTATGCAACAGGTCTTTATAACTCTGCATATAAGCTTATAACTGTTTTAACCTTGTTTTATACAATTTACACTTCAGTAATTTTCCCTGTCATGAGCAAAATGTTTGTCAATGAAAAGACTTTATTGAATTTTAGTTTTGTCAAATCAATTAAGTATTTATCATTAGTTACAATTCCAATTTCTGTATTTACGTTATTCTATGGCTATGACATTATTGGAATTTATGGTGCTGAATATATTGAAGCAGGGGGTGTTTTAAAAATATTGATTTGGACAGTTTGCTTCTTGTTTATTAATGGGGCATGTTCAATGGTATTGAATGCATCTCACAAAGAATATTCAGTGACTAAAATTTATACTGCTGCTGCTATTTTTAACATCTGCCTAAATATGGTTTTAATACCTAATTTCAATGTTTATGGAGCTTCCGTTGCAACAGTTTTAAGTGAAATTCTAATTCTAATTTTAGAATTGTACATGATAAGCAAGATTAATCAACTTCCGGATAGGCATTTGGTTTATGATGTCATTAAAATTTGTATTGCATCTGGAGTTTTAGGAATTGTTTTATATGCTCTTAATTTGAATATGTGGATAGCAATGCCTGTTTCAATAGTAGTTTACTTTGCAGTAATCTTTTTAGTTAGAACAGTTGATCAAGATGACAAATTAATAATAAAACAGATTATTGGGAAATAATGCAAAACTTTATATAATATTAAAACATAAGTTAATTTGTTGTTAGTTTTTATGCGGTGTTAGTCCAGCCTGGTTAAGACTCTAGCCTGCCACGTTAGCGACCCGGGTTCAAATCCCGGACGCCGCACTTTTTTATATGCAGTTGTGGTATAGTCTGGTTATTACTTGGGCCTTCCAAGCCTACAACCCGGGTTCGAATCCCGGCAACTGCATCTTTAATAAAATTCTTTTTTTAAATTGCTTTTTTGTTTAGAAAATAGCTATTTTTGAGTTAATTTTATATAATAATAAAAATATAATACTAATAATTAAATTAATTTTTAATGTCTTTTAAGATTATTATTTAAGGTGATTTAATGGTAGGAATAGTAGGATATGGGGCACATGTGCCGTCATATAGAATTAAGGTAGAAGAAATTGCAAAAGTATGGGGTGATGACCCTGTAGCTTTGTCAAATGGATTGGTTGTTAATGAAAAATCCGTTCCTTCTGCTGATGAAGATACTGCAACTATTGCAGTTACTGCTGCTAGATATGCTCTAGCAAGAGCTCAAATTGATCCAAGTAAGATTGGTGCTGTTTATGTTGGTTCTGAATCACATCCATATGCAGTAAAGCCAACAGCTTCCATAGTTGCTGAAGCTGTCTGTGCAACTCCAAAACTAACTGCTGCTGATTTGGAATTTGCTTGTAAAGCAGGAACAGCTGGTATTCAAATGTCTATGGGTCTTGTTGAGTCTGGGATGGTTGAATATGCACTGGCTATTGGTGCTGATACTTCACAGGGTGCACCGGGAGATGCTTTAGAATACACTGCATCCGCTGGGGGTGCGGCTTATATAATTGGTAAAGATAATACAATAGCAGATATTAATCACACATGCAGTTTCACAACTGACACTCCTGATTTTTACAGAAGAGAAGGTCAAGACTACCCGTCTCACGGGGGTCGTTTTACAGGAGAACCTGCTTACTTTAAACATGTTTTAAGTGCAGCTAAAATGTTATTTGAGGAAACTGACTCAAAATCTGGAGATTATGATTATGCTTGTTTCCATCAACCTAACGGTAAATTTTACCTAAGGGCAGGTAAAAAATTAGGATTCACATCAGAACAAATCAAACAAGGTCTTTTAACTCCTAATATTGGTAACACCTATTCCGGTGCTGTACCATTGGCATTATCAAATATTTTAGATGTTGCCGAACCGGGAGATAAAATATTTGTTATTTCATACGGTTCCGGTGCTGGAAGTGATGGATTTACAATAACAGTAAAAGATGAGATTGTTGAAAGAAGAGAATTAGCTCCAAAAACACAGGAAATCATTGATGATAAAACATATGTTGATTATGCTGTTTATGCTAAATTCAAAGGCAAAATTAAAATGTAAGGGGGCTTAAATATGAGAGATGTTGCGATTATCGGAGTTTCACAAACCAAATTTGGTGAATTATGGGATTCTTCATTTAGAGATTTAATTGCTGAAGCTGGTGTAAAGGCTTTGGTGGATGCTGAAATTGATGGTGCAGATATCGAGGCAATGTTTGTTGGAAACATGTCTTCAGGACTTTTTGTAGAACAAGAACACATTGCTGCTTTAATTTCTGACCATGTGGGTCTTAATCCAATTCCAGCTACAAGAGTTGAAGCTGCTTGTGCATCAGGAGGGCTTGCATTAAGACAAGGAATAATGGCAGTTGCATCAGGTTTTCATGATGTAGTTATCTCTGCAGGTGTTGAAAAAATGACTGATGTAGTTGATGCTACTCCAGCTATTGCTACTGCATCAGATCAGGAATGGGAAGCACAACAAGGAGCTACATTCCCATCATTATATGCAATGATTGCAAAAAGACACATGCATGAATATGGTACTACCCGTGAACAATTGGCGCAATTTTCAGTAGTAAACCACAAAAATGCATCTAAAAATCCAAATGCACAATTCCCATTTGAAATTACTGTGGATAAAGTTATTAATTCAACTATGGTAGCAGATCCATTAACATTACTTGACTGTTCTCCTGTAAGTGATGGGGCAGCAGCTATTGTAATGGTGCCTGCTGAAGATGCTAAAAAATATACTGATACTCCAATTTATGTAAAAGCTTCTGCACAAGCTTCTGGAACTTTAACCTTACATGATAGAAAAGACATTACTACTATTGAATCTACCAAAGTAGCTTCCAGAAAAGCTTATGAAATGGCAGGAGTCACTCAAAAGGATATTGATGTAACTGAAGTTCACGACTGTTTCTCAATCAACGGATTATTGGCAGTTGAAGACTTAGGATTTGCTGAGAAAGGTAAAGGAGGAATAGCTATTGAAGAAGGTCAAACTGAAATTGATGGTGATTTCCCAATCAACTCCTCAGGTGGTCTTAAAGCACGTGGACACCCATTAGGTGCTACCGGTATTGCTCAAGCTGCTGAAATCGTATGGCAACTTAGAGGAGAAGCTGGTGGACGTCAAGTGGAAGGTGCAGAAATCGGTATGACTCACAACATTGGAGGTACTGGTGGTACTGCAGCTGTACACATTTTCGGAAGAGATTTATAAATCTCTTTTACTTTTTCTTTTTTCATGATAATTAATACTGGTTCAAGAACAGATATTCCTGCTTTTTTTAGTAAATGGCTTTTAAATAGAGTTAATGAAGGATTTGTTTGCACTAAAAATCCTTATAATAATGATATTTATAAATATCCTTTGGATTCGAAAATCATTGACTGTTTGTGCTTTTGCACTAAAAATCCAAAGCCACTAATTAAGAATTTAGATAAATTAAATGATTTTAACCAATTCTGGTTTGTCACAATAACGCCTTATGGGCGTGACATTGAAGTTAATGTTCCAAATTTTAAAAAGGTTATTAAATCTTTTAAAGAGTTGTCTGCTCATTTAGGAATTAATAAAGTATCTTGGAGATATGACCCTATTTTTATAACTGAAAAGTATTCTCTAGACTATCACATTGATAAGTTTGAGGAGTTGGCTTGTGAGATTGGTGAGTTTACTGATGATTGCACCATCAGCTTCATTGACTTATATCAGAAGGTTTTAAGAAATTTCTCTGATGCTCGTGAAGTTACAACCGATGAAAGATTAGTAATTGGTGAGAATTTCTCAAGAATAGCTAAGCAATATGGAATAAAAATGAAAACTTGTGTTGAAGGAACACTTTTAGACAAATTCGGATTTGACTCAAGTGGATGCATGACCAAGCAAGTCATTGAAAAAGCTATTGGGAAAAATTTAAAAATCCCAAAAGGAAAATATCAGATTCGTGATTGTGAGTGCATTTTTGGAAGAGATATTGGAGCTTATAACACCTGCATGCATGGATGTAAATATTGTTATGCAAATTACTCATTAAAACTAGTCAAAAGGAATCAGAAGTTGCACAATCCTGATTCTCCGATTTTAATCGGTAATGTTAAAGATAGTGATGTTGTAAAAGAAGTTTCAGAGCCAAGTTATATTGATGCTCAAACTAGATTGATGTAGTTTTTAGTTAGGCCTTTGATATTTGATGTTCATAGAATGCATTTGAAAATCAATCTTACAGAATTGTGGTGTTCTTGCAGTATTATGTAAAAATTCCATCCAAAAATTTAATCGTTTGGAAAGCAAATATAAAATTAAGTTCATGTTTAAGTTTGAATGTTAAAATATTTTTTAAGATAATATGTTGGAGGATTAATAAGTATGAATGAAAAGGCTAACGAGAGTTCTTGGTTTCCGTTAATAGTTGTGGCTTGTGCTTCCTTTATTATAGTGTTGGACTCTTTCTTCATGAATGTTAGCATTTCTCGAATTGTTGTTGATTTGAATGCTGATGTTAGTACTATTCAAATGATTGTGTCGTTTTGTACTCTTATCACTGCTGCGTTGATACTGTTCAGTACCAAACTTCAGGACATAGTTGGTAAAAAGAAACTGTTTGTAATTGGTGCTGCACTTTTTGGTATAGGAATATTTGCTGCAGTATTAAGTTCAAGTGTTACAATGTTTTTTGTCGGATGGGCAGCGATTAAAGGTGTTGCTGCGGCATTAATGCTGCCTGCCATAGTTTCAATAATAAGCGGAATATATTCCGGCAGAAAGCGTACAATTGCTTTGGCAACTCTCGGGGTAATGGCAGGACTTGCAGATATTTTAGCTCCGCTCCTTGGTGGGCTTATTACAACTTTTTTCAGCTGGAGATACACTTTCGCATTTGAATTAATATTCATTTTATTTATTTTAGTAATGCAAAATAAAATACCTGATTTTAAGCCTACTGAATCTAAAAGCGATCTTGATATTATTGGTGCTATACTTTCCGGTATATGTCTTCTTTTGCTTGTGCTTGGTATTTTGACTCTGACTAAGGATGTTGCTGCCAGCATAATTGAGATAATTTTGGGATTGATAGTCTTAGCAATCTTTATATGGTTTGAACTCAAAAGAAAAAGGTCAGGCAAGGTGCCATTGCTTGATGTTGAATTATTTAGAGACAAAAATTTGCGTATAGGTACATCTATTAAGTTATTATATAATATTGTAATATCTGGAACATTTTTTGTAATGGTTCTGTTTTTCCAAAGTGTATTGCAGTTAAATCCATTCGATACGGGGTTGGCTTCACTTCCGTTTGTTATGGCTTTGTTTATTTTTTCATTGACCGCTCCAAATCTAATGGGAAAACTGAATCACAAGACACTCATGGCAATAGGATGTATAATATCTATTGTAGGATGTCTGATTTTAAGTTATCAATTTAAATTAAATGTAAACATGCTGGATTTAATTCCAGGACAGTTTTTACTTGGGACAGGTATTGGTTTTATGATGGCTTTAGCAGCGGATGTTGCATTATTCGATGTTCCTGCTGAAGGCCAAAATAATGCATCTGGTATTATTACAACTGGTGAGACATTAGGTTCCTCATTGGGTACAGCAATCATTGGAATAATTCTAATTCTTGGAGTTATGGGCGGTATTAGTACTGCAGTCGATACCTATGCGCCTGATTATTCAGGAGATGAACAATTCCATCAGGAGGTTTATGACTACTTCCAAAAATTAGACACTATAGAGGGACAAGACAGTATTGTTGTAGATACTGCAGATATAATTATTCAGAATGCAATGGCATCTGTAATGTATGGATTAGCCATCGTGTTAGCAGCTATGTTAATTATAACGCTGCGGATAAAAAATAAAAATATTAAAAAACAATGAGAGACAATCTCTCATTTGCCTTTTTTTTTTAAATGGTTTGAGTGTTGGCAGAAATTATTTAGTTTTGATTTATTTTGTTTGCATGATATAGAATAAATTTTACTAAAAGTAGTAGATAATTTGAAGTGTGTTACGCCAACAGCAACATGAAGCTGGTCAAAAAGAATCAAAAGTTGCATAATCCTGATTCACCCTTGCTTATTGGGGAAGTTAATGATGGTGATGTTGTAAAAGAGGTTATGGAACCTAGCTATATTGATATGTAACAAAGATTAATTTGATTTCTTTACTTTTAATATTTATATTTTTAATTTCATAGGTTTGATATTTATTTCTAATTTTCATATTGATTTTCATTTAACTGAAAACAATATTGATTTTATTATTTACTTTTCATTATACTGAAAACTTTATATGATAGTTATGATAAATTAATAATTATAAAAAGAAGTGTGATTTTAATGATTATTCAAAGAAAAGATTATATTGATAAAATCAATCCCTTTATAAATAAACATATCATTAAAGTTTTAATAGGAACAAGACGTTCTGGAAAGTCAACCATATTAAAACAAATTATTGATTCATTAATAAAACAAGGAATACCTGAAGATAATATTGTTTGGATCAACTTTGAATTAAGTGATTATTTTGAAATAGATAATATTAAAAAGCTTGAAGAGTTCATATCTCATAAAACTGAAAATATTGAAGGCAAAATTTATCTATTTTTTGATGAGATACAGGTTGTTCCCCAATGGGAAAAATTAATCAACTCTTACTTTGCAAAAGAAAATTATGACATATACCTTACTGGATCAAACTCAAAATTATTGTCTGGAGAATTTGCCACATATTTATCTGGCCGTTATGTCGAATTAAACATATATTCATTTTCTTTTAGGGAATATCTTGATTACTATGAAATTACTTCTGATTTTAAATCTCATTTTTATAGATATTTGGAAGATGGGGGTATGCCTTCAACATTTGACTATAGTGGTGATGATAAAAGATTAATTCTAATGGATTTATACAATTCTATTGTCCTTAAAGATATAATTCAAAGAAATAATGTTAAAAATGTCGACTTGTTGGAAAGGATTATGAGATTTGTAATGTATAACATTAGCCAGCCATTTTCCGCAAATAAAATTCATAAAAGACTAAAGCAGGATATGGTAAACTTATCTGTAAATACAATTTACAATTATCTGAAATTCTTTGAAAATGCATGCCTGATTTATCAGGTAAAGCGCGAAGATTTACAGGGTAAAAGAATATTAAAATATGATGAAAAATATTATCTATGTGATTTGGGTTTTAGACAGGCAATAATAGGAAACAATCAACAGGATATCACTCGTGTAATCGAAAATATTGTTTATTTGGAACTTTTAAGAAGAGGATATGAAATCACCATCGGCAAAGTTGATAGCCTGGAAGTGGATTTTGTATGCAAAAAACAAAACAAACTCATTTACATTCAAGTTTCTTATTTATTGGCAAGTGAAGAAACTGTTGAAAGAGAATTTAAACCATTAAAGAGTATTCAAGATAATTATCCAAAATACGTAATAACCATGGATGATGTGGATATGTCTCATGATGGAATAATTCATTTGAATTTAATTGATTTTTTAAGGGATAATGAAGTGATTTAACATCCTGGAAACCATACTCTTTTTAGGAAGTATGTCCTTTGTTAGGGAGTTTATCAACTCTGAGTTGATAAACTCATTTTGGTTTTTAAATAATTATTTTGAAGATAGATAATACTTGTTTTTATTAAAAGTAGTAGATAATTCACCTACTTTTCGAGCATTATTTGTTCGTATTCTATCAAACAAAAATCGAAAAAGTAGTAGATAATTTGAATTGTATTATGCCAACAGCAACATGAAGATGGTCAAAAGGAACCAAAAGTTGCATAATCTTGATTCTCCTTTGTTGATTGGTGATGTTAAAGATGGGGATGTTGTAAAAGAAGTCAATGAACCCAGTTATATTGATTTTCAACAAAAATTATTTTGATTTATCTTGCTGGAAACTTTATATATCTTGTTTTTATCACTACAATTTTACTAAATGGCTTCAACAAGCTTTAAATTATTCATTGAACAATATAAATGTAGTTAAAAAGCCTTCAATTAATGTTTGGGAGGTAGATAAGTATGATGTTAATGATTATTAACAAATATTTATTTTGCTAATTGTAACAGTTTTCTCCACATCTGTTATGGTGTTCCCTCATTTATCCCCGGGAGGTGGAATGATGGAGATAATTATCTTCATGATTGGAACATATAGTTTTAATATTTTTTCGGCTTTGTAGAAATCCTAATTTTTATTGAATTTGTGTTGATCTGTAAATGTTGTAGATTGTGTTTTTGAGTTTTGTTTCTTTATTTGATAATTGTAGGCTTCTGCTTCTGTTTGTTCCGTTGA
>Ga0129306_1000198_pt1 | contig 104467 bp, 119 predicted proteins | sample P827metagenome_FD_94438 | JGI IMG/M metagenome (GOLD analysis project Ga0129306, IMG submission 94438) | Capybara group fecal microbial communities from Wisconsin, USA - P827 metagenome | ecosystem: Host-associated > Mammals > Digestive system > Large intestine > Fecal | place: USA: Wisconsin...
CTCACCCGTTCGCCACTAAGATTGATAGAAGCAAGCTTCCATCGCTCTCCGTTCGACTTGCATGTGTTAAGCACGCCGCCAGCGTTCGTCCTGAGCCAGGATCAAACTCTCCAAGATATCTTGAAGCTATTTGCTAGCTCATTATTTGTTGTCTGTTAGTTTAGCATTGCTATCTAACTTAGAATTTTTTTGGTTGGTTTCAACTTAGTGAAACCCGCACTCTGGCATATGTTCATTTCGTATTGAAATGATTACCTTACATTGTTCAGTTTTCAAAGATCTATCAGGCTTTTTTAACGTCGGTTCCTAGCGACTTAATTATCTTACCAATTTTGTTTTTTCTTGTCAACTACTTTTTATTGCTTTTTTCAAAACTTTTTTCTTTCAAGAAAGAACTTAGAAATCAGCTAATAGTTCACATAAAACAACTCAGTCATCTAATCATTCCACTACCTACTATACTCTATAATGTATATAAACTACACATAGCATACTAGGCCCCACAAAAGAAAGAAAAATGCTGACCGAGGTCAGCATTTTTAGTGGTGACTCACCCGCGACTCGAACGCGGGACACCCTGATTAAAAGTCAGGTGCTCTGCCAACTGAGCTAGTGAGTCATACTGGCAGGGGCGGCTGGGATCGAACCAGCGCATAATGGAGTCAAAGTCCATTGCCTTACCACTTGGCGACGCCCCTAAAAATGTGGGGTGAGTAGTGGGGATCGAACCCACGCATAACGGAGCCACAATCCGCCGTGTTAACCGCTTCACCATACCCACCACTGTGGATTTACAGGGAACAGTGCCCCGTAACGAAAATTAGTATATCACCGCCACGGGGACTCTGTCAACACCTTTTTTACAAATTTATAAATTCTTTTATTCGAGCCTATAACAAGTTAATAACTAGGCCTATTTATTCTCTGCAATCCCCAAATACTCTTTTACAAAATTTGGCAATGCAAAGGCTGCTCTATGAATCTCTTGATTATAATACTTCGTTTTGAAATTCTGCACTCTATTAGGCTCCCATGCAAGTGGATTATACGTCTTAGAGCCTAGTGTAAAGCAATGCATGCCTGTTGGGTAAATAGGAATATAAGACATGAATAAATTAGTATAAGGGAAGTGTTTGTCCACAAAACCAAACACTTTCTTTACTAATGGCTGATGCATCATAGGTGATTCTGTCTGTTGTACAAATAAACCATCAGGCTTCAATGCTTTTAATGTATTAGCATAAAACTCTTCTGTAAAGAGTCCTTCCCCTGGTCCAATAGGATCAGAGCAATCCACAATAATAACATCATATGCATTTTCAGCTGCTTCCATATGGGCAATGCCATCGCCAATTTTTACAGTCAATTTAGGGTGATTGTTAATCATTGCGTCTGCTATAGTCGGTAAATATTCTTTAGCTAGTTCTACTACTTTACCATCAATTTCTACCATTGTAACAGATTCAACACAGTCATGACGTACGCATTCTCTAGCTACGCCACCATCACCACCACCAATAATCAACACATGTTTTGGATTCGGATGCAAGAACAAAGGAATATGAGCAATCATTTCATGATAGAAAAACTCTTCACGCTCAGATGTTTGAAACACACCATCTAGGACTAGCATATTGCCGTATTCTAAGCTATGTGCTACTTCGATAGTCTGAAACTCTGAAGCACCTTTATATAAAATTTTATCTACTTCTGCTCTTAATGTTAAATGTTCTGATTGACGTTCTTCAATCCATTGCGTCATATCCAATTCCTCCTAAACTACTTTACTTGCTGTATTTAACTTTTGAACATACGCAAAACCACCGCCTAAGATAGTATCCTTCAACCATTTAGTTAGTGAGAATTCACGCGCTATTTCTTCATCATATACAACGCATCGCACATCGTCTCCATCATCAGTTAACTTTACAATAGGTACCCAATGCCAAGTAGACAATTCTTTTTCACGTCCTCTATGCCGATTTAAAAATGCCACTGGTGAGTCATTGCCTAAACCTTGTTTAATAAAATTAACAACTTCGGAAAGTGGTGCACGACTTACAGCAAAAGGATAAATGCCCATCATTTTAACTGTGTAGGGCAAATCCTTATCTTTAATATAGTTTTCCAAACCTTCTTCTAGCCATTGTGTTTTATATAAACCACCACCAAAACGGGGCTTTACATAATTAAACACTTCCTCCATACGCTTTAAAGCTGCTTCGCCATCAGCGCTGGTTTTTAGATCAAGAATTTGATCGCGAAATTGTACATAACTAATTAACTGTGTTGCCGTTGTAGGGCCACAACCAGCTAATCGTTGCCAATCATCGTGGTACCATTCTTGGTTGTATCCATAGGAGTGGCGCCCATCTTTTTCAACCTGCAACCACTCTGGATGTTTGATTGTCAAACTTTCCATACCAGGTCCAACCCTCTTTTTCTTCTCTTACTACGCTTCAACAACTTCCACAGAAAGCATGCGGTCGCCTTGATTAATGCGGTCTACAATATCCATGCCTTCAATAACTTTACCAAATACAGTGTGAACTCCATCTAAATGAGGTTGTGGCTCATATACAATGAAGAACTGGCTGCCACCAGTATTAGGACCGCGATGTGCCATAGATAAAGCACCACGATCATGTTTGTGTGGGTTGCCTACTAATTCATCTTTGATTGTATAGCCAGGACCACCTGTGCCATTACCATTAGGGCAACCACCTTGAGCTACGAAACCAGGGATTACGCGATGGAATGTTAAACCATCATAGAAACCTTCCTTAATTAATTTTTCAAAATTCTCCACTGTACCAGGAGCTTCTTTTTCAAATAATTCGATTTTAATATCGCCTTTTTCCATATGAATAATTGCTTGTTTCATTTATTCTACCTCCAATAAAGTTCGTAATACATAACTAGCCAACATAAGTCCAGAAACAGAAGGCACAAAGCCACAAGAGCCTGGACTTCTGGAGTCATCATCGCGAGTTGGCGTCATTGGTTTTTCCGTCGAAAACACTACTGGTTGACGTTTAATGCCACGCTTTCTAAGCTCACGGCGCACCACTTTTGCCAAAGGGCAAGTATGGGTTTTGCTAATATCAGCAATAGTCAACATTTCTGGATGCATTTTATTGCCTGTTCCCATAGAAGAAATACAAGGAATACCTAGTTTCTGACACTCTTCGATAATAGCTAATTTCGCCGTTACCATATCTATAGCATCAATAACAAAATCCACCTTAATATCTTCAAAAAACGTAGGATACTCGTCCTTGGTATACACAATATCATATGTGTCTACTACCATATCAGGGCGAATGGATAAAGCGCGCTCCTTTGCCACTTCTACCTTACGGCGGCCAATGGTGGCCTGAGTAGCAATAAGCTGACGGTTTAAATTACTCACTGTTACTTTATCCCCATCAATGAGTACTAAGCGACCTACGCCGGTGCGTACTAATGCTTCCATAGCAAAACCACCAACGCCACCACAGCCAAACAAGGCTACGGACTTGGTCCCCAAATCCGCCATTTTTTCTTTTCCCACTAACCACTCTAAACGAGTAAACATATGCTCCATGCTCAAACTCCAACAATCTCAATCAAACGATGTATTTCTTATTTCTTATTTCTTATTTCTTATTTCTTACTCTTAACTTTTATTTAAAATTAACGCTTAGCAGGAATTACTTCCAACCAATATCCATCTGGGTCAGCGATAAAATAAATCCCCATATTAGGATTTTCATACACAATGCAACCCATTTCTTCGTGTAATTTATGAGCCCCTTCATAATCATCCACTTTAAAGGCTAAATGGAATTCATTGTCCCCTAAATTATATGGACGATCCCAGTCGCGAAGCCAAGTTAACTCTAATTGATGAGGGCTATCTGGACCATCTAAATATACAATCTTAAACGCTCCATCTTCTGGTTCAATACGACGACCAGGTTTCAAACCTAAGGCTTTGTCATAAAAAGCTATGCTCTTGTCTAAATCTTTAACATTAAAATTATTGTGAGCCATAACGAATTTCATCCGTAACCACTCCTTTCAAACTATTACATTTTATAGTTATATACGATTAATATACCGTCCCTTATATCCTACTAAATACAAGGGTACTGCGTATATAGTATCATATTTTTCTATATATTGCTATATTTCGATATAGTGAATTCCTACAATCGACTCTTACGGCACCACAAATTTCGCTACACTACCTTGTTCCACTGGTTTCACTTCTAAGTGCGCCGGAATTCTAGATTTTAGCTCCGGCACATGAGATATAATCCCCACCAGGCGACCACTAGCTTGTAATTCTAAAAGGCTTTCCATAGCTACATCTAATGAATCAGGATCCAAGGTTCCAAAGCCTTCATCAATAAATATGGTATCTAAATGAACGCCACCTGCATATGCTTGAATCACATCAGCGAGCCCCATGGCTAGAGATAAAGAGGCTAAAAAAGTTTCCCCACCTGATAAAGTATTCGCCGGTCGCGCTACGCCCGTATAATTATCGAATACAGATAAATCTAATCCGCGATGTCCTCGCCCTAAACCTTCCACTGGGGTCCGCTGTAATTCATAACGCTGACGGCTCATGCGCCGAAGCCGTAAATTAGCAGCACTCACTACTTCCTCCAATATGGCCCCTAGAACATAGAGCTCAAACGTTACACCACGCAAGCCTGTAGTTCCACCATTAGCCATATCAGACAAATTATACAAAAACTCGCTGCGCTTAGTAATTTCCAAATTATTTGCCACTAAGGCAGTATATTGAGCCAGCACCTTTTTTAAACGCGCCACTTCTTTTTCATTTACCGCCACAGCTTGCAAACCAGTTTCATACGCAGCAGCTAATTCTTTGACCACTTCTTCTGTAATTTGAACCGGCATAGATTCGCTTTTAAAAGCCTCCCCTGCCTGTTTACCTTCAACAGTTATGTCCAAAAGCGTGTCCGAACCGCCTAAATCATTAACGCCACGCTCATCTATAGCAATCCATTCCGCTTCCGCTATGGACAGCGAAGACTCAATAGTTTGCCTTTGCTTTTCTAATTCATCAAGGCGAGTTCGCACCTGTACGCAAGCTTCTTTATATCGTTCCCACTGTTGCTCTAGTGCGTGCTGCTCATCACTAAGTTGGACTAATTCATTCAAACGCTCATCACTTAACCCAGCCTTTTCTACAGCCTCTACATACTGCTTACGAGCTGCAGACTGCGCTTCTAAGCTATTATCCAACTGCTCTCTTAGATTCACTTGATTGGCCAAACAGGTCGTGTGTTCTCTATCAATAGCCTTCCACTTTTCATCATAAGTGTTTAGCTCTTCTTTATACTGTTTAAGCCATGACTCGATCTCTTTTCGTTTAGCCATCCACGCATTCCAATCATCAGTCGGCATATAACGACTCAAAGTCTCAATACCGCTTGTCAGTGCTACCTGCTGATTCTTTAGCCCCTGATAAGCCACTTGTACCGCATCAAGCTCTGCTTGCAAAGATTTTTGACTCTCCTCGCTCTTCTGTAACCGCTGTTCCAGCGTGGCCAAGTCGTTTCGTCCATTTTGGATATGAGCTAACACAATTTCATACGTCTCTAAAGCCTGTTCAAGCTCATGAATAGGTACAACACAGGCTATAGAGGCCTGTATAGTATGAGTAAAAAGGGCCTTTTCTAAGCTCACTAGACCATAGATTTTGCCATCTACTAAATTACTAGCTACTAAAGACTCCATAGAGCCTAATCGTTTTACGACTTCAGCCTTAGCATCTATAATCCCAAGAGCTTTTTCCCACGCTTTAAAGTCTTCATTCCAACTATCTATCCACAGTTCTACCTGATGCTGCGCTTGCTCACAATGCTCAGCACCGGCCTTGACTTGCTCTTCAATGTGATTCCAATTTGTCTGCGCCCTAGAATGAGCACCTAAAGCCTCTTTATAGGCTAACTCCAACTGCGCTAAACGGTTTTTATCAAACTGCTCTGGATAAATGGCTTTTTTAGGATGATCTGAGGAGCCACAAACAGGACAAGGTTCATTTAATACTAAACGTTCTGCTAAAACAGCCGCCTCTTGTTGTGAGACTAGTTCCTTTTCTAATAAAACAGCGTGCTCCGCCTCAAGCTCAGCAGTCTTAGCCTTAGCTAAGACTAGTTCCGCACCCTTAGACCTTACCAGCAGTTCTTCATACTGTTTCCATCCGTCTTGCCAACTGTCCCAAGCTCGTCGCCCTGCTTGACACTGCATTTGCATTTGCAAATATAAGGCTTCATGCTGAACTAATTCACTTAATTGTGCACGAGCCTCTTGATCTCTTTCCAATTCCTTAGCCTTTAACTCTGAGGTCTTTTGCTGTGTTTCAATTAGCTGAGCCTTAGCATCTAACTGACTATTTAAATTTCGCAACTCCGCCTTCTGTTGCAAAAGTTCATCATATTTTTCTTGAATACTATCAGCTTGTTGTAAAAAGCTTTGATAGGATTCATATTGTTCTTTTTTATCCTCTAGACGTTTTCCGACCAACTTAAGTTCTTCGACTTGAGACTCTATATCTTTTTGAGTCACTTCTAAAGCTTGTAATTTATGCCTTAAACGTTCCTCCGCTTTGACTAAATCAGCATATTGAGCCTCATGTAAGCGAATTGTTTCAAAAGCCTTTAACTGCGCCAATGTCTCCCCTAAGGATTGCATTGCCTCATCCTGAGCCGCTAAGTCTGCCTCGTTTTTTCTTTCTAAAAGTAAGGACTCTTCCAGCTTACGTTGTTGTTCCTTAAGCTCAAACACAAGAGCTGCTTTGTCATAGCGCGCTTTCAGTCCCTTTAAAGCTGCTGCTGAAGCTTGCCACCCTTTATCTTTTAAAGCTAATAATTCCTCTAGTTCTACTTGCGTACTCACTTGTTCGCTATGCAATAAATACTGCTGCTCATCAATTACACTCTTAGCTGATGCAACAACTTGATTGTATTCTTCCTTTAACAATTCTTGCAGTCGTTTAAAAATATCTGTTTTAAACAAGCTATTCATCAATGCTTCTCGTTCAGAAGTAGGCGCAACTAAAAGCTTTCTAAATTCCCCTTGAGGTAAGAGAACAACTTGCAAAAACTGATCCACTCGAAAGCCCAAAATCTCTTGTATTTTATTAGCAATATCAGTGCGGCGACTACTGTATTCTTGCCAAGCATCATCCTCCCAAAACCAAAGGATGGCGGTGGCTTCCACCTCGCGCGTCCCTACGCCGCGTTTTTTCTTCAACGTTTGCTTCGGGGCACGCTCAATTTTATAACGCCTATCGCCAATAGCAAACTCAAATGTCACCACTGTCGGCATCGTATCCGTCGCATAATCACTACGCATAGTCTGTCCATTGCGCAGACGTCCACTAGTCTCGCCAAAGAGAGCAAATACCATGGCATCTAAAATACTCGTTTTACCAGAACCAGTGGGGCCAGAAATAAGGAACAAACTATGCTTCTTTAAATCTTCAAAATTTAAAGTCGTGGTGCCACTAAAGGGGCCAAAGGCACTAATATTTAATGATATAGGTCTCATCCCTTGTCCTCCTTTAAAATACGCTCCCACAAACCACTTATATACTGATGCTCTTCAGCAGATAAAGGTTCAGACCGCACAGCTTGAGTAAATTGTTCAAATAATTCTTGCTCAGATAGCTGTTTATACTGTACGTCCTTTGCCTCTTTTTCCTGTACTAATCGTCCCGTTAACTCAAGACTCATAGCTAACGGATAGGCCGCACGAAGTCGCGCCATGCCGTCAAGTACAGGAGCTGTATCAGTAAGACGGAACAAAATATAATCTTCTTTATGTTGCGCTTGTAAATCAGCATTTAATAGTAAATCATCAAAACGACCTTCTAACACTACTACATCATGCAATGGTTTTATAGGTACTTCTTCAATCGAAACAGTGCCATCAGGTCCTAAATCCACAATAGTAAAGCTTTTTTTATGATGTGCTTCATCAAAAGAATACTTCAGTGGCGAGCCACTATAGCGAATGGATTCACACCCCATTTTTTGCGCTCTATGAATATGCCCTAAGGCTGTATATTGAAAAGGGGTAAATACCTGTACATTAATATTTGAAGACCCTCCAATAACAAGAGGGCGCTCAGATGCAGAAGTTTCACTGCCTGCCACCATTACATGTGCCATAGCAACTGCTCGTGCCCCTAGAGGCACTGTAGATTGCATATAGCAAGACCACGCCGCATAAGTAGCGCCATACTCAGCCACTACATCTGTATCAACAATGGGTTCGGATAAAGTGCCTTCAGCCTCTAACTTAGCTTGTAATACCTCCAACTCATGTTTTACTGACCGCGGTTCCGTAAAAGGGAAGGGGCAAAAATATACTGGCCCCGTAGCATCTTCCAGGCATAGCGGTGCTAAGGCTCGATTCATACGCCCCCAGATATGAACCCCCATAGGCGACAATAAATCTTTATTGATTTCTAAACGCTCCGCACTATCATGATTGCCCCCAATCACGAGTACTGGAATTTTAAGCTCTAATGCCACCTTAGCTAGCACCATATCCCATAATTCTACCGCTTCCACGGGCGGTACTGCGCGATCATATACATCACCTGCTATAATCACCACATCAATTTGAGCCTCTTTTAATAGCGAGAGAAATTGATGCTCCAATACATAGGCCTGGTCTTCAGTCAAATGACGAGCGTAGAAAATCCGCCCTAAATGCCAATCACCAGTATGTAATATCCTCATAGAATCTCCTTACCTACTTCACCAGGATTTATTCATGCTTCATATTGTACAAATTAATCCTATACTATTACCCCTTGTACATGCTCCGCAAGAGGGCAATTTCTTTTGCATACCCTTCCAACTCATTAGGCGTTTCTAAATAAAATGGTAAAGCTTTAAATGCTTCATGATTAATAATACGCCCAATGGCCTCTAAACCAATGTGGCCTTCCCCAATTTTTTCATGGCGATCCTTATGCGCACCGCGAGGATTTTTAGAATCATTTAAATGTATAGCATGAAGTCGGTCCAAGCCAACAATTCGATCAAACTCCGCCACCACTTCGTCCAGATTGTCTACTACATCGTAACCACCTTCATGGATGTGACACGTATCTAAGCATACGCCCATATGCTCTTTGAGCTTAACGCCATCAATAATGCGGGCAATTTCTTCAAAGGTCCGTCCCACTTCAGTCCCCTTCCCCGCCATAATTTCCAATAGCACCGTCGTCTGCATGCCTTCAAAGAGCGTTTCATTCAAAGCTTCTACTATATATTCAATGCCTTGATCTACGCCTTGTTTTACATGACTGCCAGGATGAAAATTATATAAATGACCTGGTAAATATTCAAGACGTTCCAAATCTTCGCGCATCATATTCTTAGCAAAGCCACGAAGTCCTGGATCAGCAGCGCAAGTATTCATCGTATACGGAGCATGGCCTAAAATCTTGCCAAAATTATGCTCCTTAGCAAATGCTTCTAAAGCCTTCATATCAGCTTCGTCAAAAGCACGCGCTTTACCGCCACGAGGATTGCGCGTGAAATACTGGAATGTATTGGCACCTAAACTAAGCGCCTCCTCCCCCATATGTAAATAGCCTTTACTAATTGATAAATGACAACCAATCGTTAACATCTATACTCTCCTTTAATAATATAAATTTTCTAAAGAAATATACTCAATACTAGTATAACAAAAAAGAGCCTTCTGAACTGCCTAAAAGTTAAACACTTTACCTCGCAATTCCTACGGCTCTTTTCTTTGTAAATTTGTTTTCAAATTTGAAGTTATCCCATGCTAACACAGGGCCTCTACAAAAGCCCCAGTCTATTAATGTAGACCTTTATGTTGACAGTCTGGGCAAACACCTTCAAATGTAATCTGTTGTCCTGTTACTTTATAACGACTCAAAGTCTCTACGTCATGGAAAATCTCTTCCATGTCCATGCCATCTAAATCATCAACACGATTGCACACTGTACAGCGCAAATGTGGGTGATTATGGGTGTCCCAATCATAACGACTGCATTCGTCGCCAATATCTAGCACTTTCACAAGGCCAATTTTTTCAAAAATTTCCATGGTCTTATACACAGTGGCTAAACTCATGGTTGGATGCTCGTTGCGCAAACTTTGGTAAATCATTTCCGCTGTTGGATGCTCATTTTGCCCATAAAGCACTTGATAAATCGCAATTCGTTGAGGCGTTACTTTAAAGCCTTCAGAACGTAATTTTTGAGCAATATCCATTTGAATCAACCTCTCCACTCGGATGTAAATAAATACGCACTACTCAGTACAAATTTGCTAATAAATACCCTTAATGAAGAATAATTATTATTAAGTAATTATATCAAAGTCATCAATTTTTTGCAAGATTAAACCCTTAAAATGATACGATTGAACCCGCAAAATAATCTACATTTTGCGGGTTCTTCTTATATTTTACCAACATATTGTATATGAAGTCCATCATACTAAAAGCTGGTATATATCTATTAATTAGTCTTTAAAGTATGGTTTAAATGCACCGCTTTGATTGTTGCGGTTTTTATTGCTGTCGTTATTTTTACGACTATAGCCATTGCTCTTGCGATTATCGCGACCGCAGTTTTCTCCGCTTGCACGGCGATCATCATAGGAGCGAGCGCTGCGGCCCTCACCTTTTCGGCCATCACTCTTGCGACCATCGCCGCGGCGGTTGAAACGGCTATTACGCTGTCCATCACGGCGGCGCCCATCTTTGCCAAATGTGCGTTTTTTACGAACGCGAAGTGGCGCTTCTTCAGTGATTTTAACCGGTGTAGTATCTGGCTCTTTAGTAAGTAATTTAATAGCCGCTGCTACGAGACTAACGGAGTCAATATCAGAGAGCAGTTCTTCAGCACTAGCGCGATACTCTTTTAAATTTTCAGTATCTTCTACCATGTGAATTAAGCTTTGAACAGCTAATTTTTGTTGCCCTTCTAATACTTCACCTAAAGATGGAGCACGACGGCGAGCAATTTTACGCTTAGTTAAACGCTCAATGGCATGGAGATGTTCCATTTCACGAGGAATAACAAAGGTGTTAGCCATCCCTGCTTTACCAGCACGACCAGTACGACCTACACGGTGTACATAGCTTTCTGGATCCTGTGGCAAATCATAATTATATACATGAGTTACACCACTAATATCAAGGCCTCGAGCTGCCACATCTGTAGCGACTAAAATATCAATAGTGCCTTCACGGAATTGACGAATTACGCTATCGCGTTTTTGTTGAGACAAGTCACCATGAATACCTTCAGCCATGTAACCACGCTTTTTCAAACCTTCTGTTACTTCATCTACACGGCGTTTCGTACGACCGAATACAATAGCGAGCTCTGGCGCTTGCATATCAAGCAAACGGCAAAGTAAATCGAACTTTTGACGGTCTTGTACTTCGATGTAGTATTGCTCGATTAAGTCCATCGTAACTTGTGTAGCCTTCATGCGAATAAGGCGTGGTTCTTTTAAATAATTCTCTGCTAAAGCCTGAATAGCTGGTGGCATAGTAGCGGAGAATAATAAAGTTTGACGCGCTTCAGGTACAGCGCCTAAGATTTTATTAATATCATCCACAAAGCCCATATTAAGCATTTCATCAGCTTCATCAAGTACTACAACGCACACTTTATCAAAACTTACGGAACCACGTTCCATATGGTCCATTAAGCGACCTGGCGTAGCCACGATGATTTGAGGATTTTTACGAAGACTACGGAATTGGCGTTGAATATCCTGACCACCATAAATAGGAAGGGCTTGGATTTGAGTGTGCTGAGCCATTTTATTAAGCTCTTCAGCTACCTGAATAGCAAGCTCACGAGTTGGCGATAAAATAAGCACCTGTACGGCACGAAGATTTTCATCAACCTGCTCTAAAGCCGGAATACCAAAGGCTGCTGTTTTGCCGGTACCGGTCTGAGCCTGGCCAATCATATCAAGGCCACTCATAGCCACTGGAATCGCTTCCTGTTGAATCGGCGTAGGTTCTTCAAAGCCCATATCATTTAACGCACGTAATATGGGTTCACTAATCTGTAATTCTTCAAATTTTTCAAGCATGAACTGTATAAGTCCTCCTTATTTAAAAACATTTTATTATCTATATAATTAATCAAAAACTATTATATCTAAATTGATGTATTATCTATTATAACACAGAAGACGCATAATAGCCAAACAAGAAGTGATTTTCTTGTTTGGCTATATAGACATTCTTACACTATGCTTATTTTTTTACTATACTTATTTCTTCTTACTATAGGTAATCGTAATATTATTATTCACAAAAGGTGCCGGTTCACGATGACGATTTCCACGGCCCTCACCATTACCTGAGCGCTGCCCACCTTGACGACGTCCCTGGGCATTGCGATTATTTCGCTGACGGCGATCATTTTGTTGATTGCTAGCTTGTTCACCACTTTGGCGTCGGCCCTCACGGTTAGCCCCCTTCGAGCTATTCGATGTATTAGATCTATTAGAGCGACGAGAATTATTGGACTGATTAGCCTGATTGGACGCTCCGTCACCACGAGCCGCTTTCTCTTTATCGCGCAAAGCTTTCATGGATAGGCCAATGCGATTTCGTTCTGGCTCAACAGAAATAATTTCTGCTTCAATAATATCGCCTACCGCCAAAACATCAGAAGGATGTTCATTGCGACGGCAAAATTCACTGCGATGAAGAAGTCCATTGACTTTGAGACCAAAATCCACGAAGGCACCAAAGTCAACTACATTATGAACTGTGCCTTTTACTACTGTACCTACTTTGACATCTTCAAGACTCATAATATGTTTACGCGTCATAGGTGCTGGTAAGTCTTCACGCGGGTCGCGACCTGGCTTAGCCAATGCCTCTAAAATATCACGCACTGTAGGCACCCCAGCATCCAATTCACTAGCTAAACTTTCAGCCTGCACATCACCTAACTTAGCAAGTAGTTCTTCGTGCGCTGATTTATCAGTAAGCTGAACCAATTGGAATCCCAATTTATTAATAATTGCTTCCGCTAATTCGTATGACTCTGGATGAACTGGCGTATTATCTAATGGATTCACACTATCTTTAATACGCAAGAAACCTGCACATTGAGTAAATGCAGCCGGTCCTAAGCGCTTAACTTTTAAGAGCTCTTTACGAGACGTGAACGTACCCACATCTTTACGATAATCTACTATATTATTAGCTACAGCGCTACTAATCCCAGCTACATGCTGCAAGATAGCTGGTGACGCCGTATTGAGTTCTACGCCTACATGGTTTACTACCATTTCCACCACTTGATCTAAGGTAGCAGTCAATTGCTTCTGATTCACATCATGTTGATACTGTCCTACACCAATCGATTTAGGATCGATCTTAACTGCTTCTGCCAATGGATCTTGTACGCGACGCGCAATAGACACAGCACCGCGGATAGATACATCTAAATCAGGTAATTCTTCAATAGCAAGCTTAGATGCGGAATAAACAGATGCGCCCGCTTCATTAGTGATAATGTAATGACAATCTAATTGCTCTGCCTCTATCAAATTAGAAACAAATTGTTCGGTTTCATAAGACGCTGTACCATTGCCAATGGAAATAAGTGTTACCTTCCACTTGCGAATCTTAGCTGGCATATCTTTTTTAGCTGCTTCTATGCCACGTTCACCAGAAGTTAGATGGTAAATTCCTTGGTCTAATACATTGCCCTGTGCATCAATAATGGCCATTTTACAGCCCATGCGATAGCCTGGGTCAAGGCCCATAATTACATGCCCTGCCAATGGTGGTTGAAGCAATAAATTGCGAAGATTCGTGCCAAACACTTTAATAGCTTGCTCATCAGCCGCTTCAGTTAAGGTCTTACGAATCTCTCGTTCTAAAGCCGGTAAAATGAGTCGTTTATACGCATCCGCTACCGCTTCCTCACGATATGTTGCCAAAGCTGGTGCTCCATCGCTTGGGATTTTGCTCAACATATACGCAATATATGTATCATCGCTAGCATTTAGACTCACCTTTAAGGCCCCCAATTTTTCACCGCGATTAATAGCGAGAATTCGGTGTGATGGCATTTGATGGATAGGCTCTTCATATTCATCATATTGCAAAAAGCCTTTTTTTACCTCTTCATCATCCCCTGTAAGAGCTGCTGAAATAGTATCTTTCTTCCACATAGACTCACGTAAATAGGCGCGGAAATCGGCGCGATCACTTACATCTTCGGCCAAAATATCCATGGCCCCCTGCAAGGCTGCCTCTACAGATTCCACCGCATCAGTAATGAATGGACTAGCTAGTTCGTCTGCACTGGCCTTATTATCACTACCTGCTTTCCATAATAAATCCGCTAGTGGCTCAAGCCCTGCTTCTCGCGCCATAGAAGCACGCGTGCGCTTCTTAGGACGATAAGGTAAATACAAGTCTTCTAGCTCTTGTAATTTCATAGCATTTTGCAAAGCCACTTCCAGTTCAGGTGTCATTTTCTCCTGTTCTGTAATCGAGCGAATAATCTCTTCACGGCGACTCTCTAAATTGCGTAAATATTTAATACGTTCTTCAATTTCACGTAATTGCTCATCCTTTAATTCGCCTGTTTTTTCTTTTCGATATCGAGCAATAAAAGGTACTGTATTCCCTTCATCCATAAGTTCAACAGCTACTTTTACTTGCCAATCCTTTACACCCAGTTCACCGGCTATATGGTGAGCCATTTTTTCTAACATGTACTACTTCCTCCAACAATTTTATTTCTATCCTTAACTAGGCTATAAGAGTCTTCCCTAGCATTACTATATGCGACTGTAAATAACAAAATCAAACGCTACCTCATCGGTCTCATCTGATCCTGTCATACGCACCGACTCCATAAATTCATCTGCCATAATCGGTGGGAATAGGGCATCCCCGTCATAGTCTTTATAAATCTCTGTCACATAAAGACGGTCTGCATAAGGCATAAGACTCTTGTAAATCTCAGCGCCTCCAATGCAGAACACAATATCATTTAATTTTTCCGCTTCTGCTACAGCTTCTTCAGGGCTGTGAAATACGCGCACCCCTTCATATGGTGGTACATAATCTGCTTGACGAGTAATCACCCAATGCTCCCGTTTAGGCAATAAGAATGGCAAAGACTCCAAAGTCTTACGCCCCATGATGATAACATGACCTGTGGTCAACAATTTAAAATGCTGTAAATCCTTAGAAATATGCCAAATTAACTTATTATCCTTCCCAATAACGCCATTGCTGGCACGCGCCACGATCATCGCTAACATAAGACACCTCCATCAACCTAACCAATACATTTTATAGTCCCTGCATTCTACGTCTTATACGGCTACATCCATAGGCAGTTTACCTAAATGCTCATAACCTTCAAGTTTTGCATCATCTGGTGTAATCCCATAGAAATCAGTTACGTCAGGATTAATCCAAATCTTCGGCGCTGCTAACGCTTGGTCACGACGCTCTAATTGTGTTTTTAATGCGTCCACATGATTTTCGTAAATATGGGCATTATTAATAATATGGGTAAAGCGACCAGGTTTTAACCCACTCACTTGAGCAATTAAGCATACTAATGTGGCATATTGGGCCATATTAAATGGCACGCCTAAGCCCATATCACCACTGCGCTGTACAAGCATACAATTGAGGCGGTCTCCAGCCACATCCCAAAGAGTCTCATAAGCGCAAGGTTGTAACGCCATGTCTGGCAAATCTTCAATATTCCAAAGTGTTACAATCATGCGGCGACTTTGAGGGTCCTCTTTAATCATGCGCAATAGATTGTCTACTTGTTTATACTTTGCTAGCTGATAACCATAAGCCTTGCCAATAGTGCCATCTTCGCGCATCCATTCATCCCATACATGAACGCCCATAGCTTGCAATTCTTTTACATCATTACTCTGCTTTTGCCAAATCCAAAGCAATTCTTTTAAGGCTGTTTTAAATGCTACAAACTTAGTTGTTAAAATAGGAAATTCCTTAGCTAAATCAAACTGCATCACTTGATGAGGCAATTTGTATGTAGGGATGCCAGTGCGATTATTTGCATAGTATCCATCCTTTAAAATGCGCTCAATAATATCTAAATACTGTGTATCCGCACTACTCATGGTGGTTCTCCTTTATCATAACCAATTTATATATTTATCTGACTACTTATACTGACTAATAACAGCTAAAAAGGACAGGCCAAACTCTTGTAATTTAGCATCGCCTACGCCTTTTATATTGCTCAAATCCGCTAAGGTTCGCGGTCTAGTAGAAGCCATATCAATTAAAACTGTATCTGGGAAAATTAAATATGGTGGTACATTCTTAATTTCACTAAGTTTCTTTCGATGTTCCCTAAGTACATCAAACAGACTTTTCTTGCCACCGCGACTTCGCTGTGCTGCCCATTGTTTAGCCATACCTCCAGCTCCAGCAGTTCGATAAGGTTCTTCACGCACTGTTACGACTTGACGTCGCACTTCTTGTACTGTAGCCTCACCTTCGAGCACAGCTTCACCAGCGGGCTCAATACTTAATATAGGGTACTTCCCTGTAGCGCAATGCAAATATCCTAAGGATACAAATTGACGGATTAGACCTTTTATATCCTTGTCATCCATATCGCGCAAAGCGCCAAATACAGGAAGGCGATCATAGCCATATTTGACAATGCGATCCGTCCGATTGCCGGCTACAATATCAGCAATCATCGCAGCCCCATAACGCTCTTCAGTATCTACAATGGCCTTAAATATATATTTAGCTTCCTTCGTCAAATCACGAAGCTGTCCTTTATTTTTGCAAGAACTACAATTATCACAACGCGTCCATTGTACTTGCTCACCAAAGTAATTGAGCATATATTTGCGCAAACAATCTGTAGTAAAGCAATAGTTAATCATTTGCTGCAATTTAGTCATTTCAATGCGCTGACGCGCCGGCTCATGAACGGATTCATTGATTAAATACTTATGAATCATCACATCGCGCCCACTATAGAGGAGTACGCAAACGGCAGGTCCCCCATCACGGCCAGCACGACCGGCCTCTTGATAATAACTCTCCATATTGCGTGGCATTTGATAATGCAATACATAGCGTACATTACTCTTATCAATGCCCATACCAAAGGCACTGGTGGCAACCATGATTTTCACCTTATCATAAGCATAGCGCTCTTGCTGTAATTTACGCACTTCATCAGATAGACCAGCATGGTAATAGCCAGCTTCATAGCCATGCTTAATAAGTTCTCCGTAAATCTTTTCCACATCCTTGCGCGTGGAGCAGTAAATCACACCATTCTCATCTTTATGAGCTTCTACAAATTGAAGTACATAAGGCAACTTACGACTTGGCTGCACTACGGAGAATGCTAAATTAGGACGGTCAAAGCCGGTAATATGAACTCGAGCCTGCGTAAGGCCTAAGAGGCGCTTCATATCTCGCTCTACTTCTTGTGTAGCACTTGCTGTAAAAGCACCCACAACAGGGCGCTTAGGCAAGCGCTCTATAAAAGGCCCAATCAATTGATAGGAAGGTCTAAAGTCATGCCCCCATTGCGACACACAATGAGCCTCATCTATTATTACTTGTGAAATAGGCAATTCACATAAAAAGTTTTGAAAATATTCTGATCCTAGTCGCTCTGGAGCTAAGTATAAAAGTTTTATTCGCCCAGCTCGCAACTGACGCATGAGGGCTACAACTTGATCTTGCTCAAGAGTGCTATTCATATAGGCTGCCGGAATATGTTGTAGGCGCAAGCCTTCTACTTGATCTTGCATAAGCGAGATGAGTGGAGAAAATACAATAGTCAGCCCTTGCCGCAATAGCGCTGGAATCTGGAAGCATATAGACTTCCCCGCGCCAGTAGGCATAATGGCTAATATATCTTGCCCTGCCAACAAGGACGCTACCGGTATCTCTTGAGCTGGTCTAAAGGAAGAATAGCCAAAAAATCGCTCTAATGCTGCTTCAGCTGCCTTATGTGCCATCTCATCACGTCCTTTACAACAAATTCAAATCTAACTAAGTTTTTGCCTTATTGGCTATCTTATTATTTTATCATTTCTACTAACTTCGGGCAAACTACGAAACCTTCAATTTATCCTAAAATTCCTGATATTTCTTGCGGTCTTTATTTTAAACTTAATAGTTTCACCTTTACTAATACCTGTTGTTAGGTCTTCTCTAAGCGTGCTATTAAAAACTCCTAACATTACTTAAAATATCTTCTCAACATCGCTTAAATATCTTCTTAACAGCTCTTACATGTTATTCTTCACATCGCTTAAAATTTATCCTTAATAACTCTTAAAGGCACTTCTTAACATCTCTTAAAATTTCTATAGACTTTATTCTTATAATATAGTAGGACGCCCCCTATTTATGGTACAATATACTAATATTAAACTTTACATGAAGGAGGGTACTGCCTATGTACTCACAAATTTCCATCATTATAGCCTTTGCCATATATTTAGGGCTCATGATGTATATTGGAATTTATTATTATCGAAAATCTAAAAATCTAAGCGATTATATTCTTGGTGGACGCCAATTAGGCCCCTGGATTACGTCTATGAGTGCTGAAGCATCAGATATGAGTGGCTGGATGCTAATGGGATTACCAGGCTTTGCCTATAGCACAGGGATTTCTGCTATTTGGATTGCTCTCGGTCTCGCTGGTGGTACCTGGCTCAATTGGGCTTTTATTTCCAAAAGGCTCCGCAACCACACCGAAGTAGCTAACAATAGCTTGACTATTCCAGATTATTTAAAAAATCGCTTCCGCGATCACACTAAAATCCTGCCTATCGTGTCAGCCCTATTCATAGTTATTTTCTTCCTCATTTATACATCTTCAGGCTTCGTAGCAGGGGGCAAACTATTTAATACCATCTTTGGTCTCGATTATGTATCGTCCTTATTAATTACTGCCGGGGTTGTTATTTTCTACACCTTCTTAGGTGGCTTCCTTGCCGTTAGTTGGACTGATTTAATCCAAGGCACTATGATGTTCTTTGCCATTCTAATCGTACCAGTTACAGCGGCCTTCATGATGGGTGGCCCCACTGATACGATGAATCTCATCGCTACTGAATTCCCTCAAGGCCTATCTATTTGGGGGCCGGAAACAGACACCTTTACGTTAGTCATTGGCATTATTTCCTCTCTCGCTTGGGGCCTTGGCTACTTCGGTCAGCCTCATATATTAGTGCGCTTTATGGCCATCTCCAGTGCCAAAGAACTAAAAAAAGCAACTAACATTGCCATGGTTTGGGTTATTATTTCACTTATTGCCGCCGTAGTCGTTGGTCTTGTAGGTAAGGTATACTTAACAACACCACTAGAAGGGCCTGATGTGGAGCGCGTGTTCTTAGTTATGAATGAACAACTCTTCCCTCCATTTGTGGCCGGTCTCATTTGGTCTGCTGTACTTGCTGCTATCATGAGTACCGCTTCTGGTCAATTGCTCGTAACCGCCTCTTCCGTAGCACAGGATTTATACAAAAATATTGTGCGTCACAAAACTAATGATTATGAACTCGTTATGATTAGCCGTATTACAGTACTTGTGATTTCCGCCCTAGCCCTTTGGCTTGCTTTAGATCCTAGTAGCTATATTTTAACCATGGTTGCCTATGCTTGGGCAGGCTTTGGTGCTGCCTTTGGTCCAGCGATTCTGCTTTCGCTCTTCTGGCGTCGCATGACCTTAAAAGGTTGTGTTGCTGGCGTAGTTGTAGGTGGCTTAACGGTACTCATTTGGAAGCAATTTGGTTGGTTTGGGCTCTACGAAATCGTACCGGGCTTCATCCTTTCCACCCTTGCTATTTATATCGTGAGCCTACTCGATACACCACCTTCAAAAGAAATTACTGATGAATTCGACGAAGCGCAACGCATGCATATTCTATAATAAAATATAACAACCTATGCTAAGACATAATGCATAAAAAAGGCGACTTACCAATTGGTAAGTCGCCTTTTTATCTATCTCTAACGAATCGTCATAGTCGCATTGCCTACTGGCAACACAAAGCGAAGATTTTTATAACTTGGCTCAACAATCCAATGTCCATGCGTATCCATAATCCCCCACTTGCCATCTACGCGAACAGCCGAATAATAGGACACAAAATTAGACACATCTTGAATTTTTACATCTTTTGCTTCATACACTACTTGACCTAATCTATCAATAATCTTATATCCGGTAAAACCATCCCCTAATAAGGAATCATCTACAACCCAGGCATAGCCTTCAGCATCAAAGAAGCTATGTTTTGCCCCTTTAGACAAGGTAAACATTTCTTGTCGTTGCGGTTCCATTTTATACACATGCTTAACATCAGAACTTTCGGCAACAATATAGCTATCGTTCATAAAGTCTATGGAATTGTAAATAAATGGCAGCACTTCGGTATTGTCATTATAGTTTAAAACGCCTCGTTTTTCAGTCATCGTATTTTTGAGTGCAATATATGGATCAGAAAGACTAATACTGTCTAGTTCATAGTCTCCAAAAGGAATTAAGAACTCACCTTGACGATTAACTACAGCTAATTTATGGTCGTTTTCAATAATTGTACCGAATGGCATCATCGGATATACAAAATCATTCTTACTATCTATTACCACTCGACCATCTCGGTCAATATAGCCACGTTTTACTTTATCACGCACTACAGTCACTCCGCCAAAGAAATGATGATGGCGATGGTTCCAAAAATCATCGTATCCATAGCCATGACCTATGCCAAGGCCAATACCATCACTGCCAAAACTTATGCCAATCCCTGTATCATGGCTACCGCCAAAACCACCAAAAGCAATGCCCGCGATAGCACCAAGCAAATTAAAACCAGATGCTTTGCGTTGAATTTCCGCTAAACCATTGTGATAAGGCGATACAGAATCTGCATTAACCGTAAATAATTGCGTGCCCGTACTATCAATAGCTACTATTTTGCCTTTTTCATTCTTTACGAAAGCGCGGTCTTCACTAAAATCAGTGTATATATCCTTATATTGCGGTTCAATCACAATTTCTTCACTAATCGTCCTGAAACCATAACGCTTAGTCTTTTTATCTTTAAATGGCAAATATACATCAGATTCATAACGAGTCTCTGTTAACTCTGGTGCCAATACTCGCACCCCTACATATCGCTTAGCTTCAGTAGATTCGCTACTCTCTGGCTGGTCCTTATCACTACTACCAGCTTCGTTAGTTGATCCATTCTTGCGCTCTGTATCCTCGTTTACCTTATTCTTTTTATTTTCTTTGCTCTTCTTTTTCTCTACAGGATTACTAAAAACAAGTGCGTGTCCTCGATTAGCTGACTCTACAAATTTATACTGTGCTGGCACAACTTCACGACCTTGATTGTCGATTAATCCATATCCAGCCTTAGTTTCTACAATAGCCAAAGCCGTAGGCACTGCTTTATAATCCTCTGCTGTAGCTCGTCCTGATTCATCTGGAGCTACTAGCCCTTCAGTTAGGGCTACAGCCTTGAAGTTTTCTAAACTACTGAGAGGCTGTTCATTAATATATTCTACCTCATCACTAAACACGACTGTCTTAGGTAAATAAATTACGGACTCCGTGATAGTCGCCTGGCTCTCACCCCAGCCTAAGCAAAATGTACAAACAGCGGCTAATAGCCATGCCTTGGAACGCTTTGATGACTTCATATTAGGCCTCCTTGCAAATAATATAGCAAAATCAATGTAAACCACGTTTAAAGAAGCTACTTTTTATACTCTGCCTTTGAATAATCTACTAATGATTAACCTCCTTCGAAATAAGCTACTTTTATATTTCGACACGAACTTGGTTTTGTCCTTTTAATACTATATATTTAAAATAGGAAGATAAGATTAAGTATTTAATATTGGGCCTTTAATCTTAAGAATTAAATAACAAAAAACCACAAGCCCCTCTCTCGAGAGTCTTGTGGTTTTTATTTACTTCAGTTTATGACTATTGAACAGTCTCACTAAGCCAGTCTAAGATTATAGAATTTCTTCAAAACCTTTTTGTAGACGAACATAAGATTGACGGCGTTCTTTAGCATCAGCTTCAGTTTTTGCGAATAATTCTTCAGCAATTTCTGGAGCAGCTTTCTTCAAGGAAGCATAACGAACTTCATGCATTAAGAAGTCACGGAAGTTTTCAGTTGGTTCTTTAGAATCAAGGCTGAATGGGTTTTTACCAGTAGCTTTAAGAGCTGGGTTGTAACGGTATAGATCCCAGTAACCGCAAGCAACTGCACGGCGTTGTTCTTCTTGAGCACCGCCCATACCACCTTTGATACCATGGTTAATACATGGGGAGTAACCAATGATTAAGGATGGTCCTGGATATGCTTCAGCTTCAGTGATAGCTTTCATTAATTGGTTTTTGTCAGCGCCCATGGATACTTGAGCTACATATACATAACCATAAGACATAGCCATCATGCCAAGGTCTTTCTTCTTAGTACGTTTACCAGAAGCAGCGAATTGAGCTACAGCAGCTGTATGAGTGGATTTGGAGGATTGACCACCAGTATTGGAGTAAACTTCAGTATCGAATACGAATACATTGATGTCTTCGCCAGATGCTAATACATGGTCAAGACCGCCGAAGCCGATATCATATGCCCAGCCGTCACCACCGAAGATCCATTGGGAACGTTTAACAAGATATTGTTTCTTATCAAGCATTTCTTTAATGTCTTCAGTTTGTTCAGCTTTTTCAAGTTCAGCAACTAAAGCAGCTACGCGTTCACGAGAACCTTCGCCTTGGTCTTTAGCTTCTAACCAGCCTTCGATAGCAGCTTTTAAGCTTGGAGCAGCAGTTTCAGCAACTTTTTCTGCAGTTTCAGCTAATTGAGTGCGGATTTTCTTAGCACCAACTAACATACCATAACCGTATTCAGCATTATCTTCGAACAAGGAGTTAGCCCATGCTGGACCATGACCTTGTTGGTTTTTAGTGTATGGAGAAGCTGGCATGGAAGCGCCCCAGATGGAGGAACAACCAGTAGCATTCGCAATAACCATACGGTCACCGAACAATTGAGTAATCAAACGAGCATAAGGAGTTTCGCCACAACCTGCGCAAGCGCCGGAGAATTCGAGCAATGGTTGTTCGAATTGGCTACCCTTAACTGTATCTTTCTTCATTGGATTTGGTTTAGTTGGTAAGTTAACTGCATAATCCCAAGTTTCTGCAAATTCCATTTCTTCGTCGATTGGACGCATTTCGATGGCTTTACCTTTAGGGGATGGACAAATGTTAACACAGTTGGAACATCCTAAGCAGTCAAGTGGAGATACGGCAATGCGGAATTGTAAGCCGTCTTTGCTGCCAAGAGCTGGTACAGCTTCAAAGTTTGCAGGACCGTTTTTAACTTCTTCTTCAGTAGCAAGAATTGGACGGATTGTAGCATGTGGACATACGAACGCACATTGGTTACATTGGATACAGTTTTCTTTAATCCAGTGTGGAACGAATAATGCAGCACCACGTTTTTCGTAAGCAGCAGTACCAGAAGGTAAAGTACCATCTTCATGAGTTGTGAAAGTACTTACTGGCAAGTCATAACCTGCTTGCGCATTAACTGGTTGGCAAATGTTTTCCACATAGCTTGGGCAAGATTGGCAACCTGGTTTAACAGCAGCAGCTTTTTCATCAACAGCATTTTTCCAGTCAGCTGGAACGTCGATTTTAACTAATGCGTCAACACCTTTGTCGATAGCCGCGTTGTTCATATCAACAACGTTTTGACCTTTTTTGCCATATGTTTTTTCTACGGAATCTTTTAAGTATTCAATAGCTTTATCAACAGGGATAATGTTTGTCAATTTGAAGAATGCAGCTTGACAAATCATGTTGATACGACCACCAAGACCGATTTCTTGAGCGATAGCAGCAGCGTTGATAACGTAGAAGTTCAATTCTTTTTCTGCAATGGTACGACGAAGCTTAGCAGGTAATTTTTCAGCTAATTCTTCTGGAGTCCAAGTACAGTTCAATAAGAATGTACCGCCTTTTTTGATGCCACGAAGTAAATCGTATTCGTGAACATAGGATTGACGATGACAAGCGATGAATTCTGGTTCAGTTACAAGGTAAGGTTTGTTGATCGGAGTCTTACCAAAACGTAAGTGAGACATAGTTACGCCACCAGATTTTTTGGAGTCGTAATCGAAGTATGCTTGAGCATACATGTCAGTGTAGTCACCGATGATTTTGATAGCAGACTTGTTAGCACCAACAGTACCGTCGGAACCGAAGCCCCAGAATTTACAGCCAGTTAAGCCTTCGTCTTTAATGTCAACGCCTTCAACGCGTTTTAAGGATAAGTTAGTTACGTCGTCTTCGATACCTAAAGTGAATTGACGTTTAGGAGCGCTAGCTAACATGTTGTCAAATACAGCTACGATATCGGAAGGAATAACGTCTTTGGAGCTTAAGCCATAACGGCCAGCGAATACTTTAACGTTAACATCATGTTGTACTAAAGCAGCTTGAACGTCTAAGAATAAAGGTTCAGCCAATGCACCTGGTTCTTTTGTACGGTCTAATACAGCGATGCGTTCTACAGTCTTAGGAAGAGCTGCGATGAAACGATCAGTTGCAAATGGACGGAACAAATGAATCTTAACAAGACCAGTTTTGCGGCCTTGAGCGTTTAAGTAGTTAACAGTTTCTTCTACAACTTGGCAGCTAGAACCCATAGCTACGATAACGTCAGTAGCATCTGGAGCACCGATGTAGTTGAATAATTGGTAGTTACGGCCAGTAAGTTTGTTGATTTCAGCCATGTAATGTTCTACTACATTTGGAACTTCTAAGTAGAATGGGTTAGAAGATTCACGATGTTGGAAGTAGATATCAGGGTTTTCTGCAGTACCACGAGTTACAGGGGAATCTGGATTCAAGGCACGTTGGCGGAATTCTTTAACAGCTTCCATATCTACTAATGGTTTTAAGTCTTCATAGTCAAGAACTTCGATTTTTTGAATTTCATGGGAAGTTCTGAAACCGTCGAAGAAGTTAATGAAAGGTACGCGAGTCTTAATTGCAGTCAAATGTGCAACTGGAGCAAGGTCCATAACTTCTTGAACAGATGCTTCGGAAAGCATAGCACAACCAGCAGCACGAGCTGCCATTACGTCTTGGTGGTCACCAAAGATGGAAAGTGCATGAGCTGCTAACGCACGAGCTGCTACATGGAATACGCCTGGAAGTAATTCACCAGCCACTTTGTAAAGATTTGGTAACATTAAAAGTAAACCTTGAGAAGACGTAAATGTAGTTGTCAAGGCACCTGCCTGTAAGGAACCGTGTACAGCGCCTGCAGCACCAGCTTCAGATTGCATTTCTACAACTTGTACTGGATGACCGAAGATGTTTTTACGGCCAGTAGCAGCCCATTCATCAACATGTTCTGGCATTGGAGATGATGGTGTAATTGGGAAAATCGCAGCTACTTCGGTAAAACCGTATGCAACGTGAGCCGCAGCCTGGTTGCCGTCCATAGTTTTCATTTTACTCATGTTAAAAAAGCCTCCTTAAGCATTAAAAATGAGTTGTACACTTGCTTACCCTTATTATCTCAGGAACAAATTCCCCCGCACCTAGCGCATCTATATAATTCGTTGCGTGTAAATAGCCTATAGTATACTAGTATATTGAATACACTATAGGATTGACTAAAACGCAATATATTATGTAATACACCGGGCCAATCGCCTCTTCAAAGGCATTTCTATACTCACTAAGCAACATATACTGTTAGAAATTAATGCATTATATGTCGTATTTTTCGTAAAAGCATTGCCTATCTTGCAAAAATGTAATAATATAATACTATTAATACTCATTTACAAGAGGAGGACTTATTTCATTCCTAAAATAACAAATCGATATAGCCTCATACGTTCATTATACAATTATAGAATTGAGATAGCAATATGAAGGCAACGTGTTGGTTTGCTAATTATGAGATTATCAATTTACTTTTATTCATAGGTCCTTTACATTTACTCATACATTTAAATGTATCGATTTAATTGCATTCTTATTAGTTGTATTAAATGTTTTATTGAGTTTCTCCCTTGTTGTATATTGAGAATAGGACCTGTACCATACATAGTAGGTAGTATCAATTCTACCTAGTATTGTATTCCGTAATTTGAATCATTTTATTATATTCTAGTTAGTTGTATTACTTTTATTAGCATTACAATTATTTTTAATTTTTCTTAAGATACTCGAGGTGTACCATGGACTTTCATCATTTAAAATACTTCGTAGAAGTAGCCGATCAAAAAAGTTTTAGTAAGGCAGCACGCAATCTTCATATCTCGCAATCTGCAATCAGCCGTACTATTAAAGCATTAGAAGATGAATTGGGCGTGGTTCTCTTCATGCGTAATGCCAAATCAGTAGAATTAACTGATGGCGGCACAATTTTCTTAACTCACGCTAAACGCGTAGTATTCATGTTTGAACATTTAAAAGTAGATTTCGAAAACGAATTCCGTCTAGAACAAGGTTCCATTCTTATTGGTTTACCACCTATTACGGATGCACCAATTTTCGCCCAACTTCTTGGGGAGTTCAAACGTGCCTACCCTCAAATCGAGCTTGGGCTTTATGAATATGGCTCTAAAAAAATCGAGCTCAGCGTACAAGAAGGTATGGTAGATATTGGCATCATCTGTACTAAGCCAAATCCAAAAGAATTTGAATCCTTCTATTTAACTAGTGATCCACTCTCTGTTGTATTACCACGTGATAATCCATTAGCCAAAGAAAAGGAAATTTCTCTTGAAATGCTAGCGGACGAATCCTTCGTAATCCATAAAGATGACTTCAATCTTCATGATGAACTTATCAAAGCGTGTAAACACGCTGGTTTCCAACCACATGTAGTATTTGAAACAAGCCAACGAGACCTCATGTTGCAAACTGTAGGTGCGCATTTAGCCGTGGCTATCCTTCCTAGTCGCCTCTGCCCTACTAAGGGAGAGAATACTAAAATCGCGACTAATGTAGTAGTCCGTCCATTAGTAAAACCAGAAATTACCCATACATTGTATGTAATCTGGAAGAAAGGTCACTACCTTTCCCACGCATCTCGCTTATGGTTAGACTTTGTAACGGCTAAACTTCCATTGCCAACTATTGCTAATCCTGAAATAAAATAAAATAAAATACTATATAGAAGGAACACTATCTTATGAAACGGTCTACCGTTTATAAAACTGTCATTTCATTACTCTTTGCAGTACTCATAGGTTTTATCGCCTATCAACAAGCTCAAATTGACGAACTTGCCACCCGCGTATACGGGGAGCATAATATGAGCGATTACGATAGCTTTGACTACCGCATCACAAATCTAGAACACATTAGTAACAACCATGCGGCTCGAATCAAAACCTTAGAAAAAGAAGTCTGGCTATTAAAAAAGCAAAACAATGCCCTTCAATGGCGCATTATGCAACTTGAGTGGATCCATCCCGAACTAGCAGTCCCTCAAACAACGCCAATTAATACAGACAATTATATGAAAGACTTTGATCCTAACCCAGGTAAAGTACCAAACCCTATGAAACCTGGTGAATCCATCTTCAAAGAAAAGGGTCAATAAAAACCATAAAAGCCTGCGCTTTGTAGCGCAGGCTTTTTCTATTTCACCTCTTCGTCGCCGCCTGCGTTAATAAAAATTCCCTCTCCTCGCTATAAGGCAAGCCTTTTATGGTGAACACAAAGTGTGTATAAGGCAAACTCTATTCGCTCAGATTTTACTAATTAGTTATAAAAAAGAGCCTCTATATACATATAGCGACCATTCAAGCTTGACGAGCATAAGGCAAATTTCTCCTCCTCGTCTTAATAAGAAATCCCTCACCGATAATGCCAATAAGATAGAAAATTTGCTAGAACCCCCGATAACGCTATAAAAAAGAGACCCATTGTGTATGTAACGACCATTCGAGCTTGACGAGCTGGGAGTAAATACACAATGGGTCTCTTTAAATTTAGTTAAATAAAAATATTTTCTATCATAAAACACGCATTATCGGAGAGGCTTTCTTACTTTATCACCTATGCCCCCACGCCTTTCCTCCACAACAGCCACTACATCGCCTTCATCTTGACTCACTTTCACAGTCTCTGGCACGCCTACCAAATCATGGGCCAGGCGTTGTAGTTCTTGGATTGTATAGATAGGCAAATTAGAGTTTTTCAACTGTTCTATTAAGTCTATTCTCGCCGGATTAATGGCAATTCCCCGCTCTGTAACTAGCACATCAACAGATGAGCCTGGAGTAATTACGGTTTGTACCTGATCTACAATCATAGGCAAACGACCACGCGTAAGAGGACAGGTAATGACGGTGCATTTAGCCCCTTCAGCAGTGTCACTGTGCCCCCCAGAAGCCCCCATCAGTACTCCATTAGAATCAGTTAAACAATTTACATTAAAGTTTACATCAATTTCAGTAGCCCCCAAGAAGACTACGTCTAGATAATTTGTCATGCAATCAGTCCATGGATTTGCGTACATGGACGCACTGATTTCAATATGGTTTGGATTAGTCGCTAAGGAGTGCGCTGCCACTGTATCAAATGATTGAGTATCATAAATGGCCTTGATTAAACCTTCTTCCAATAGGCCCGTTAAAATCCCGGTAGCACCACCGATGCCAAAGCCGGCAGTAAGCCCTTTAGCGCGCAAACTATCGCCAATATGCTTGGCCACAGTAAGTGAAGCGCCACCAGCGCCTAATTGAAAGGCAAAGCCTTCTTTAATAATATTCGCTTCATTTAAAAATTGGCCTGCTAGTTCAGCAATTTTCTGTTGCACTGGACTTTTGGCAAAACCAATAGCGCCTGATGCAATACCTTCTGCATCGCCAATTTCATCCACTACAACTACATAATCAACATCAGTTTGTGGCACCGATGGGTGAGGCACAACATCCACTAAATTATCGGTAATAGCCACTGTTGTATCTGCATAATGAGAGTCCACCATAGCGTAACCTAATGAGCCACAAGCAGATTTTCCTGTAGATCCAGTAAAATTCCCACGGTAATCACAGGTTGGAGCACCCATAAAGGCTACATCAATATGAAGTTCACCACTAACAATAGCTCTAGCACGGCCCCCATGAGAACGCACTACTAAAGGACGCTTTAAAGCCTTAGGATTATATGTTACATATTTGCCTAACTCATCTCGCACACCGGAAGTTTCTAAGGCGGTAACAATACCAGCTTTAATATAATCAATTAGGAACTCGTGACAAGGACTCAAGGAACTTGCAGCAATAGTTAAATCCTTAATACCTCGCGCCTTAATTGCTTCCATAACTAATCTCATAACATAATCACCATTTCTAAAATGATGGTGGAATGATATAGTCATGCCGTCAGCTAGACCAGTTTTTTCAATCACCTCTTCTAAAGATGCCAATACTTTCCCCTTCTTAGAGATGTGTTGGACACAGGCTTCACTTGCCTCTATAGAGCCATTCGTGTCGCTAGCTAATTGCACTTTAATTCCCGCAGCCCGTGCTTTATCTATAATGCGTTGCGCTCTCACTACTATCGGCTTATCAATCATTTTACCGTCTACCGCTAATACACCCTTATTATGAGCCACTGCATCAGCATAAGCATTCAGCACCTTCACAGAGTATGCAATCTCTTTATCACTTGGGGTAAAGACCTTATGAGCTAATGCGACTTGCGTAGGATGAATGCAGGATTTTCCATCAAATCCAAGGGATTTTATATAATTAACTTCTTCAAGGAATCCCTCTGTGTCTTTCACATCAGAAAACACTGTATCAATGCATCGGATGCCAGCCTCACGAGCAGCAAGCAAAATAGTTTGACGCGCCAAAGTAAGCTCTACAGCTGGCTTTGATTTTCCTGTTCTAAGATCTGCGCGATAATCTTCTGCCCCCAGTGCAATGCCAACGACACGCGGTCCGTGACAAATCTCACGCACATTATAAAGACCTTTCACCGACTCAATGGCTACAATAATGTTAATTGCCCCTTCAGGCCAGCCCATTTCCTGCTCAACTTCAGCAATTTTATGTGCTACTAATTCCACTTCTGATACATCTTCAGTTTTAGGCAGACGAATCAAGTTAGGCTTCGCTCGCACAATCACATCTAGGTCATCTAAACCAAACGGAGTCTGTGTAGGATGATTAATGCGTACTACTGTTTCTGATCTAAAAGGAATAGCCTTTAACATCTCTGCTACTAATAAGCGAGCTGAATCTTTTTCATCCACAAAAATAGAATCTTCTATATCAAACATTAAGCTATCAGCACCATATACATCGGCACTATTGAGCATTTTAGGTGTGTTGCCAGGTACAAACATCATGCTTCGAGCAAGTCGTTCTTTAGCCGTTTCTGTAAGAGCATTCTCGGAATTGACCGCAGAACTTTTTTCTGTTTCCACTAGCACATTACTGGAATTGTCGCTAGGACTCTTTATCTCCTCCGAAAGTACATGATTCGAATTATCTCGGGCACACTCTATTTCGCTCTGTATTTCACGCTGTATAGTCCCCTCTATTTCATCCTTTATTGCCCCCTCGATGTCATCCCCGTATTCATCACTAAGAGACTTTGCTCGATTTAAAGCCGCTAACACGCGCGCCTTAATAGTATAATCCCAGGCTCCTTGGTCCTGTGCCACTACTCGAACACCGTCAAAACCAGCTTCCACAATGGTTTGACGAATCAATGCCTCTATATGAGCTCTATATTGTGTTTGTACCTTGGATTCTAATTCAATTTCAATCCCTGATTGCTTAGGAAATACGGTGATTAGGATATCTTGTTTTTCTGCAAACCCTGCCTTTGCTTCGCGCCGAATAGATAACATACAAAAGCCTCCCTATCTCTTTTTACAAGTGAAATATAAATAATTAATCTTTTTCAACTTGTATTATATACTGCCCAGTATACAAAAGATAATAGAGAGGCCCTATAGTGGGTATAAAATTTTATTTTACTACCTTGTATTTCTTGTAGTAGTTTTCTAAGAAATCAGTAAATGTTTTCACTGCAATGAGCTTTGTACTCATTTCACTATAGTACAAATAAGTAGGTCTAACAATAGGCTCACCATTTTTATGAACTATAGGTTTAATAAAGAGCTTGTCTTCAATGCAACTGCCTAGACCTAAATAAGGTAAAATAGCCCAACCTAGCCCTTCACGCACAAATTGCCGACAAGTCACCATGGAATCAAGTTCCATAGATGGCATATAGTTTGGAGGTAAATTTTCATCACACCAGTTCGATATAATCATCGATACTGATGGGTCCGTGCGATATTGAATCAAAGGTAACTGTGCCAATTCATCAATTGTAACTGGCTCTTTATAGACTAAGCAATACGGTTCTTCAAATAATGGTTTACTATGTCCATTCCCTTCTCCTCGCGCAATGGCCACCATGACCTCACCAGCATTAAACATCTTTTTAACCTGCGCACTATAGCCTGTTTTCACCTTCACACGAATGCTTGGATATTGTTGCGAAAATTCTTTTAATAGGCGCGGCAGCTGATAGTCCGCAAAGTTAATAGACGAGGCTAAGGTCAAGGTCCCTTGAATTTGCCCACTCATTTCCCCCATAGTTTGTTTTAATTGCTCTAGCTCCGCCAGCATACGCTGACAATAGGTATAATATAGTTCACCTTCCGGGGTAAGTACAATACCTTCATTGGTACGAATTAATAAGGGATGCCCCATAGCATTCTCCATTTGCCTTAGGCGGTAACTTAAGGCTGGTTGCGATAAAAATAATTTATCTGCTGCCTTAGTTATATTACCTTCTGCTACAACTGTTACAAATGTTTGCCAATCCCTTGTATCCATGAATCTCTGTCTCCTTTCCTAAAATTTTTGATGCCTTCATCGCTAATAATTCATAGTATGATACTAGAGTTTTAAAAGTAATTGCAAAAATAGGGACTTCGAAAAGTCCCTATTCAATGTGTTTCTATATATAGTTTACCAATTTTAAAGATTTCAGGCAATATGCATTTAAATGAACTACTATCTAAATATTAACTCTATTCGCTAAAATAAACTCTTACTTAACGAGCATTGGCAATGCCTTCAAATACTTTGCCGCGAGAACCGTCTACAGTAACTACATCGCCATCTTTAAGTACCGCCTCTGGTCGATCAGCACCAAGTACAACTGGAATACCAAAGTTAATACCTGCAATTGCCGTCGCTGACGTATATCCATCTTCAACTGCAATAATAGCACTAGCCATCTTAGCTAAGCCCATAAGTTCTGGTTCCAAGGAGCGAACGACTAAAATATCGCCAGCGCGGAATTTATCTTGTGCACCAGCTACATCTAAAGCCATGCATACACGGCCTGTCGCTGCACCTTTGCCAATACCATTGCCCTTAATGATAGCTTTGCCTACTACATGCACGCGAATCATATTCGTAGTGCCAGATGAACCAGATGGAACACCAGCTGTAATCACTACTAAATCACCAGACTCAATACGGCCTTCCACTAAAGAAGCAGAGATAGCGCTTTGTACCATTTCATCAGAGTTAGCATGTGGTGCGCTCTTTACAGCTTCTACGCCCCAATATAATTGAACGCGGCGAATTGTTTCTTCATGCGGTGTAACCGCCAAGATGCGTGCATTTGGACGATTGCGAGCAATACTCATAGCTGTCTTGCCACTTTCAGTGCAAGTAATCACCGCTGCTGCACCAAGGCTCTTCGCCACTGTTACCGTAGCATTACTAATGGCATCAGTAGTTTGCACTTCATCGAGGTCAAGTTCGTGGTCAATATTGCAATATAAAGTAGAATGCTCTGTTACTTCCGCGATGCGCGCCATAGTTTGAACAGCTTCTACTGGATATTTACCACCAGCAGTTTCGCCAGATAACATAACGGCATCAGTACCGTCTAAAATCGCATTAGCCACGTCACTTGCTTCAGCGCGAGTTGGACGAGGATTTTGCGTCATAGATTCTAACATTTGAGTCGCTGTAATAACTGGTTTGCAAGCTTTATTACATTTGCTAATCATCATTTTTTGAAGCACTGGCACTTCTTCAGCTGGAATCTCTACGCCTAAGTCACCACGGGCTACCATGAGGCCATCGGACATACGTAAAATATCATCTAAGTTATTAAGACCTTCTTCATTTTCAATTTTAGAAATAATCTTAATATTAGTACCTTCTTCTTCTAAGATACGGCGAATGGCCACAACATCACTACCGCGTTGCATAAAAGATGCCGCCACATAGTCTACACCCATTTGGCACCCAAAGCGAAGATCTGCTTTATCGCTTTCAGATACTGGTGGCAAGCTAAGCGGTACGCCTGGAACAGCAACGCGTTTGCGATCGCTCATAGGACCACTATTCAAAATAGTAGTATAAATTTCAGTGCCTTCAATTTTATCTACATGGAGTGTAACTAAACCATCAGATAATAAAATATTGCAACCTACTTTTACATCATCTACTAAGCCTTTATGATTTACGGAGCAAATTGTTTCATCCCCTTCTACATCACGCATAGTGAGGGTAAATGGTTTGCCCGCTTCAAGCATGACTTTGCCAGCCTTAAATAAACCTAGACGGATTTCAGGGCCCTTAGTATCAAGCATGAGCGCCACAGGAATACCTGTTTTCTTGGACGCTTCACGAACAGCATTCATACGCTTTGTATGTTCATCATAACTGCCATGTGAAAAGTTAAAGCGCGCCACATTCATGCCCGATTCGAGCATGCGCTCCAATACGCCAGGCGCATCTGTGCTAGGTCCAATAGTACATACAATTTTAGTTCGTTTCATAATAGATTCCTCTCTTAAAGTCATAGTTGTGCTAAATTTTATGTATCCCCTCATAAAATTTTGAATAAGCTAACATACACTTTATGTCTATCTATCCCTTTATACAGAATATTATACAATACGAACTATACGATTTCTACACTATTGGGGCCTAAAATCTTCTCAATTTCACTGCAAATTTTTGGTCCCGGAGTGAAATAATACGCTTTTGCTACGCCCATACGTTTTTTCTGTCGATGTAAATAAAAGACTACCGGCACGGTCCCTTCAGCAGGTATGAGCAATTCTTTTAATTTGGCACTTGCTTCTGGTGTATCAAAGCCAGGGCGAATATGAAGGATAATTCCCTTAGCTTGATCATAGGCTCGCTTCAAGGGACCAATTTGGTCCGCAATGATTTGCACGCCTTTTTCATCCGCATCAATGCGCCCTGATACACGCACGGCCATATCCACGGCTAAATAGGCCTGACTCCGTTGATATGTCTGTGGGAACACCACGATGCTAGCAGAACCGGAGAAATCTTCCAATCGAATAATGGACATCAAATCATTGCGCCGCGTAATTTTATCTACCTTATCAACAATGAGTCCGCCCATAGTGACTGTTTTCTTATCATATTGCTCTGGATTGTCATGCAAACGACCTAATTCAAACAATGAATTCAATTCATCTTCATAAGCTGTCAAAGGATGACCTGTAATATAAAAGCCAGTATATTCCTTTTCATCACGGAGTTTTTCTTCTTCTGGCAAATCTTCTAAATTAGGCGTCACCAATACTTCACTAGTAGCCCCTTCATCATCGCCAAAGAGGCTCATAGTTCCTAAGGCTTGGTCCTTTTGATACTTTTGTCCCAAGTTTTGAGCCATTTCATACATATGTAAAAGCTGATTGCGATTTTCTTTGAAGCTGTCCATGGCACCACTGCGAATTAAACTTTCTAATAAGCGCTTATTCACCACTTTAGATTCTACGCGTTTGCAAAAATCTAAAATTGAAGTGTAAAGTCCATTGCGCTCCCGTTCTTTGAGCAATGTTTCAATGGCATTGTCGCCCACACTCTTAACACCGCCAAGGCCAAAGCGAATAGCGCCATTTTGAACGGCAAAGGACTGTTCCCCATAATTAATATCAGGCCCCAAAACATCAACGCCATGCTTCTTACAAGCATTAATATAATAGGTCAATTTATCTACATTGGTCATAAAACTAGTCATCGTAGCAGCCATGAATTCAGGGAAATAATGAGCCTTCAAATACGCTGTCTGATAAGCAATATAGGCATAGGCCGCACTATGAGATTTGTTAAAGCCATAGCCTGCAAAGTATACCAAGAGGTCAAATACTTCATTGGCAATGGATTCTTCGATGCCATTCTTCTGAGCTCCTTCTACGAAGGATTGACGTTGCGCTTTGAGGACAGATTCTTTTTTCTTCCCCATCGCACGGCGCATTAAATCCGCTTGACCTAAGGAGAAACCGCCCATGGCAGAGGCAATCTGCATAACCTGTTCTTGATATAAAATAACTCCAAAAGTATCTTTCAAAATAGGTTGTAATAGAGGATGCAAATAAGTAATTTCCATCTCTCCATGACGACGTTTAATAAAGTCTTCCACCATGCCACTGCCTAAAGGGCCTGGACGGTACAAAGCAACCAAAGGTATTAAATCTTCAAAATGCTCTGGTTTTAAATCCATCACAAGCTTAGTAATCCCTTCAGATTCTAACTGGAACACCCCGGCTGTATCTCCTTTACAGAGAATATCGCAGGCTCCCTTATCATCTAAAGGAATGCGATCTAAATCAATATCTATGCCATGATTTTCTTTAATGAGCTTCAAAGCATCGCCCATAACAGTTAACGTACGAAGCCCCAAGAAGTCCATTTTTAAAAGGCCTAGCTCTTCAATATTATCTTTATCATATTGCGTTACAAAGCCTGTATCACTAGCATTTTGCAAAGGTACATGCTCCTCTAAAGGCGCCGCTGAAATTACGACCCCTGCTGCATGCGTAGATGCGTTGCGGGCAATGCCCTCTAGCTTTTGACCATAATCAAAGAGCTCTTTCACTTGTGCATTAGTATCATAGAGCTGCTTTAACTCTTTCCCTTTTAAGGCTTTCTCCAATGTAATGCCTAATTCATTGGGAATCATCTTGGCATATTTATTTACATCTTGCAATGGTAAATCGAGCACACGCCCCACATCGCGAATAACGGCACGCGCTGCTTCTGTACCAAAAGTAATAATCTGAGCCACTCGCTCTTGCCCATATTTTTCTGTTACATAGTCAATGGCAAGACCACGCTTTTCATAGCAAAAGTCAATATCAATATCAGGCATGCTAATGCGCTCTGGATTTAAAAATCGTTCAAAGAGTAAATCATACTTCAATGGATCTAGGCCTGTAATACCTAATAAATAAGCAACTACAGAGCCTGCCGCACTACCGCGACCAGGGCCCACTAAAATATCATGTTCCCTTGCATAGCGCACATAGTCCCATACGATGAGGAAGTAATCATCAAAACCCATTTGCGCAATGACGCCCAGTTCATAATCCAAGCGTTCCATCACATCAGGACGAGGCTCATCACCATAAAGACGAGGGATTGCTCGTTCGCAAAGATAGCGCAAATAAGAAGAAGCCGTTTCACCTTCTGGTACATCGAAATGAGGTAAATGATGTTCATCAAAGTTAAATTGTACATTACAGCGCTCCGCAATGCGCAACGTGTTTTCCAAGGCTTCTGGCACATGTCCGAAGAGCTCTGCCATCTCATCGCCACTCTTCATATAAAATTGGTCATTAGGAAACTTTAATCGGTCTGTTTCCGCCACCTTTGCCCCTGTAGCAATGCAAACTTTGATATCCTGCGCATCTGCATCTTCTTGTAGCACATAATGAAAGTCATTAGAGGCCACTAACCCTACGCCATATTCCTTAGCGAGATTAATCATCACCTCTTGTGCCTTAGCTTCCGCTGGTAGTCCATGATTTTGAATTTCTAAGAAGAAGTTATTGGTCCCATATATATCAATATATTGCTCCAAAGCCCGCTTAGCACCGTCCACATTATCTTGCAAAATATATTGTGGAATTTCCCCTTGAATGCACGCACTTAAGGCAATAATCCCCTTACTGTATTGACGCAATAATTCATGGTCTACACGAGGCTTGCGGTAAAATCCTTCAGTAAAGCCGCGCGATACAATTTTAGTTAAGTTTTGGTAGCCTTCCATTGTTTCAGCTAACAAGATTAAATGCTTCAACCGTTCATTTTTACCATTTTGCATTTCTTTAGTGAAGCGGCTGCCCTCTGTCACATATACTTCACAGCCCATAATAGGCTTAATGCCTGCACTAATAGCCTCTTTGTAAAAATAAATGGCACCACACATATTGCCATGGTCAGTAATCGCTAACGCTGGCATATTTAGCTCTTTAGCGCGCGCCACCATCTGAGGTAGGCGACTAATGCCATCCTGCAAACTATATTCTGTATGTCCGTGCAAATGAACAAATGGTCTCATACCTTACCTCCCTCTAAAATAAGTATTTAACTCCTTCCGGATTTCCTTCCATCGAGGCATAAACTGAGCTACTACCGCCCAAAAACTGGGCGAATGATTGGGATGAATCAAATGAGCGAATTCATGAACCATCACATATTGTAAAAAACGAATAGGACCGCTGAGTAATTGTTGGTTTATCATAATGCGCCCCAAAGCTGGCGAGCAAGAGCCCCAACGGGTCTTAGCCTTAGCGACACGAAACGTAGGACGTTGAATATCATATCCGGCCCGAATAAATGCTTCATATACAGCACCACCAACGCGAAGCACAACTTCTTCCATTAGACCTTGTAAAAACTCCGTCATAAGAGCCGCCTTCTCAGGCACACCCATGTGATCCTTTATAAACATATACAGTGTATCTGGCCGCGACTCACTCCAACTGACATAGGCCTTTCTACCTGGAGGTGAATAGCGCACCACAAGCGTCGCTACATGTCCCAGGATGCGAACTTTTTCACCATTTACATATTGTAAGCTCCGTCTTACCTTAGGCACTGCACGTGCTCTTGCTTTTCGCAAAAAGTCTTTATGTCCTTCTACAAACTCGCGCACAGTACTTACAGATGTTCTAAAAGGCACCGAAACAGAGACGGTGCCTTCAGAGTTAACACGAAGATTTAAATTTTTTACAGCCTTCCAGGTCACCGTATAGGGCACTGGTCGTCCATCAATAATAACTTCGTAATGTTCTATTTTTTTACTAGTGCTACGAGCTTGCAAATCTTGTCGTAGTCCACTCATACTTATTTGTTATTCTTAGCCGCTTTAGCACGAGCAGAACGATCAAGAATAGCCTTACGCATGCGAATATTCTTAGGTGTTACTTCAACGAGCTCATCATCATTAATCCATTCAAGAGCTTGTTCCAAGCTGAAAATGCGAGGTGGCACTAAGCGAACCGCTTCATCAGAGGAGCTAGAGCGCATGTTAGTAACATGTTTTTTCTTACATGGGTTAACATCCATGTCGGATTCACGAGTGTTTTCACCAATAATGCGGCCTGTATATACAGGTTCGTTTGGACCGATGAATAAAGTACCGCGATCTTGTACAGAGTTCAAGCCATATGGTGTAGTTTCGCCATCTTCAAAGGCTACCAAGGCACCGCGTGTACGGCCAGGGATATCACCTTTAAATGGTGCATAACCATGGAATACATGGTTCATAATACCATTACCTTTAGTGCTAGTTAAGAACTGTGCACGGAAACCGATTAAACCACGGGCAGGAATGATAAATTCCATACGAAGATAACCAGCTAATTCGTTCATGTTAATAAGTTCAGCTTTACGAGCGCCAAGGTTTTCCATAACAGTACCCATAAATTCTTGAGGTACGTCAATTGTTAAATATTCTAATGGTTCGCATAATTGGTCATTAATGCGTTTGTAAATTACGCGAGGTTTACCTACTTGTAATTCATAGCCTTCACGGCGCATAGTTTCGATAAGTACAGCTAAGTGCAATTCACCACGGCCAGATACTTTGAACGCATCTGGAGAATCTGTTTCTTCAACCTTCATAGACACATTAGTTTGTACTTCTTTGAACAAGCGATCACGTAAATGACGGCTTGTTACAAAATCACCTTCACGACCAGCAAATGGAGAGTTATTAACAGAGAACATCATAGCCAATGTTGGTTCGTCAATGGAGATTGATGGTAACGCTTCTGGATTTTCCACGTCAGCTACAGTTTCACCAATGTTGATATCTTCAATACCAACGAACGCAGCTATATCACCCATAGCTACTTCATCAGTTTCTACACGATTTAAGCCATTGTAAGTATATACGCGACCAACTTTTGCTTTACGAGTGCTTTCGCCATTCATAATTACTACTTGTTGACCAGTTTTCAAACGACCACGAACTACGCGACCTACCGCAATTTTACCTACATATTCATCATAATCAAGAGTGGTTACCATGAATTGCAATGGGCCATCAATGTCGCCTTGTGGTGCTGGAATTTCTTTAATAAGCACTTCAAATAAAGGCTGCATATCTTTGCCTTCATCATCCATAGATGCTTTAGCAATGCCATCACGAGCAGATGCATACACTACTGGGAAGTCTAATTGGTCATCGTCAGCTTCAAGCTCCATGAACAATTCTAATACTTCGTCTTCTACTTCATGTACACGTTGGTCAGGACGGTCAATTTTGTTGATAACTACGATTGGTTTTAGTTTTTGTTCCAATGCTTTACGAAGTACGTATTTTGTTTGTGGCATTGGACCTTCAAAAGCGTCAACTAAAAGAAGTACACCGTCTACCATGTTAAGTACACGTTCTACTTCGCCACCAAAGTCAGCATGGCCTGGAGTGTCAACGATATTGATTTTTACGTCGTTATGCATAACAGCCGTATTTTTAGACAAAATAGTAATCCCGCGTTCACGTTCCAAATCATTGGAATCCATTACGCGTTCTGCCACTTTTTCATTTGCTCTGAAAATATGGCTTTGTTTTAACAATGCGTCCACCAAAGTTGTTTTACCATGGTCAACGTGTGCAATAATTGCAACATTACGAATATTTTCGCGAATCATGTAAGCCTCCCATTAAGCTACTATTTATACATTTTTATGAATACCCGAAAACAAAGGAGTTTCGGACTATCTTCATCCTTAAAGACAACAGTTAATTATAGCACAAAATCTATATATCGTCTATAGAACAGCACGATTTTATTGACATTGAACCATATGCGTTTATAGAATAAAGCAACGCATTGTATGAAGTTCTTTATAGGAACTTAGCAGCTTTCTAAAAATTCTTTCACCACAGGATTTTCTTTCATCGCTTCTATTTGCTCCGCATCAGGAATTTTAACCTTGTCACGGTCAAGATTAACTAAGCATAAAAAGCCTAAATAATCGCCTTTGTTAGCACGAAATTGGTGAATTGTATGACTCGGTACCTCTATAAAGTCACCAGCTTTTACATCAGTTACAATTTCACCTAATAAACATTGCCCCTCACCGCGGAAAATCATAACCATATGAGTGTGCTCATGATGTTCCAAAGTAGAATACCCACCTGGTTTTACTTCAAAATAGCGAAATTGGCAAGGAATATCAAAAGCGCCATTGAATAGCACCTGTCGTGTCACATCTTTAAATGGACTTCCATCTTGTTTATATACCAATGTATCTACACCCTCCCAGGTATAGCCTGTATCATCAAATCGCTTAATCATTCTTGCCCCCTATTATGACATTACAAACCTAAATAAAGCCCGCTGCTAAGCAACGGGCTTATACATTCTTATTTAAATAGACGTTTCAACGTACCTACTAAGCCCCCATGTGTATGAGCCGCTTCAGATACAGAGGCTACATCAAAACCAGTTGCATCAATAGCCGCTGAAATAGCGTCAGCTGTCACTTTACTAGCATCATACGAAATTGTTACATCCTTAGTTTTTAAATCTACATCGGCAGACATAACACCAGGTAATCCTAATACCGCTGTTTTTACTGTATTTTCACAATTGCTACACATCATACCAGGAACATTAAAAACTTGTTGATGTGCATGGCCAGTACTGCCGCAACCACAATCTTTACACATAAGTCTAAGACCTCCTCAAAAGTAGCTCCAAAGGCCCCTCACAGTCATTGTGGGGGCCTTTCATGAGCAGATAAATTATTCAACCTCTTTGTGCTTTTTCTCGTTCACTTCGCCTGCTTCCACATCAATTGTTTCCGTCTTGGCAACGTCAGATACTTTTGCATCAGTTTTCTTTTTATCAGAACTTACTGCATCTTTAAATTCATTGATGCCCTTGCCGATGGCTTTGCCTACTTCTGGTAGCTTACCTGGGCCGAATACAACTAATGCAATCACTAGCACTAAAATTAACTCTTGGGTGCCGAAATTAAACATATGCTTCACCTCGTTTAGCTACTAACAACTACGTCCATCACTTCTTACTCTTACAGTGTACCACGAAAAGAAGTTCTATGGCTATAGAATCATAATAGCGAATTTTCATTTCAAATATATTATTTTATCAAAGGGGGTATATACTGCTTGCAGGCTCATCCCCTAAATCTGTTAAGCTTTTTTAGCCGCCTTATCCACGTACCATTCTACTACATCTTGAGAGAGTACGGCCCCTGGTAATACATGGCCTATGCGTTCTTGCCAAGTTTCATCAGCATAATCCTGGCGCTGACGAAGCACGCGAGATAGAGCACTCGCTTTAGAATCCCCTACAACTGTAAACCACACATGCTTAGCTTTAGATAAAAATGGGAAGGTCATAGTCACGCGCTCCCATACCTTGCCATCTAACACTGGAGCAATCTTGCGGTCTTCCACATGTAAGGCCTGCGATTTGGAAAATAAAGACGCCGTATGACCATCGTCACCAAGCCCTAAGAGAGCCAAGTCTAAGGAATCTTTTTCACATGCTCTAAGCACCATATCTACTTCTTTTTCATATGCATCAGCTGCTTCTTCTACAGTGCCATCATTCGTTGGTACTGGATAGAAATGACAGCTTGAGCCAATATTTCCAAATAAGCGCTCTTTGGCACGGCCAAAGTTATTATCAGGATCGCTATGTGGTACAAAGCGCTCATCCACCCATAAGAAGAAAATATTCTCCCAATCAAGCTTTGTACGATATTCATCTGTATTAAGCAATTCAAACAAAGTATTTGGCGTAGTTCCACCTGAAATAGCCACTACACAAGAGCCGGTCTCTTTAATACAAGCCTCTGTAAAGGCCATAAAAGATTTTGCCACTTCCTCTGCTACTTGCTGTGGCGTATCAAACATATGAATTAAATCTTGCGCCATGATAAAGAGCCTCCTTCTAGAATTTCATTTGCTTCCTTAGGACCTTCACTGAACGATGGATAGAAGCAAAGTGGCACTGCATCAAGATTTGCTTCCCAAGCATTTAATAATGGCATGAACAATTTCCAAGACGCTTCCACCGTATCATTGCGAACAAAGAGCGTTTGGTCACCTAATAATGCATCTAAAATTAAGCGTTCATATGCATCTGGAATATCAACCCCCTGCATAAAATCACTATAAGAGAAGTCCATCTCCAAGGTATTCACACAAAGCTTTGAGCCTGGTGATTTCACTTCAATAGATAGGCCCATCCCTTCATGGGGCTGCATGCGAAGTAACAAGACATTTTGATTAAAATCTTTTGGACGAATTGGTTTAAAAATAGAATGAGGAATTGGCTTAAAGGTAATCGCAATTTCACTGGATTTCTTAGGCAAGCGTTTACCGGTACGCATATAAAATGGTACGCCACGCCAGCGCCAGTTATCTACAAAGAGTTTTAACGCTACATATGTTTCCGTCTGAGAACGCGGTGCTACCCCTTCCTCTTTACGATACCCAAGGGCTGAATTTTCTGGATCTACCGACTCTACATATTGACCACGTACAGACATATGACCTAAATCTTGCCCTTCCAATGGTCTAATAGAAGAGATTAACTTCGCAATTTCATCGCGATATGCATCAGCTTCAAATATCGCTGGTGGCTCCATAGCGATTAAGGAAAGCATCTGAATCATATGATTTTGGAACATATCTCGTAAGGCCCCGGCCTTATCATAATAACCAGCACGCTTTTCTACGCCCAACTCTTCAGCTACGGTAATCTCAACCTTTTCAATGTAGGTATGATTCCACAGCGGTTCAAAAATAGAATTAGCAAAGCGGAGCATCAAAATATTTTGTACTGTTTCTTTACCTAAATAATGGTCAATACGATATGTTTGAGACTCTTTAATGTACTGCTTTAACGCCTGATCAAGAGCCACAGCACTTTCTAAATCATGACCAAATGGCTTTTCAATAATAACGCGTTTCCAACCATCGGTCTCATCAAGAAGGCCTTCTTCATGCAAGCCTTTTACGATTGGTTCAAACATGGCTGGTGGCATAGCTAAATAAAAGAGAGCATTATGCTCTGTGCCATGCTGACCAGTAACACGATCTAACTCTTCATCCAAGCGAGCAAAGGTATCAGGTTCTGTATATTGACCAGCTACATAGGAAAATCGTTCAATAAATGATTCATCTAAAGAACCTTCTCCGTTTAAAGATTGGCGCACTTCTTCCTGAAATTCTTCATTGCTCATCTCTGTACGCGCTACACCAACTACGGCAAATTGCTCAGGCAATAAATTGCGCTTGTACAAAGCAAAAATAGCGGGTAATAATTTACGCTTAGTCAAATCACCAGAGGCGCCAAAGATTACAATAGCACCTGGTCCGGGTGCTGTATCGATACAAAGTTGCTCACGGCAATTATATGAAACTGTCATTGGTCCTGCACTCATTATAAATAATCTCCCATACTTCTCAATAACATTTAACTTTCAATAATATTAACATTTAGTTTTTAATAATCTTCAATAGCATTTAATGTTTAAAAACAATTAATAACATATTAATCGTTACCTATATTATACACTATTAAGCAATAGGTATAACATATTCCATGCATATTAATAGAATGTTTTCTATCCATAATAATATATCTTTATCATAGCATAAGGCCGTTCGTATGTCATCAAAAAAGCACGAGTCTACTAGACTCGTACTTCTTTGTTAAACGTGTGTTTGTTTTGATTTTGTTTTGGTTTTGTTATGCATTTAAATTAAGATGTTTAATATATTTTTGACTTTCATCAAAAGCAGTTGTTTTAAATTTTAGCATACTAGTTTGTAACTTCTATATAGTTAGGATTAATATAGGCCTTCATACTGATTAAAGATCCAATATGTTCTACCACTATGATAATAGCAAGGGCCCACATAGAATGACCGCCGCCAAGTCCTACCAACGGAGCCGCTAAAGCACCTGCTAAGAAAGAGATAACACCTAGTAAACCAGATGCACTACCGGACAGACCTTTTTGTGAATTAACGCCACCAGAAAAACTCAACGGCAAGGTAATACCACAAGTACTAATTAACAGCATCAAGACAATCATAATCATCCAAGGACTTTCAGGTTGCATCACTTCGACTAAGATAATTAAGAAGCCTACAAATAAGCCGGCAACATTACCATACCATAATATTTTGTCTTCCCCGACTGTTTTGCAAAGACGTCCAAATACTTGAGCCGAAATAGCCAAACAAGCGGAGCAAATACCAAAGAAAATACTAAACTCAGTTGGCGTTAATGTGTAAATTTCTTCTAAAATAAAAGGGGAGCCACTAATATAGGCGAATAAGCCCATAGAGGCGAAACCTTGTATCAACAAATAACCGCGATATTGAAGAATATTCCAAAGGGTTTTCATGCCTTTTAACGAAGCAGAAAGACCACCAGTAATACGTTGTTCTGGCGCTAAAGTTTCAGGCAAGCTAACCATAGTCCAAACAGCCCCAATAACACCGCAAATACCTAAAACAATAAAAATTGCTTGCCAATCAAAAGCCTGTAGAATGAGTCCCCCTAATACGGGACCAGCAATCGGTACTACAGACGCAATCAGTACAAGTAATGCGATAAACTGTGTCAATTTATTACCTTCATACGTATCACACGCAATGGAACGGGCTAACACGATACAGCCTGCACCTGCTAAGCCTTGCACAAATCGCCAAAACAAGAACATTCCAAGGGAACCTGATGTAGCACATAAAAAGGATGCTATAGCAAAACCACCAAAGGATACAATAGCAGGCTTTTTACGTCCAATTTCATCACTCCAAGGCCCCATCAAGACTTGCCCTAAGGCGAGTCCAATAAAACATGTGGTCAAACTTAATTGTACCCCCGCTGCCGTACTTCCTAATTCAGAAGCAATGGTTGGCAAGCCGGGGATATAAATATCTGTACTTAATGGCCCAATGGCGGCCATAAAACCTAATAAACATATAACAACTATATTCATTTTATACACTACCTCCTATTGATTACATACTTAGTATAACAAGATATAGCGTATCCGTATAATACCAAAAGCAGCCTCATAGTATAACAAAATTGTTATACCAGAGACTGCTTTTTTAGTTAAACATTTATATGTTTATAACCTTTATAGCTTTATCATAGTCATAGCTTTATTGTAATCATGATATTTCTATTATAGCTATAGCATTTATATTATAACTATAGCCTAGGCATATCATCATAAGCGATACGACTCTATGCCAAATGACCTATATACCCTGTCTAATCAAGAGTCTACTCATAAGACCTATTTTATAAAGTCTTCATCACTCACAAACTATTGAGCTGCATTCATAGATTGACGCATTTCATGTACAAGCTTTCGTATAATGCACACTAACCCAAGTATCTCAAATTAACTATATTTACTTCAAATATTTCAAACTCAAACATTTTAGTTTAAGTCTTGAAGACTAAGATATTTTAACTAAGATGTTTTTACTAAGCTCTTTTTACTAAACTCTTTTTACTAATATATTTTTACTCCTACCAAGACATAAAAAAGAAACCCCACAAACACGAGGTTTGTAGGGTTTGCAATTTATAAATATTAACGTTTCGAGAACTGAAAACAGCTATTTTATAAGGACTAACCGCCCATTTGTAACCTATTTGTATACTACTTATTCGTATGCCTGAAATATACGTTCTATTAAAAGAATATACGTTTTATTCATATAACTTATATATCCTTTACTTTATTACCATATAGTCGCTCCATCCCTGACTTTGTAACAAGCCACGTTCCACCACTTTTTCGACATTCTACATCTAAAATCAGTCGAGGTGGTCTACCTTGAATTCCTGTACACAAATGTTTAACCGTAGTATTTGATAGCCCCCATAACTCAGCAGCTTCACTAGTTGTCATTACATCAGTAAATTTCATTATTTTTTTACCCCTCTTAAAATAGCTAATATCCCTAATATTAAAGCGAGTCCACCAAACCAGTCCCATCCATATTTACTCATAGATAAATATACAGATACACATAACAGAACTAAAACTATTATTACACTTTTATTTTCCATATATTCATGATAAGATATAGATGAGCTAGGGGCTTTCACCCCTAACTTTGTCGTCCTTACTTTTTGAAAAGTGTTTTTAGTGCCACAGCAATTAGCACCACTTTTTCAATCACTGTAAGGACTTTTTCTATATCATCTATCATTTTTTCACCTCCTTTCTACATCTTTATTATAACCCTTTTCGGTTATGACTTCAAGCAATATAATCAAAAAAAATGCCCACAAAGCTAATTATTTTTTTAGCTCTGTGGGCTTTTCTTTTACCATTCAGCAACTGTATAAAGTACAGTTGCTCCTTTTATTTTGCCATCTGACTTAAGATGCGCTAAGCCTTCAAAGTGTCCTGCCTGATAACCAATAGTGCCATATGACTTATCATTAATTACTGTCACTCCTGCCTTGATTTTATGAGCTTTGTTTAAGTTGATTTTATACACATCAACTTTTTGTCGCTCCTCATTAGTTACAACTGTAGTCCTATCTGATTTTTCTGTTACTATCCTAGGCAATGAGTTGCTATCACTGTTTACGGCCTGTTGAGTCTGCTTTACAGCAGTCGCTACATCAGCTGATTGTACGTAATAACTTATTACAGGATCCTTTACATGATGTATTTCGCGTTGGATTTGTACTGCTGTTTCTTGTGGCACATCAATAGATTTAGACAAGGTCTGCGAGTCTTGTAGGGTATTAGTAGTAACTATTTGAGCCTGTTCTTTATCTATCTGCAGCTTACAACTGACTGCTAATACAAGTAAAACAACAACTATAGCTGTACCTATTATATATAATAACCTTTTATTATTAGTCATTATATCAGCCTCCTATGCACTCCAATAATCGGTAATACCTCGTGCTATAGCACGCACGATTTTATCTAATTGTTGCTCTAACAACGCTAAATCGTCCATATTATCAATAAATGCCATCTCAACAAGCACTGCCACCGCATCAGTGCCATTAAGCACCCATAAATCATCACGTTTTTTACTGCCACGATCAATAGTATTGACACTACGCACGATTTGACTTTGAATAAAGCCAGCTAAGCGCTGTCCATTAAATGATTTGTATAATGTTTCCGTTCCTCGTGCCTGCGTATTAAAAGCGTTGCAGTGTAGACTTACAAATAAGTCCGCTCCCCATTCGTTGCTTTCTGAACATACTAGTCCTAAACTATCATCTTGTAATGTTCTAACTTCAAGACCAGCAGCTTCTAAATAGCCAGCTAACAGCTTACCTGCTTTAGCCGCAATATCACATTCCCTCGTTCCTGTTTGCGGATTAACAGCTCCACTATCATAAACAATATCATGCCCAGGATTTATAAAAACTTTCATGTATATAGCCTCATTTCTTACTACAATTTAACTTTATTTTCAATTTTATCTCGAACAAGTTCCAAGAATTTTCCCATCGATTTATTGCCACCGTCTCTTAAATTCTCTAAAATACTAAGAAATTCCGAAGAGCCTAAATATAGCCAAACAAGATTAACAGCAAAACCTTGCTTATTTGCCATCCAGTCAAATAAAAAAGCAGCTAAAGTAGCTGCTACATATGTAAGAACTTTTTTTACAAAGCCTTTCCTCATGTATTCACTTCTAATTAGATTCAAATCAAAAGCTGTTGGAATAGCTCTATATTTTTCCCAAACTGCAATGCTGTCTGGTTCATATCCGTATTCATCAACTAACATTTTAAAAGCCACACTAGCCCATTTAGTTAATAAATCAATCCCTACAAGCAAGATAAATATGCCTAATACCTGCACATGTTTAAGTCCAACCAACCAAATTGCCACAGAAGCTATAATTGATAACCCTGCCTTGACCCACCATGCAGCAATAAACGAATTCCACATATCTTGAATATACTGAATATAAACCATTATTTATCCCCTTTTTTAGTATCGTCTTCTTCATCATTTTTGATGTTAATTTGATTAATAACACACTCCTTATTAACACATTCATCATCAACTAATTTATGCGCACAGTAGTTACATCGCTTACTAGGTTTAAACATTTTCAATCAACTCTCTTTCTTCCTTATATGATGCTTGTAATTCCTCAAAGTCTGCTTGAATGCTTTGTTCCGCCACCGCATCACCTTTTAATCGTGCGATCATTAAAGCATCACTTAAATCTTTTACAGCTTGATTATATTCATTATCTAAAGCGGAGATTTTCTGTTGCTGTAACTCTTCTTTTGACAATTCCTCAGGCTCTGCTAGAACAATTTCACCATTTTTTACTACATACTGTTCTGATGGATTAGATAATTTTACCCAGTCACTTTCATTAGTAACTAAAAAGTCATTGTCTGGATATTCTTTCTTAGCAAGTTCAATTGATTTTGCTTCAGTCTTTGCATGGATTCCCACTAAATATGAAGAAACTCGCTTTTGTTCTCCTTTCTTGTTAGGTTTAGATAAAATATTTACATATATATTTTCGCTCAAATTAATCATTCCTTTCTAACTTGGTTGTAAGCATAAATGAAACTACTAAACTACTTAAATAGCAGATATTACACTTGTATAATTTCTCCAAACAGTAGAAGTCTTATAGCCTTCTACTGATTCAGCCGGCACTCTAATCTCAACAAACTCTCCGCCGGCACCTAAATTAAAATCGGCGGATACGGTCGGCGGCATGGTTGCTCGTATTGTAAATGTAATTTTATTTCTCGTGTTGGCGAATGTGTCCGCGTGGATACTAGTTATATCAGAGCCAATATCCACGCTTTGAAGCGCCGTACAAAAATTGAACGTATGCGCGCTTAGTGTAGTCACTTTCGGAAGTACTACAGTTGTTAGCGGTGTGCATCTACTAAATGCAAAACCGTCTAATTTTGTGAGTTTGGGTAAATTTACACTTGCAATTCCGCCAAATTCGAAACATTGTGAGCCGATTTCAATCACGTTTTCACTATTAGGCACGTATGCTAGCGATGAACATCTTGAAAATGTCCGGCTTGGTATAACAGTCAACTCTGGACTACACTCAAATTCCGCAAGGTTGGCGCACTGTGCAAAATGATATATCCCAACCATTGTTACAAGTTTTGGCGCTTTAAAACTTTTTATCCCAGAGCCCATGAAGGTTCGCTCATAGTTTATTTCGGTTAGATTCGGATTCGTATAGCTATCCATTGCGTTAAACGCATAGATAGGCACATTTAGAACAGTTTCGGTTGTCATAAAGTTTCCAAAATCATATTCTCGGTTGGCTATTTTAGCAGCATCAACGCCAGTTGAAATACTTTTAATTTTTTCGGACATCTCGGACGGTAATAGGCTTTGAGTATCGCCAGTTTTTTCGCGTATAGCGTTGGCTATATCCGTTAATGTACTATTCTTTATCAGCACTTTAGACATTAGTATCGCACCTCTTCTCCATCGACTAGAGATTGATTAATGAGATTTTGTACATCGTCAGCCGTCAATTGATTTGATTTAATCTCTTTAATGTCATTATCGATTTGATGAATTATTGAAGATTCTGGTGGCACTATTTCGTTGCCACCTGTAATTCCTATCTTGTTACCGCGAACATACAACATTTGCTTATCACTAATGCTAGCTGTAATAACATCTGATTTATTTTCTACAGTAACTTCAACTGTATTTTTTTTATTAACAGATACATTAATTTGATGCTGTATTATCTAATCACCACCTAAAAATGCGTTACCTGCCGAAATAAATAATTTTCCTTGAACAACGCGTTGTGCCACCTCATCATTAATCATCTGTATATCGTAATAAAATTTATTTAATGTAACATTATCACTAACAGCCTGTAAATTAGATGTTACGTCTCTAGTTAGCAATAAACGAATAGTCATATCATCTAAAATTTCGCAAGTTCTTTCAATATCTAATTTATTTACGCCATAACAATGCCTTGCCCCAAATTTAAAGCGATAATCTGATGCTTTGCCAGTTAGTCCATTTAGCTTAAAAACAACATCAAAATCATCACCTTGGTTTATATGCAAATCAACTATAGAAACATTATTTCCCATCAAATCACCTTCCTTGTGTTTAGTATATGACTATTATCATTTCACTGATAATTTTAATTAGACCTTATTTTAACTACATATTTACTGTTTAGTATTTGCTTATTAATCAATTTATATAGTCCAAAATATCCCTACTTCTGGACGATAAAAAACGGTTTGGACGATAAACGATATCCAAGGTGGATGGAGTGCTCCAGTAACATCTGTCACACTGCCGATTGCTTACATATCAACTCACTTGTTGACTATAAAAATGCCACTTAGAGAGATTACAAGTACCAATAATGACCAATATGTCCGCTACAATGACCTTGTAATTACTGATAAATATTTAGATCGTTTTACTGGTAATATTGGCGGTAAAGCTAATTTTAATTATTTAAGTATAGGTTACTAATATCCGAAGACAAACAGCCAGGTTGACAACTCTATATTTATCTCACCAAGAGCATGTAAAAAAATTCTGGCTCCGTTATTACTAGCATTAACTGATGCATGTTCCGCAATCGTTCTAGCTGTATCAGAAAAGCCAGTAGAAAAGCCTAAAAGCGAGTTCACTGCAATTGGATACGTGACGTTAGTAATTCCTTCCGAATAATTATTATTTAATGCGCTGCCAGTAATTCCCGTAATTTTTATACCTTGGATAATTAAGCCACCAAAAAGCACACCTAAGCAGATGTACCAGCTATTCGGATTGCTAAAGCTCCATTTAACACCTAAAGTAGACAATGTTTTATCGCGTAATGCTCGTAGTACATTATCATCAAATTCTGAGCTATTAAATAAGGACTTTACCGCTGTGGCAAAGTCCTTAATTTGATTTGATGTGAAATTTTTAAATTTAACAAATGCATTTTTAACCCATGATGTCGATGCCCCTTTCTTACTATCATCAGAAGCAGCCGCATCATTTTCAGCTGTTTTAAACAGTACTTCATGAGCATTAATATCTTGATTGTGTATTTCAATAGCTTTCGCAACGTCTTCCTCTGTTTGACCATCTAAGATTGTTCCTGTCAAAACTACTTGCTCTGCATTACTATACCCGAAAGCAGTAGTCATTGTCTGCCTATATTCTTTACCGCCATCATAGCGAGGTAGTGTAGCAGGTTCACTATCAGTCATATACGAAAAAAGAATTAAAGCACCGTTCGAGTCTTCCGCATAAAAACCTAGCTCACGCATTAGAATAGGTGCTTTAACTGTATTGTTTCTGACACGGAAACGAATAATACAGTCAGTACCAACTTGTTCTTTTTTGATTAGTTCAGCTTGGATTTTTTTACTGCTTAAGTTACCTGCACTAGGAACTCCATCTCCAAACCACACTTCTCTAATCTGTAAATCTATTTCACCTGCCATTACTTTAGCCGCCAAAGCTTTGCCTTGATCTGTTAATATTGCATCACTCCAATTAGCCATTTTTTACCTCCACCTTTATATTTAAAACTCCACCACCAAATTTAACTGACGTATTCAAATCCCAATTTCTAACTTTATTAATGTTAATTCTTACATGTTCAATATTTGCACCACCAACAAAAATTTTAGGCTCTAACTTAGTGATAAAATCATAAGTTAAGCCTAAGTGCGCTGGTTTATATTGTTCTATAAAAGCTGTTAATTTATCGATATTTTTAGCTTTGCTGTCAACAGATAAATTCATAGAGTAATCATTAGTATCTTCACTAATAATTACTTCTTGACCACTAAACTTCTCTGCTTGACTAGTCAAATATTCAAGTGTTGATGTTGCTAACCCTTGATACTTAGCAAGAATTTTACCTCGCCTTTGTTCATCAGTTTCATCCGAATGATACTCTGCAACGAAATCTTCATAGCGATCTAGCATTTCTGCCGCAGTGTTAACAAATTGCTCATCTAAATAAGCTGAAATCATAGCCTTTAACCGTTCGTGTTCTAAGCTTTCTGCATCAAGAGTAGCTTTGAAATTTTTCTCTTTTGCTAAATATTCAGGCAAATACCGCTTTATATCAACAGATTTATTCCTAATGAAACTATTCTTAATTTGCACTCAGTATCACATCTCCTACAACAGCCAAATCATCTTCTGATAGATAAATATTGCTTGTGCCACCATTAACTAGCAAATTGCTATAATCATTAACACCTGGGCTATCTAAAATTAATTTACCAATACGAGCATAGGAAACATATTGTGTAGAGAATATAATGCTTTGAAAATATTTTTTAATGTAATCTTTTACACGCTCAACATCAGTAGTTCCTATGATATTAACCTTAATGTTAATTTTTTTAGCAACTGGTGCAGCTACAGTAACTGTTGCGCCAATAGGACGAACAGATTCAATGTATTCTTTCACTCGATCAACCAAATCAACTGAAGCAGGATTGTTATCATCATCTACTACTAACACTTTTACAGTTCCATTGCCATTCCAAAGAGGCAAAACTTTAACTTGACCTACACCTGCTACTGATGTTGCCCACTCCTTATAATGTTGAACATTACCTGACGTAGCCGGATTACGCACATGCTCCAACAACCTGAATCTAAGAGCATCATCTGTCTCTAAATCAAATCCATCATATGCAGCATTATTGTTGATTACAGTCGAAACCCCAGGAATACTCAAAGGAATTTTATTAATAGTATTTTTTTCAACATTACCAAATTTCCCCGCAATAACCGCACTCGCTTTTACATCTACTTGTCCATCAACAATTACAGCTGCAGCATTAGTTTTAAATTGAACATCTGTCTCTGTTGAAAACAAACTACCACGAGGAACAGTAATCCCATTGGTCCCTTTAAGTGTTAAAACAACTTGTGCATTCGTTGCTTCTTTACGAATAATCCCATGTTCCTCTGCTTTCATTGTCAAATAATCGCCCCATGAAGTTTGAGCAAACGATGCTTCTAGCGCCAACATTATTTCTGCATACGCTTGTTCAAACTCAACCGCGTTTGCTGATAAATTAGCAAAATTAAAACCACCTTCAACATTATGAAGATGGTTACCTGTATTTATTAAATCTGTCTTTAAGCGATCAAGTACTTCTGCTGATGTTTGATATCTTAATTCATTACTCATACGTTACCTCTGTATATAACTTTCCATAGTACGTTGTTAAGTAAATCTCAAATGTAACAATATCCGCTTTAATAATGGCATTAATATCATCAATAGACTTAATATAAGGATTTACTTGTAAACACTCAATAATATATTGTTTGATTATGCTAGCTGCTTCTTCATCATTCGCATGACTACCAATGTATTCCCACATATCACATCCAAACACTTGGTCAAACGCTCTATATACATTGCGCTCTGTTTTTAGCGCATGGTAAATCCAAACTTTTAAAGCTTCGTTCTTCTCAACTAACACATGATTATTTGTATCATCATAGATAAATGTATCTGTTTTAAAATCCCAAGCATATTCTCTAAACAGCGGCAATGATTCTAACTCATCTTTTATGGATGGTGTTATACCACTAACAAACGGATTACTCATATTTACCCTCATTTCCATTCAAATACACTAGTTTAGATTCTATTAAATACATTTGCTTAGTTCCTTGTTCATCAGTCTTTACAACCGGATGTACACTAACCCAATCACCAACCTTTAATGTATCTGTATATATGATTGTATCTGTGTAATCATTATCAATATCATGGTTATGACTTGCAAATTCAGCATATCCACCTCCGCCCGCTCTATTTTGAGTAGCAGATACAATATGTCCTTTTGCTGTTCTATAATACCCTTTTAATAAATTTTCATTAATAAACACATCATCTTTATCTAAGATAATTCCATTATATGAAACTTGGATTTCAGGAGGTGGCACAACTACTTTACCTACACTAGCAGTTTGATTCTGATTGTTTTGAGCAATGCCGTTCATAATGCCTAGCATTTTATTGTACGGATTCTCCTTCACTTGCTTTCACCTCACCTAAATACCTTAATGTCAATGTCATTCTATGCTGATAATTATTAATTGAGTGACTGTCAGATACTATCAAAAACAAACCTTTTAATTGTTCTTCTTGAATTGTAATTCCATATCCAGTAATACACTGAATATTTCCTATAGCCTCAATACTACTTTTAATTTCCATTGGTTTTAATAACGCTCGTGCTGCAGTCTGAGTATCTGTTTTAGGATCTACCTTATATGTATCAATAAGTAGTCCATATAAATTAATATCGCCACTATCTACACTGCCTACAATAGTGCCCTCTTCATTAACTATTTCGACTTTGTTAACCATATTTTCAATAGACTCTGAATGCGCAGAATAATTAATATCCGTCTTATCTGTAGCAATATAGTTTTCTATCAGTTCACCCTGTTTGATTACATTAATTTTCCCACCAGTAGACCATATATGATAATCACTTCCTGTATGCGCCTTAACTTGCTCTAAGGCTTTTCTAATAATTTCAGAGCAAGTCATATTATCAGCAATAAATTCTACTGCACTCCCCATATCAACCTGCTCACCTTTTTCAAGTGAAAAAATATTACAAACTTGTTCAATGCAATCATTAGCAGTAACACCTTTGTATTTCCTTGTAACTTTAGATTTAGCTAAATAGACTAAATCATCATATGCTACATAACTCATTGTGAACTCATTAGTTTTACGTTCTCTATAAAAAACTCGACCTCTAAATATTTCTAAATACTCTGTTTCATTAGCCGTATTATCGGCTGTGTTATCTGCAGAATCTGATTTACTATTCTTTGTATTATCCGCATTTGTATTTTGTAGTCCTTCTTGCGACTTAGTTTTATCAACTTTTGCATACAAATAAACATAAGCACCTATTGGAATAACTGTATTAATAAATCCCTCATCACGAGTATTATATGCTACAGTAAAACTTAACTTTCTTGCTATTTCATCAAGACTACCACTCCACTCCGACTGAGATATGTAAGAGCTCAAGTCTACTTGCTCACCATTAATATCAGCTAGCAATTTAATCATCAAACAACACTCCCGTCACACCTAAAATGTTTCCAGACTTCACACGCCCTAATTTAGACAGACGAGCATATTCAGTTAATTTATTCGATGATTCTCCATAATTTAAGTTTTGACCAACACCACGAGCTACAACATCCATAACATCATCACCAGGATATACTTTTACACTTCTAATTCGCTCCAAAGTGCTACGAGGTCTATCTTTTAAGCCTGTATTTAAATTAATTTGAGTATCATCGATTTGACCTGCCAAAAACACATACTCTTTTAGAGATAAAGAAAAATAGATATCAGAAGTACCATCTCGCTCGCCATAGTCAAAACTTTCAATCAAACATGGCATATTAACACTTGTGTTTGTCAAAATAATACGCAATGGTTTTCCACTAACCATCATCTTCTTAATTTTTGACACATAGCCATATGGTTTATCTGGATTTGAAGTGCAAAAAGTATATGCTTGTGAAGGAAAGAATGAGTCAATTTTTATTTCGCTCAATCCTTTTTTACCAATGAGATTAATATCTCCGATATTATTTATATTAACTACAGTATTATTATTTTTTTCTTGCATACTAAATTGAGTAACAGGTACAGGGAACGCAATCCGTTCTCCTGCACCTGTTAAAATAATATCTGAACGGCTACCGCTTAACGAATTATCACCCAAAAGTGCACTGATAGTACTTAATATACTCATTTACACCGCTCCTATCGCCTGATTAACAGAATGAACTTGCAATTTATTAGCAATATGGTTAGCTACCTTATCGGCAATTGCATCAATATCCGATTGATCTCGTACAACAATCGTCTCTGCAACTTTGTTAACTGTAACATTAACGCCACTATTACTAGACGCTTGTCCCTTCGAATACATTTGCTTTAACGATTCATCGTGTGGAATTATTTGTGTGCCATTAGGCAGATTCATCAGCTCTCCGCCTTGTTCGTGTACATAAGTTAATCCGCCACGCCAATTATCCGTGCCACTCGCATTATTACCAATATTAAATAACCCACCAACCACTGGAAGGTTACTTGCTGCATTCGCAATATTACTAATTAATTCACCGACTAAGCCTATTAAGCTACTAATAATGGATTTAATTCCATCAAGAACCGATGTCACAACGCTTCCTGCTGAATTCCAAGCACCAGCCCAATCCCCTACTAATAGAGCATTGACTACCCCTACAACGCCAGAAATAACACCGCCAGCCATTGTGATACCAGCAGTCACAATATCTATTACTGTAACAGCTACAGAAACAAAGTTCTCGAATGCATTAACTAAAACTACTGCAACAATATCTGCTATAAACCCTAAAACGGTTTGGAATGTACTAGTATTAGCGCCCATGCTAGCAAATGCATTGCTGATAGCACTTACTAGCCCGTCTAGCGCACCAGAAATTCTTGTCCATGCAGTAGTAAATGCATTAGCAAACATATCCCAATTTCGTTTAACTGCCATAACCACCAAAGCAACTACCGCAACGATACCCAAAATCACAGGATTGAATGACAACAATCCTCTTAACAGTGTTGATAGTGCACCGCTTGCATTGCTAAATAAGCTAATTAATGGTCGCACTACATTCATGAATGCAGCAAATTTAGCGCCTACAAACGCGCTAAAACTACCTGCCGCCTGAATACCTGTAGCTAATTTCCCTAAAGGCACAATCACGCTTGACACAGAGGTAAGAAATGAACCGATAGCTGCCGTTGAAGCCCATAAAGCAATTACGAAAAAGCCAAATTTTAATGCAACATCAAGTACAGTTGGATTTAGATTTCTAATAAAATCTGTAGCACCTTTTAAGAATTCGCCAAACTTTTGAATATATGGAGCCATACGTTCACCAAAAGCCATTCCTAAAGCCATCACATTATTGCGCAAAATTTTTAACTGTGCGCCCATGCCTTGATTCATCATTTGGCTTGCCCTCTCAGCAGCGCCACCACTATCCATAATCTGCTGACCTAGCTCATCAAACTTTTGAACGCCTTCATTTACCAACGCTAACATCCCTGGAACTGCTTCTTGACCGAAAAGCATTTTAGCATAAGCAACTCGTTGTGCTTCACCCATATTAGCCGTAGCATTGCCAAACTGTTCAATAACAGAACGCATACCCACAAATTTACCTTCCGCATCAACGAAATTTAAATTTAAAGCTGCCATCGCTTCGCTAGCTTGTGCAGTTGGTGCCAACATACGCGTGATAGCCCCACCAAGAGCTGTACCAGCTTGACCACCTTTAATGCCTTGATTCGACATCAAGCCGATTGCCGTAGCCATTTCTTCAAATGACATGCCGGCAGCGCTTACAATAGGTGCAGCATATTTAAATGATTCTGTCATTTCTGGAACACCAGTATTAGATGCATTAGCCGTTACAAGCAATTTATTAACTACATCTGTAGCTTGACTTGCTTCCTTATGAAATGCAGTCATTGTACTAGTAAGCAAGTCTGCTGATGTAGCCATATCAGATTGCGAACCACTAGCCAATTGTAACAATGGTTCTGTAGCTTGCAATATGTTATTAACTGACCAACCTGCCGCAGCCATTGCATCCATACCACTAGCAACTTCTTTCGCAGAGTACGAATATTTTGTACTCATATCAACTGCTTGATTTTTCATAGCCGAAAGTTGCTCTGACGAAGCTTCAGCCTTTGCACCTACAGATAAAATTTGCTCTTCAAAATCAGCAAAAGCCATGACACCACCAGCAATAGCTGCACTAATACCTAGTGCAGCTGGCACCAATGAATTACTAAAATTAGTAAAACTTTTTCCTGTACTTTCAATTGATCGACTCAACCGCTTATTTTGCTTTTCTTGTTCTCTAATAGCTTTATTTACTCTATTTAAAGTTGGCGTAAACTTATCTATTAAACGTAATGTCGCATCAATAATCTGAGCCATTATTAGCCTCCTTTCATAGCATTATATTCTTCTATTCGCTCTTTCATTTCACGCTCCAAAAAAGCAAATGTAATACGTCGTTCCCCTTCGCCCATTTCAAAAAACTCCGATGGCTTGATATGGTGAAATTTAAAAAGAAGATACATCGCTCTTGCATCTGCATCCTCATCAATTAGTTTTTTATTTCTTCATTTTCTTCTTCATCAAAACCACTTAATTCAGAAATTTTATCGGACAATTTATTAATATCACCAGGATAAAACAATTTATCCATTAACTCTAACGGTGTCGCTACTTTAAATCTATCAAGCAAGTCTTTATCTTTTAAAGAAGGTTCAACTACACCATTAAGGACAACATTATCTTGAAATTGTCCTACATCAAATTTAGTCTTATTTTTAACTGTTTTTGTAGCCATATTACGAATATCGCGATAACGTTTACCATCGATAGCTTGTACAGTAACCTCTACATCATGACCAAGTAATTTTGATAACTTTGATACTTTAACTTTGGCTTTGTCATCAATCTGCTTAAAATCAGCTTTCAATAATTCATCAATTAAACTCATTCTTTATCTCCTTTTATAACGCACTATCCAATACTTCCCAATCTGTGAATGTAAAGTCATAACTTTCGTCTAGACTTTTTCCAGCCTCGAAATCCATTAAAGTTAATTTGTCAAATACAGCATCCTTAATTACAATACGTTCAGAACCCACTGTATCTGGATCACTAATGCTAGCGACAATTTGACATACAGTAGTTTTACCCTTACGCATATTGTCACTCATCTTATTCAAAAAATAAGAAGATGTTTTCTTCATCTCAATAGAGCCTTTACAAGAATAACCCACAACTTTAAAGTCTGTGTTGTAGTGTTTTACAAACTGAAATTCATCTTTTTTAAGTTCAACTTCCGCTTTGAATTTTTGGATTTCAGCCATATAATCCCCATCAATCCATAATTCGCCATGAGTGCCATTAAAAACTTGATAACCTTTTACGTTTCTCATTGACTACCTCCTAAACTAAATCATAATCCGCAAGTTAATTTCTTCGATAGCATCGAGAATTTTAATCTTAGCAATTAAAAATACTACATCGTTTGTGTCCGCTTCTTTAATTTCTTGTTCAGTCATTTCATTCAATTCTTCTTTTGTCTTTTTACCATTCGATAAGAGCCAATTCTTCGTGTATTCAACATCAAGCTCAACACTTGAACCTGGTTGTAACAATCCATCGAGTTCTAACCGCTCTAAATATCCTAAGATAGCAGCAATTAATAAGCACTTATTCGCATAACTATTTGCATACTTACCAATGTAGCTGTCTTGAGCAGTATCTTTAATATCATCATGAATCATATCCATGATGTCTACTTTCTTAATCTTTTTAAAAGAATCTAGTTTATCTTGTGTTGTAGTGACAAAAGAGTTTACACCACGGTTAATCTTAAATTTCTTACCATCGAAGAAAATAAATAGCTCACCATTGCCCGTTTTTTCATCCATTTCATCTTTTGTGTAACGGTCGACATCCATTACTTCAGGAAGCGGCGCATAGGTACAAGCAATTGTCATCGGAGTACCACAAATAATCCCTGCAATACGGCTAGCATATTGAGCTCCAGTCATTGTTTTAAGGACATTATCTACGTTATTAATACCTTTCTTCCGCGCGGCTTCAAGAGCCGCTGCCGTAGCCACATCATCAACAACAGAAATTGACGTATTAGTAAAGTTAACCACACCTTCAAAGTCAGCTGGCTGATTATAAAGCACTGCTTTAACCATCTTATCTTTTACTGTCCGCTGTTGTTTAATCCATGTTGCAAAATAATCTGTATCGGTGGATTGTGGCACAACTAAATAGTCAAATCTTGTAGTTTCTAATGTTTTAAGCACGTCTTCATATTTTGCCGTACTTCCTCCATCAGTAGAACCTTTAGCAATAACAAACACAAGAATATGAAGAGGTGATTTTTGATAACCCTTCATAGCTAATTCAATTTGTTCCTGATTTTCCAAAGATAACGTAGTTGGAATATCTGCAACCGTATAAAGCTTATAAGGCGTTTTATGTTTCGCCACATCATCTTCCAAAATCATCGCAACAATTCCGCGTTCGCTGCGCTGAATTGCTGTAATGCCCTTTTCATAAAAGGCAATATTCACACTTGGCATTTTAAGAGCCATATTATAATTCCCCCATTTCGTCTTCTACTAGTCGTACATTTACACCGCCAGCGATTTCGCCTGTATCTGGTGTATAACCAGTTTCGTCATAATATCTAATTAAAATTGTTGATTGCATGATGTCTGATTTTTCGCCAATTCGGTCATGAGAAATTTGTTCAATATGTAGCGCACGTTCCTCTACATTCAAGTCAATTCCAAACGACTCATCTAATAAATCCATAACATTTGCAAACTCAAACTCACGATTATTTTTACTTTGAGGATAATAAGTTAAAATAACATTTAATCTAATTTCACTAATGCTTTTATTGACAGTCTTCTTCGTCATTAAGAGTCGTACAAAAAAAGAAGGCTTCTTAAAGCCTTCTATAACCTCATCAGCATATATATTTACATTTGTAAAATTTTTTGAAACAACATCAGCAATACTCTTCAATAACATTTTACGTGTTACCACTTATCAACCACCTAACTTCTTAGCCAGCTCTTTTAGTAAAGATTGATACTGTTCATTTGCTATTCGTTCACCATCAGATTCAATCATTGATTTGAAAAAGAATTTACCTGGAACATGACCACTGCTCTTACCATTAACAATCTTCTCATGACCTCTTTCAACAAGATGATAATGCGGAGACTTTGAAAAGACTTGACCTTCAACTTGAGTTGTATTTACAACATCATATTTTGTATGCCAGTTTTCTTTTAAGTTTCCAGTAATGCTGTTAGGATACGCTTGTTCTGCTAATTTCTTGATTTCACGAGTAGCCTTTCTTAACTTTTTTTCTGCTGTATTAGGATACATTCTTATAGCTTCTTCAACAGATTTATCAAATCCATTCCAATCAAACTCAAACATACACATCAACACCTGTTCCATGAGATTTCAACACACACATAAGCTCTAGTGTTTTATGTTTCATATACGGATCTACAATATTTACAATCTCATATTCTTTTCCAGCATATTCAACAACCATTGAATTATCCAAACCTGGTCGAAATCGAATCGTTATTTTAACATTGTCAGCGCTTGTTAACTGTTTAGCTTCATAATATTCACGTCCACGCAACGGCTCTATTCTCGCCCAACAATTAACAATCTCTGTCAACCGCTGTTCTAAAAAACCACTGTCATTTTCAACATCAATCAATTTTTTAATCGATATACGTTTATCCAAAGTTCCTATATTAACCATGTCGAACAACCTCTTTATAACGATTAGACCATTGAATTTGTGCCACAATCGCAAAAAACGACTGTGGCAACTCATTAACAACGGTTTTATTATGAATAATACTGCGGTTTTCATACCAATGCGCTACGACCATCATGACCGCTAAGTTATATAACTCAGAGTCTTGATACGCTTTTCCTGTAGAGTCCTCAATGTAAGTTTTTGCAGCTACAATTAAGCCTTTAATCAGCTCATCATCTTCAATTAAATCATCATCTAACTTTAGATACTCTTTAACTTCATTGAGTGTCATAATCTACTCCTACTTCCCTGTTAAAGTTACTAAAGAACCTGCATCAATTACTTTACCATCCGCAACCAAAATAGATTTGCGAATAATATCGTCTGTCTCATTATCTTCATATACCTTTAGTGCGATAGAAAAATTAGTATTTAAGATGTAATCTGAAAAATCAAATAAAAACGCCACTGGAGAATCTTCTTCTGTTGGCAAATAATTAGTAAGTACAACTGGTCTACCTAGTAAAGTACGTTCTGCTTTACCAGAAATGCCATAATCGATGCGTGCAATTGGTTGACCTGCTGTATCTACCATTCCAATGAATTCATTCATAAAGGTTGATTTAGACATAACCCACACAGCATTTTGTTCATATTCGATAGGAAGTTCACCTTCGGCTTTAACGAGCGTTTTATAATTGATAGCACCTGCTACAGAAACGCCTGTTTCTTTTAAAACCCCTTTTGGCATGCTAGAGCCATTACCGTTAATAATCGCAGATTCTAGCGCAACTGCCATAGCTTCAGCAATATTAGCTTCTAATGTTGCTTCAAAAGCACTTAACGACATATATTCAGTTTCCAAAGAAACAGATACTGCGCAACGTAATTTAAAATGAGTAAATACAATATTAGTAACAGTCTTCTTTTGTTTTTCAGAGCCTGCTCCTTCAGATACCCAAGTCGCCACTGGTTTTACCGTGGACGTAGGAATAGAAACACCTGCTTTATAATTAGTTTTAGTAACAAGTGGAAGGATCATACCATGAGCTTGAACTTTTTCAATAATTCGATTTAATGTTTCAGGCGGTACTACGGCACCAACATCACTTGTTAAAGTATTAGCTCTAAATTCAACAGGAAGTTCTTTGCCACGTACTACATAATCCATAAAAGCTTTACGATATTCTTTTGTGTTAAAAATTTCTAACTTATCCAATTCTACATCCTTTCCTCGTTTTTCAACTACTTTTAAGTCACCAATTTTATTTGAAATATCTTTTACATGTTGATTGCGTTCTTCGATTTTACCTTCCTCTTCATTCAAGGCGCGCAATTCTTCATCAAATGCATCTAACTGTTCAGTTGTAATAGATTCATTTTGCAATTCAGTTTTAATTTGATGTTTTCTTTCTAAAATTTCTTGTAATCTTGTCATTTTCTGCTCCTTTATAACAAAATAATATTTTTATTAATTTTGCCAGCTTATCCAAGCTTTTTAGAGTAACTATCCAGCTACAATAGCAAAAAAGCGAGCTTATAACTCGCTTAATAACAACAACCGTTTTCTTTTCAACTTAACTTCGTCTTCTTTTTTAATCTGATTGATAAAAAAGTCTGCACTTCTGGCTTCTAATTCCGTACCATCGTACGCTGGAATATCCACAGCGCTCACATCATATACTTTATCAATCTTTAAGATTCTTCGTGTTCTAGTTAATTGATCATAACTATCTTCTTGAACGGTGAATGCAAAGCTCATTTTATCTAGTAATCCGCTACGAATACTTTCATACATATCATTGCCAGCTGTAGTATTAGCTAGTTTTGCACGCACTTTTAATCCGTGATTATCAACTTCTAACTGTAAAGACTTATTACGAGTTCTAGCTACAACCATACAACCATCATTATGATTATATTTAAATGGCACATCGCTTAAATCCGCACTATCAAAAGCATGTCTATCAATGACTTCATAATAATCAACCCCATCAAAACTATATAAAACAGTCGGCTGTTCGAATACAGCTGCGTAGCCTTCGACAAAATGGCCTTCGTCATTTTCATTATTTTCAAACGTCATACTACGATATTCTTTATTCAAGTTCTTCATCCCCCTTTTCTGCAACTTGTTGATACTCATCTTGATGTTGCGATTTTACATAGTTCAAACTTACTAATCGTTCATCACCATCTGCGATTGGAGCCCAGCCAAATAATTCACGGACTTCATTAATCGTCAAAATGCCTTGTTGCCCTAAATATTGCATCATACTTACTTTAGTTTGAGTACTCGCATAATTAAGCCGATTGGATTCAAAATATATTTCTTCTCCATGCGATTTTTCTTTTTCAGTCAATAATTTCTCTGTAAATTCTTGACTAAATTGTACAATCAGAGGTTCGATAACGTGTTCATAAAAAGAAATATATTCTTCCTCTGTAAAATCACCTTGAACAATCTTATCTGAAATTCCAAAAAGACGATAAATATCATTTCTCGCAGTATCTAATTGACTGCTATCAGCAACTGTGTAATCCGCTTTTAATTCCTGGTACTCCGCAGTATTATCAATTGTCGCTATACTAGAGCCATTTTCACTCTGACTTACATAAGTTTCTACAAAACTATCATGTTTCTTCTTTAGATCCTCTGGATGTAATACCCCTGTAAATTTCAAAATTCCTCTTAAAATGCCACTATTAGAAATCGCAATTGCAATGCTATTCTTTGCAGCCTTTAACACACTCAAAGGATTCTTGAAAATACTATACGTATCTTCGCCATAAATTTCATTTAAATTGAAATGTCTACGAAAATGAATTATGTTCTCATAAGGCACAACTTCACGCTTACTACCAAAATCAAACAGTACATATATCCGATTATCTTTATCTTGGCGCAACTCAACTGATGAATAGTCCAAACAATATAAGCCTAAGATATGACCACGTTTTCCTTGTTTGATATACACAAATACATTGTTGTATGTATAAAGCTGACTGACAATCTTATAAAAAAAATCGTACGAACTCATAAACTCATTGGCTCTATATGACAAAAGACGGCTCAAACTGTCATTCAAAACAGTTCGATGTCCGTCTTTTTTAGATATATGTACTGCTTTTAGTTTTGCAAAATGTCTAGCAATCGTATCAATGCACGCTCTGACTGTATCATCGTTGTATATATTGCCATTCCAGGGAGCGAACCAAGCACTATTACCATTTAAAAGTCTAAATGTAGTTGTAACTGGCGGTTCTCTTTTCTTACCAAAAATCTTGTCTAACAAATTTCTAAATTCCAACTTAGCCTCCTACAAGATTTAAATACTCATCTTTAATTCTGTCATATTCAACATAAGCATCTAGCAAGCTGGCAAATCCATCAATTCGTTGCCGTTCATTTTTCGGCTTTCTAGGCTTAATATTATAGTTCTTATCTACTTCCATCTCAACATTTAACAAGCACCATTTAAGAACATCATTGTCATTGTAGTTAATGTTTTTAGCTTTTAACTCTGCTCCCAACTGTTTCATCGGAGTAGATAAAGTTTGAGCCCCTTGACGTACTACATCCATTGTATTTTCCCCAAAATTTTGAGCCATTAAACTAGCAAATGATTGAGCACTCCATGCATCATAGCCAATTTTATAAGTAATGAGATTATATTCATCTCTCAATTCATGGAACCACTGAATAACCATCTGATAATCCACCATATTGCCAGGACACAGCCTAATTAATCCACGCTTAACCCAAATATCATACGGAACTTTATCAGTCGCTATATGTTTTTCCAATGTATCTTCTGGCATCCAATACATCTGTTTAACATACAGCTTGCTATCTCTTGACGTCTTAAACAACACAGTAGCACATGTTAAATCTGTTGTACTAGACAAGTCAACACCACCAATTGCGTATCTCGGCTCTAATGATTGTATATCATACGTTTCTGTATTAACCGCATCATCATATGATAAGAATGAATCATGAGATGTCTCTCTAATATTGAAGTCTTTACAGAGCAAATTCTTTACAAGTAAATCATTAGCCTTGGCTTGCTTTACTTTGTTTTCTAATTGGTCAATCTTCTTAACAGTACCTAAACCAGGATTAGCTTTTGACCAACACTCTGGCTTAGTCCACTCGCTCTTATGATCTAACTCATACACGATAGGTAAAAATGTAAAATCATCATCGCGAAATTCAGCCATGTTGTTTACAGCACGTTCTGCTTGCTCATATTTCAAGTCAAAAATATTATCCCTAACAGTACCAGCTGTTGTAGTAATAATTGATAAAGGCTCATCGCGCGCAATCATACCATCGATAATTACATCATACAAATTCTTATCTTGGATTGCGTGTAATTCATCGATAAGGCTTACATAAACATTAAGACCATCAAGTGTATTAGATTCACTTGATAGTGGTCTAAAAACTCCATTTAATCGGTCATACATGATGCGATTCACTAAACAGCGTGTGCGTTTATATAAAGCAGGGCTTTTCTTAATCATCTTTACTGCCGTGTTCCAAATAATCGCTGCTTGCTCTCGCTTTGTCGCAGCACTATAAATCTCTGCACCATATTCACCTGATTTCATCAACATATATAGACCAATAGCCGCTGACAATGTGGACTTACCGTTTTTACGTGCCACTACTAGCAACAATTCTCTATATTTGCGTTGACCTGTTTCGAAATCAACGATGCCAAATGTAGCTGCAATAATTGCTTTCTGCCACAACTCTAATATAAATGGCTGATTATGATTCTTGCCTACATCATGCTTACAAAATCGCTCAATAAACTCGATAGGGCGATTCGCTTTCTCCTCGTCATAAACCCACCTATCACTATTATCATCAATTAACCACACAAGATAATCAAATACAATTTTAACTTTTTTGCTTACAACAACTTTACCTAATTTAATTTGATTGTGATACTCTACGATATAGTTCAAAATGCATCAAATCCATCATCAAGTTCTTTTTGTTTAGCGCGCGGAAATAAGTCTTTAAACTGTTTCCACGTTGCTAAGTAAGACTTAATCAAATTGTTGTAAGCTTTACCTGCCGATGATTCTTTTTTACCGTACTGATTCTCACCATTTTTATAGGATTCAATCCAACCATCCGCAATAACTTGTTCTTTTACTTTAGCAAGTTCTGATTCCATAAATGCTAAATTTTCAATCAATGATTCTGCTGATTTCGAGACTTCAACATCAAGCTCTTTTGCAATTCGTTTGTATTTTCTAAGGATTTTTGAATAGTCTGCGTTTGCCATTTAACCACCTCATTTCCCCAAACACTACACCCTCACGCAAAATTTCATGCGTATTTTTTCAAGGGAGCCCCCCGGTCGTGTAAAATAAAAAAATTCGATATTTTTGAAGGGGGGCTACTTTTTTAATTCATGTACATCAACAACACGACCTAACTCATCAAACACAACCTTGCGACTCACACTTGAGCGATTGTGAATGTTATTGTGACAGCCTTCACACAACAATTGAAGATTGTCCCAACCCAAAGTAATAGATACATCGTTAATATTATTTTCATTAAGCCAAATCTTATGATGAACATGACCTTGCAGTCTACCATCAACTGCTCTACGTCCTATCACTACTGGTTGATGACAAACTTCACACAAATATAACTTACTCTTTGCAAAAGCACTTCTAGTCTTATACCACCCAGTCGAATCATAAAACGATTTAGCAAATTTTCTAGCCATTTCCAATTCCTTTTTTAGATGTATTTTCACAGTGTTTCATGGCTTGCTTAGCATCTATATAGCATTTACATTTACCTGTACCACCAATGACAATCATATTAGCTGTACAACGCAGTGCAATGTTATTTAAACACGACCTATCATGACATTTAACAAATACATTCACATTTTTCATAATCACACCTTATTTTTTGCAACAAAAAAGCGCCAGCTACAATGGCTAGCGCTAATCAATCACATTAAAACTAAGATAGAGTTCGCATAACATCTTCATTTCAAACTTCTACATACTAACTATATCACATTTTCAATGTATTATTTTATATCTTTTGCTATCTTTTTATATCTTTTGTATCATTTTTTAACTTTTGTTATCTTTTGTATACTTTTTGACAGATTTTTAAGACACTCACTATGTAATTTTCCTCTAATGTAAGCCTCGCTATACTCTTTTTCAAAAAAATCACTCATGCTTTCTTGAATCTCAAACCACTTTTTATAGTGTAAATATTTCGCTTTCAACAAGTAACGCTGCTCTGGATTACTTAGCTCATTAATAATGCCCTCAACATAATCACGATGGTTTATATATTGATCCCATACTTCACCTAATTCCTTTTCCAAATCCGCTATTTTAGTAGCACAATCTGCAATGGTATCACTAGTACCACCTTCTGTAACACAGATACTTTTATATGTGGCAGTTATTTTCTTACTTTTGCCGCTGTAAAATTCTAAATTATCAATGATACTATTTACTCTCTCATCATAATCTTTAACACTATCAAGCAACTTGCGAACATCATTAATTGTCATAAACCAACCTTCTTTATAATAAAATCCAATTCATCTTCCGCATCACATGCCATTTTAAAATACCTCCACTTCATCAATCATCTTCGTTAACCAATTTACAGTATTTCCAACTCGCTGCTCCATTTGCATTCCACGAAGTAGTTCCTCCTCCGAAAGTTATAAAAGGACTGTCAGGAAAAATATCTGGTCTATACTCACTAAAATAACTTTTGTACCACAATCCGTCTTCATTATCACTAGTTAACACTTTCGTATCAACAGGTACCTTCTGCCAGTCAATTGGTTCAACAGGATTGTTAATTTTAAACGGTTCTTTATCATTCCAACTCAGCCCCATAAACAAATCTTTAAACCTAGTCAAATTATAGCAATCTTCTACATATTCGATTGCCCAACAGCATTGTGACTTTATAGGTTTCGCTCTATACGCATATAAATTACCGTCCATTTCTTTTGCAATATAACGAAATCCATTATCATATAAATTCATTAATAACATTGCTTTAAATTCCATCGTCTAACCACCTTTACATTATTTTTTTTACGCCTCTTATTGTTTGTCTTTTCTTTTATCGAAAATTTAAAAGGCCATTTATCACCTACATAGTCTAATTCACTACTGTACTTCCAACAGTTTATCTTTAGCGATGTACCATTTTCGTACCGTATTAACAATATAGGTTGATCATTCATTTTTTTAGCATTAACAACCGCATCAGTATTAACCGATTGTCCATTTTCAAAAATAATGCCCTCAGTATCCTTCCAATCTTCTTTGATGCCTGCATAAACTATCATACCTTCCCTGTAGTTCTGCTTTATAATATCAGCAACCTTACGCCAATCTAAGCACCGCCGTTCTACCCCCTGTAAAATTACAAACGGAGTTTTTACATACCATTGTTTCATACAAACCTCTCTAACATCCCATTTTATGTCAACAAAATCGTAAAACTCTAAACATTTCGCGCAAAACATTTACTGGCATGCTATTACCTGCTTGCTTGTATAGCGTAGCATTGAGTTTACCTGGCTTACCTGGATTAACTTTTAAAGCGTTATAATAGTCCGCATCATCAAACCCTTGTAAACGCCAGCACTCTAACTCCGTTAAATAACGATATCGACCATCAGCTAATGCTATAACACCTGAGTTAGGCGCGCGCATTTGCTTAGTTGTTATCGTATAACAGTAATCAGATATAACTTGTATTCTCCCATTAAAATTACTAGTACTAGATCCATTAATTAATCTAAGCATGCTAGGCTGAGTAACAATGTGCTGTTCCTCGTATGTTCCCAAATACTCTCTTAACGGTCTAAGCTCTTGGTGCTTCATTTTAGAAAAGTCGAATTTTTGACCATCAAGTATAGATACTACAAAAACTCTCTCTCGTTTTTGTGGCAATCCGTAATGCATCGCATTTAAAATTTGATAGCTGTTTGTATAGCCAAGAACCTGCATATCTTTTAAGTATCCTTCAAAATTATGTATCATATGTTTCGATAAAACATTCTTCACGTTTTCCCAAATCACTACTTGAGGTTTCCATTCGCCAAAATTACGAATGATACTTATAGTCTCATGGAGCAATGAAGAGCGAGTTCCGCTCCCTTTATCAGCTCCTAATTGCTTACCAGCAATACTAAAATCTTGGCAAGGACTACCGTGTACTAATATGTCAGGCTTTAAATTCCATCCTCTTACGTCTTGTACTTGCTGACTATTATCAAACATAGCGTTGTAGCTACGAACGGCTTTTTCGTCAATTTCAACATAATCTATCGACTTTACGTCATATCCTAAATCCATCAGTGCCTTTCTTGGTGCTCCTATCCCACCAAACAGCTCTAGAATTTTAATCATCGTATTCCATTTCACCAAATTCAGATAGCATATCAATTATATCGACTGGCTCATCTTCCCATGTCACATTACAAAATTGTTCACGAAAGCAAGTTAACGGATAACGCTCTTTCGTACTCCAGATTCCTGCTTTCGTATCTCTGACTGGCTTTTCTCTGTAGGCGTACCATTCTCCAAATTCTCTGTAACTAGTCAGCGACTTATTTTTTGCAATATATCTAAATCCAGCTTCTTTTAATAATTCAAGTGCTATTTGTAATTTAAACAGAGGAAATGAAATTTCTTTATACGTCAATATGTTTGTTGGCACACTATCTTCTGATCTAATATCATCAAAGAGCTCAGCCATTATTGGTGATATGTATTCACAGTCACATTTGCTATACCAGTCACCTTCAAATCGTTCTGGCTTTTCTTTACACATATACAAATCGTCTTCACTATTTCTAAACAACCATCTAAAATTCTTATTTAAAGCTATTTCTAAAAAGTTATTTTTAAGCATTCGCTGTCTTTCCGTCATAATATCCCACCTTATATTCCAGTACTGCCAAAACCACCATTGCCACGTTCCGTTTCACTCAATTCGTCCACTTCTTCAAACTCTATTCGTGTAACTGGTAATATATAACCTTGCGCAATTCTATCGCCTTTTTTTATCTCAGCCCAATACGTAAACACGTCAAAAATAACAGCAATCTCACCTCTGTAATCACTATCGATAATGCCAATGCTATTAGATTGACGTAAACCAGTTTTTAAACCAGTGCTAGAGCGTGGCACAATAAATAACGCATATCCATCTGGCACTTCCACGGCTATACCTAATGGAATTTTATTAGATAATCTATTCTGTATAGTTACGTTTTTAGGCGCATAAAAGTCAAAGCATGCAGCCCCTTCCGTTCCATATGTAGGCGGCTTAACGTCTCTTAGCTTTTTAAATTTAATTTTCATAATCATCGTTCCAATCTGGGCGTTTAATATAAGCCCATAATTTAACAGCCTCAAATGATTCACATCCCGGCCCGTCTTCTTCTGGCATTATTAATAGTTCGTGATAATCATTCATAATTACTTTCCCGACAACATATTTATAGTCGCCAAAGTAAAATAATGTTACTTTGTCGGGCAATGGCGCCGTTTTAGTATTCCGCCACTTCATTCGCCAATATCCTCCGCATTTTCCATATACTCTTTATATGTAACTGGCTCAAAGTTTCCGCCAGTTTCTTCATTTAAAAACTTAACAAACATATGTTGATTATCTTTCAAAGTTTTATTATCAACGAACTTGCTGGCATGATTAAGTGATAGCGCCATATACCAATCCTGCGCTTTATCACAAAAATAAAATTTATATACCAGTTTTACAGTCCCTTTTTCTAATTCAGTCATTTCTTTTTGTTCTACATTCATTGTTTGACCTCTAACTCCTTCCGCACTTTTTCTCCAAAAGCCTCTATTTCACCAGAAAGCACATCTAGAAATTTGTACATTTTATTCAATCTATGACATAAATTAACAACATCATCATTAAATGCTTCTTGCTCTCCAAATAATTCAGCCAATCTCTTCGCATTAAAACCCAAATTATACGAACTGTTGATCAAGTCATATCGAATTACTTCAACAGCAATCAATAACTCCATTGCATCCATAACTTACCTCTCATTAAAATGGAATATCTCCACCATCAGAAAAATTATCGAAATTACTACTTTCAGATTTATATTTGTCTATTGTTACATTCTTAGTAACCACTTCCGTAACGTAACGTTTTTGATTGTTCTTATCTTCATAGCTTCTTGTAGCAATCCGACCATTAAGAAAGACTCTATCGCCTTTTTTCCCATCAACAATCTTTTCCGCATCAACATTCCAACTCACGCAGTTAATAAATGCTGTCATTTCTTTTTCAGTGCCATCTGAAGCCTTAAATCGTTCATTACAAGCTACTGTATATGCACAAACAGGTTTGCCTGTCTTCGTATATCTAAGCTCAACATCTTTAGTTAAATTACCCACCAAATAAACCTCATTCATTGTTTAACCTCTTTCTATATCTTGCAAATGAACTGCTCATACTCGTTTTACTTAGACCTAATACTTTTGCCAGCTCATACGTACTAATATTATTAATTTGATAAAAATCCATATTCCTCGCTAAATCCATCATGCTGACTTTTTTTACCTTCAGCCATCATATAAGCACTATCAGGATCTATTCCTTTTGCGAAGATTAAAACAGCAATCATTCCATCAATGTTATCAATCAGTTTTTGCTTCATAGCGTTCAACTTCCATCGTTAAGCGATTTATCAATTGATTAAGATAATTTTTTGTTAAACCTTTATCGAAATTATGCTTCGAAAAGATAGCAATATAGATTAAAGTCCTCAGATAGTTTCTACGATGCATATTAAGATTATTAGCTGCTGCTAAATCACAAACGATATCTTCACTAGGCTCAAGTTCTTTTTGCACTGTTTTCAATTTTTTAGCATTATTGATTTTATCGCTAACTATAGCTAAATAAGTCATTTTTTCGCAAAAATCATTTACTTCTCTATACTTTTTTAAGTAAATAATTGCTTTCTTTAAGTCAACAACTAAGTCATCTTTATTGCCAGCTCTGACAAGGTATTTAAACGCATTTCCTAAGAGAAAACCCATCTTATACAATTCAATAACATCCCACGTCTGATACTTACTTCCCTTGTAGTAATTTGGATCTACCACACTCATCAATTAACTCCCTTCCGCAGCGATTCGCCCACAATGTTAAACACCTTACACGATGCTTTTAATCTATCGTATGTTCTTGCATCATAAACAGTTTTAAGGTCATCTGCCCCTAAATTTGTAGTAACGATAGTAACCAAGCCATCGTTATAACGAGTGTTTATAATAGCAGCTATCTTACGACTTACCGCATCACCAGTTCCTTCAGCGCCCAAATCATCAATAATAAGTACAGGTACACTTCTAAGCTTATTCTCGAATCTAGCACGGTCAGTAAAATCTGTGATGCTGTATATCTCATCCATAAGAGTTACTGCGCTAATAAAATACCCTCGACCGCCATTATCAATATAATCACGTAATACAGCAATCGCTATTGTTGTTTTACCTGTACCAACCCCACCTTTTAGCAGCAAGCCAATGCCACAGTCTAAGTAATCACGAAAATTGTCACTATATTCTTTCAGCAGCTTTAATTTATCTAATCTCGCTCTATCATTAACATCACTATGAGTTCTAATAAAGTCCCATGTAGCACTTTTAAATCTCTTAGGAATGCCAAAATAGTCGAGTCGATTTTTAACAGGGTAATCAATAACCACTGGCTCTTCATATACAGGCCGCTCATAGAGCTTCTGGTTCATTACTCCAGTCGTTCCGTTGCCAAGCTTTTCTATTATCTGCTTTACATTTTCCATCATTTGTATTCACCTCCAACTGATTTACATAGGCCTCCATCTTATTGCCAAACAGTGTCACTGGCCTTAAGTATTTAGCCATATCAGTCCCTTGCCATTCAGCCACCTTTTTATCAATAGCTGTTTTTACATCATCAACAGTAAAGCCTTCATTGTATCTAGCCTTCAAGAGCTTACTTGTTGACTTACTATTTAATTTGAAGTTAGTGCCAATCTTTTCATTGAGATAATTGATACATGCATTTCTAAATGTTATAAACTCATTGTCCTTATTCGACTTTTTAAAAAAACGAGATGATTTATCTTCCATATCGTCTTGCTTGCAAGACAATATATTATTTATATCTATATCTATCTCTTTCTCTATCTCTACGTCACTTTCTTTAACATTGTGCGCACATTGTGACACCTCACTATTTTGAGAAGGCAATTCGTCTTGTTTACAAGACAATATATTATTATTTATATCTATATCTATCTCTTTCTCTATCTCTACGTTACATTTTGTTACATTGGCGTTACATTGTAACGCTTGCTCCTTAGATTTACGTAAACGACGCATTCTTTCAGCACTTATACCTTCACTTCCAACATTTTCAACCGCTTGTGGCAATGTATATTCAACTGTATCACCAGAAAATAACAACCCTTGCTTTTCTAAAAATAGAACTGTGACTTTTACATTATCGACATCTTCATCAATATCAAGTGCAAGTTCTTCTACAAAGGTATCTTCAATACCCTCAAAAAACAGCCTACCTTCGTTTTTAAGAGATTTTAGTAACATCTTAAGGTAAATTATCGTAAAAGTATCTCCACCGGCTATACGGCGCAATTTTTTAATTTCTTTAGCATTAAAAAAATCACTTTTTAGTTTCAACCAATAAAAGCGACGTTTACTTGTTCCCATCTTCACCACTTCCATTTTCTATGTGTTCAATAATTTCAAGGACTTCTTCAAGCGCTGTAATTCTAGACTTATCTAGATAAATAGGTGTTTTATTAGTAGCGTTTGTATGTAGCGCCATAACAGCAATTTTTACTGCTTTTATCTTTTTCATAGTTTTCTGTAGCCACCTTTACACGTTCTAACAATATCTTACGAATCTCTCTTGCATTGCCACCATTTTGACCATGTGCTTTACGATGACAAGCAGCGCACAAGCAAGCTAAATTACTTAGCTCACTTGTACCTAATTGACTTCTATAGACTATGTGATGAACTTGTTCTGCAGGACGATTTTTACACAAGACACACATCGGATATCCTAATGTAGAATCTCTTTCAATAGCCATAGAACGAGTCTTTTTATATAATCTGCTATCATCTCGTTTTCTTTTGTTCATCGCACACCTTTAACAACTCATCAATATACTCTTTGTTTTCTGTACTAATACCTAAAGTTTGGCACTCATCAATAAGATGCTCTATCAATCGCGCCATTTCGTAAGTATTATATTTGCTTGAACCAACATAAAAACGGCATTCAATTTCAGCCGAAGGATCGTATTGATAAGGCATTATTGATGGTGTAACAAACCAACCAACGCCATGACTCGACCAATCACGCGATACCGCATCAAGGTCACGCCAACGAAGACTCATCACTCTATAAATACCAGCATTAAAAATAGCTTGCCTATAGACATCTTCATTGCTTGTATAGCTTTCCTTTGAGAGTTCTTTAGCAATGCGTTCACATAATATCCAACAATACGCATTAGCACTTAAGGAGCGCTTATTTCTGTAAGGCTTAATTGAGACCTCATAATCTTTTTCTTTATCCAGACCTAATGCTTCGATTGGTGCCCCACCGAGACTGATATATACATTGCCATACGCTTCAGAAACATTAATGCCTGTAGCTTTAAATTTAACCACTTCATATCCCTTCTAATCATTTTATTTACGTGTTATAATATTGGTGTGTTTTATTATTGAAGTGTGGAGCTTGCTTGCCGGCGGCTCTGCACTTTTTTTATTCTAATCACTTCATATTGAAGTTGAATCAAACAAAATACTGCATTAACAATTGCAATGTATACGGCTAAAGACTCACCAAAATATGACAACACAGGAATCACTAAGAATACTAAAACCATCAAATAACCTTGGATTAAATTTTTCATAATAACAATCTCCTTTCAAAACTAGACTAATTGTTAATCCATTTAAGCAACTTTTCTTTGAATACAGTGTATGTATACACTCCTGTATCATTAATATCCGCTGCTACAGCAAATGGATATACGTTACGTCTTACGCAAGCTCTAAACATTTCTTCACTTTGATTTAATAGGCGACTCGCCTCTTTTACAGAAACTTTCTCTAATGCTGGTAATGTTCTTGTATCCATAATGACATCCTCCTTAATTAACTATAAAAATCGCTAGACATCTCATCGTGAATAGCATTAATGCCACGCGACTTTAAAATATTATGAATTAATAAACGTCCTTTTTGTGTCCACTTAGTAGTTATCTTACTGTCTAAGCGGCCATCAGCACGCTCAAAGACAAATGTTTCAGACTTCGTATAGCCTTTGCCCATCTGATCAGCGTACAAAATCCACTGTTCATTTACTTTTCGCTGCACACGTTCTTCATTTAAAATCTTATTCAATGCTCTAGCGCTCAAATTGTAATCACTTGCAATTTGTGTAATCGTTAAAGCTGTAGGACTAGATAAAATTTTGTCTAAGTAATCCTGTTTAGGTTTGAACTCCGCAATTTGCTGCTCTTGCAATGCAATAATTTCTTTAGACTTATTATGATCTTCTACCTCTTGTGCATACGCTCTTAATGCTTCTGGCAAGGTTTTAGGTATCGCTACACTATATGAACCTGTTTTGCGGATGGCAGGAAGAACTTCACTTGTAACCCATCGCTTGAATTTTTTAGCATTCGGCAGCTTACTGGAAATAATAAGACTGTAAAGACCAGACTCATTAATAAATATAGCTTCCTGCATTCTTCCCCTACCATCTATGAGTCCCTGTTTTAGGGAGTCATCCTCATCAACATGCATGGACAGTGCATTATGTGGCTTAGCATATCCCAAAATAGATGCTACATCTTTACCCACAAAGTATGGTTCACCATCAATAACAGTTGTCCTTACATTACCAAATTGAGAATTATTAAAAATTTGTATTGCATTCATTTTTACCATCACCTCTTTAACCTTCCGTCGGTTTAAGCGACACTAGCTTTTTAACCTAGATAATTTCCTTTTTTATATGTTTGATAAAGTATAGAAATTTGAAGGTAAATATGGATAACCCCTAATGCGATTAACCTATTCCCTTTTATTTCTGTAAATACAATACCAAGTAACACTGCTATTACTTCCAACATATTCACTACTTTCCACACATCAACTACAGTCAAAGGACGTGCTCTTATTTTTTTACAATTATTCATAGATTTTATGTTGCTTTTAGATAGCACTATCCAAACACTAAAAAGTAGAATAACTATTAAGATAACACCATCAATGATAGTAATTAAATCTTTCAACTTATTCCTCCTCAAACAGTTAAGCTTTATCTAAAGAACCTTATTAGTATTTGTAACATCTGTATAAGCCAAATTAAATAGTATAAGGTTATTTCTTATCTCTAATAAAGTTTGTTCTAAATCAATTACTCTCTCCTCTAATAATCTAATACGTTGCAGAGTTGGAAGCTGCGCTAGTAGCTCCAACTCTTTTTTATTTGATGTCATAAGTCTAACTCCTTATCATCCCCACTTTTTACTTCCATAAGTCCTTTACATTTAACGTTACTTCAGCACCTAACCTACTTAGTTCATATGCAGCTTCCTTAAATTCTTTTTCCGCTTCATGAAATCGCATTAATGCTTTCTCTAATTCTTCATTACCTTTAATTTCTAATTTCATAAATTTTAAACTCCTTTCTTTTTTATTACTTAAAACACAACTATGCTATAATTAATTCAAGAAAGGACGTGTTATAATGAATGAATATATAGACATTATTTATCAACAAATTATTGCAACCGTAACGGAAATTTCTTCTTTAAACACACTTTTTATAATTATTGCCGCCCTATTGCTAGAAAAGCCGTTTGATTTAGCTTATAAATATTTAAATGATACTGTTGAGATATATCGTGAAAAATGGTTCGACAATAAAATTAGTCACCGTTCAATCTTAAATCTTCTATATTTTGCAATTTTTTTTATGATATATAATTTCTACCCAACATCATTAAGTCCAATCTCTCATTTTATATTTTCTGCAGTTCTTCCCTATTTTATTGGTCTTACATTTTCATTACTTCTTGCTTTCTTGACTGGCCTTCACTTGTTTATTTTTGATATTTTTTCTATCTTCTGCTTCCTCTTGCAAAAGTTTATTAGCCCACTTGAAAGAACAAAAACACATAAAAAAGACAACCAAGAAAATTGAACATTCAAATAAATTTAATTCAATATGTATCATCAGCTTCAGTCCTTTTCAAAGCTTCATCATTCTAACGTCTAAATATCACATCAAATGCAAAAATAAGATATATTAACCATAACACTATAATCACAATGTTAATTCGAGTTAAATATTTCGCATCTTGAATACGTTCATCAACCGATTTATACTCTTTTTTGAATAACACCCTATACAATCGTTTTAAATGTTTTTTAACCATAATTACCTTCTTTACAACTAACTACATATCATATTGAGCTACTTTCTTTAGTAGATCTTTTTTGTTTGGTGTCATTAACCTCACTCCTTCGTGCTATAATTAATTCAAGAAAGGAGGTGTATTATGAAAATAGAAGGATTAGACAACCTAGAAAAATCTTTAAATGAGCTTAGTGCAAACGCTAAAAAATTGTCAGAAACTTCAGCTGTTCCATTTGACGAACTATTCCCACCTAGCTTTATGAGGCATCATACAGACTCTAGCAGTATTGATGAATTTCTAGACAATTCTCCATTTACTATTGAATCTGAAGAAGACTTTCTTGCAATACCTGATGAAGAGTGGGACAACTATATAGTTGCTCATACTGATTTTTCATCTTGGGAAGAAATGCAAGGCAAAGCTGCGGAGGATTATGTAGTTAAACAACTAGGCTTTTAAGTTTACTTCTACCAACAACTTATTTTTTACTTTTACACCAAAAGGTAAGCACTGCTCTGCTTGCCTTTTTTTATACTCTATTTTCATAAAAAGCTTCTTTCCTAACTTGGATTTTTTATTTAGTGGCATGAACCTCGCTCCTCCTAAAATTAGCCTTCTTTACAGCTATATTTTGAGTCACTTTATTAAGTGGCTCTTTTTTATTTTTCACTTTTTGCATAATATGCAATTATTTACTTAAAAAAATTTCTGCACGTTTATTAACATCAAAACCAAGCAAATCGCTAATAATAGTTGCTTCCGCACAATCAAAATTCCCTCTACCATTCATTCTTTTATTAACAGTATTAACTGATATTCCAATATACTCAGCTAACTTTTTATAGGATATTTTATTTTTAAAAAGTTCAACTTTTAAATACTCAAGTTTATCACGTCTCATTTTATCACCTCCATTTATTGCATGCGGTGCAATTTCTATATCAAAAATATACTACATATAAAATCACATGTCAAGCATCACATGCAAAAAAGTTTTCACATAAACATCTAATTATTGTATATTGTGCAATTTTATGTTAATATTTACTTATAAGAAAAGGAGGCTATCCATTATGACTAAAGAAGAAATTAATTTAAGGATAGGTAAGCAAATAAAAAAGTACCGTAAAGAAAATAATATGACCCTATCAGATTTAAGCAAATTAGTCAATTTAAACGAAAGTACTATTCAACGCTATGAAAACGGAAGGATAGCAAGCATTTCAATGAATATAATAGAAAGCTTCGCCCAAGCCCTACATGTTCCAGCAACGGTACTTTTAAACTGGGAGAACGAAACTGATAGTTATTATAGCGATCCAGAAGTCGCCAAGTATGCCGAAGAGTTGAGAACTAATTCAGATATGCGTTTATTATTTGATGCTGCACAAGACATCAGTAAAGATGATTTAAATTTAGTTGTCAATATAATCAAAGACTTAAAAAAACGTAGCAAATAGAATTTATATTATAAAAAGGCAGTGTGAAGCATACTATATATATGAATATTATTTTAATCTATAAACCATTACCTCAAAGCGCTGGTGCCGTATTGCACGATAATTTAGATGGCTCTTATTCAATAATTGTAAATAGTAATAAATCAGAAGAAAAGCAAATAGAAAGCGTTAAACATGAATTAACACATATAAAAAACTATGATTTTGATAGTAATCTAACCGCAGATATGATAGAAAAATTAGTCCACGCACAAAATAACGATTGTGATTTTGATGATATTAACTTTTTCTGCTACTTTGAGAATTAATTGACATTAATTTACTAGAGAGTGTACAATAAACATACAGATTGGGATTAGTCCAAAAAAATATTTTTATCATTGCCTTTATGGCAAAAACAAACGCTCTCTAATTAATTAGAGGGCGTTTTTATTTTTATTTAAAATAAATGTTTCTATAAAAGAAAACTACCTTACTACCGCTACAATGAAAGGAGCAATCACATGAAAAAACCAAACCATTATGGCGGAATCGTAAAATTAGGTGGCAATCGACGAAAGCCGTTTGCAGTTAGAATAACTTCTGGAAAAACTGAAAACGGTAAACAACTACGAAAATATATAGGCTATTATGAAACAGAAAATGAAGCATTAAAAGCGTTGGCACTATATAACGATGATCCATTTTCAATAGATACAAAAAAACTAACACTAGATGATGTATACAAACTATGGTCAAAAGCTAAATATAAAGATGCAAGTGAGTCTACAGTCAGAGGTTATGAAGCTGCATACGCTCATATAGAGCCGATTAAAAATAAGCCTATCAGGCAACTAAAAACATCTCAACTTGAAGATGTCATTAACAATTGCAGTAAAGGTGCTGGCACTCGTAAAAAAATGATTATTTTATTGCGACAACTATATACTTACGCTATGAAGAATGACATTATAATAAAGGATTACAGTCAGCTGATAGAAGTTAAGCTTGAATCAGAGACACCTCAACGACCTATTTTTGATAAAAATGAAATCAAAGTCTTAGAAGACAATGTAAAGAGTGTACCTAATGTAGATATCCTATTAATGTATATCTTTTCAGGAGCAAGACCAAACGAGCTACTAAGCTTAGAAAAAACAGACGTTGACTTAGATCAACTATTAATTAAAATCGAAAATTCTAAGACAATAGCTGGCAAACGAATTATTCCTATTTCACCGCGAATAGAGCCTTATGTTAGAAGTCGCTATGAATCAGCCACTAAATATTTAATAGAAAAAGATGGTAACCCAATTAATTATGACTACTACTACCGTCAAATATTTACACCTATTATTACTGCTCTAGGGCTAAATCCAAAACATAGACCTCATGATACAAGGCATACTTTTGCAACAATGCTATCTGATGCAAACGCAAATAGTGTATCAATTAAAAGTCTATGCGGACATGCTAATTACAATACAACAGTTAAACACTATACGCATAAAAGCGTTGAAGAGTTAAGACAAGCCATTTACCTTCTATAATAAACAAAAGCGCGTTACGTACTAGCCACAATACGTAACGCGCTTTTGCATATTTTAATGAAAGGAGGTGTTAATAGAACGCTACCAAACATTGCTATCCAACACAACCATAGTATAACAAATAAAAACATAAAAGTTTATGTATAAGGAAAGTTTTTTAACAATAATTACCTATTTTAATTTTGTAACCTACTTGTAACCTATTTGTAACCTACCTGTATCCTACCGCATCAAATTGAGCCAAATTCAAACAACCGCAAAAACAAAGAAAGCCCACAGGCATTGGCCTGTGAGCTTTTCTGAAATATTGTTTTTAACGTTTCGAGAACTGAGACGCTTTACGAGCTTTCTTAAGACCGTATTTTTTACGTTCTTTCATACGTGGGTCACGAGTCAAGAAACCAGCTTTTTTAAGGGATTCACGAAGTTCACCATCAACACCTAATAAAGCACGAGAGATGCCGTGACGAATTGCACCAGCTTGGCCAGATGGGCCGCCACCAGAAACGTCAGCGATAACATCATATTGTTCCACAGTGCCTGTTAACACTAATGGTTGTTTAATAATTAATTCCAAAGTTTTACGACCAAAGTAATCGTTAAGATCACGTTTGTTGATTGTAACTTTGCCTGTGCCCGGTACCAGACGAACTCTGGCAACGGAAGATTTTCTACGACCTGTACCGTAGTACTGAGCTACTGCCATGTATATGTTCCTCCTCCCGGTGATTACCGAATATCAAATTCCAAAACTTCAGGTTTTTGAGCTGCATGTGGATGCTCTGCACCAGCGTAAACATTAAGTTTACGGTAAATTTGAGCACCTAGCTTGTTTTTAGGAAGCATACCACGAACTGCCATTTCAACAACGCGTTCTGGATGTTTTTCTAACATGCTACCAGCAGTAACAAAAGTGGATCCGCCTGGATAACCAGAATGACGGAAATAAGTTTTTTGTAATAATTTTTTACCTGTTAAACGAACTTTTTCAGCGTTGATTACGATAACATGGTCACCAGTATCAACATGTGGTGTAAAAGTTGGTTTATTTTTGCCCCGAAGAACTTTAGCTACTTCGGCAGCAAGGCGTCCTAAAGTTTTACCTTCAGCGTCAACAACATACCATTTCCGTTCTACAGTGTTCGGATTGGCCATATATGTAGTTTTCATGCTGCTAATTCCTCCTCATAACGACTACTTCACCAAAAAGCATCATGCTCTCCTTCCGGGGCTAATGGAATAAGATACAAATGCTTACCGAAATATTATACTCAACTTACACTAGGTATGTCAAGCTATTTCTTCCCATATTTTCAATATATACGACTTTTAGCTTATTCTTCGACGCGATTGCGACCAATAATGCGCACTTCTGTCTCTAGCTTAACGCCATGAGCCTTTTCTACCCGTGATTGCACTTCGCGGATTACTTGAAGCACGTCACTGGCACTGGCTTCGCCCTTATTTACAACAAAGCCTGCATGTTTAGTAGACACTTCCGCATCACCACATGCTAATCCTTTTAAGCCAGTCTGCTCGATTAAAGTCCCCGCATAATAGCCTGTAGGGCGCTTGAAAGTAGAGCCAGCACTAGCATATTCTAATGGTTGCTTACTGGTGCGTCGCTCTGTCAAATCCTCCATGGCAGCTAAAATATCAGCCTGCACACCTGGAGCTAGATCAATCTCCACTTCAGCCACAATCTCATGACTTTCGTGGAAACGACTATGACGATAAGCAAACTCTAAGTCTTGTATAGAATATTCATTAATTCGCCCTGTAAGACTAACAGCCCTCACTTTAGTGACTACTTGGCTCATTTCACCACCATAAGCACCTGCATTCATAAATACAGCACCGCCTAAGGTCCCCGGGATGCCAATAGCAAATTCAAGCCCCGTCAAAGAATTATTATAGGCAAATTCCGATACTTCTTTAAGCATAAACCCAGAGCTAACCAATAGCGAGTGCCCTTTACAATCAAGGGTTTCCTTCATATGACAGAGAGATACTACGACGCCTTGAATGCCACCATCTAAGACGAGCACATTAGAACCACTCCCCAAAATAGTCAAGGGAATGTCTGCTTTAGCCACCGCTTGCATAGTCTGACTTAGCTCAGTTAGCGTTCGCGGCATGATAAATAAATCCGCCGGTCCACCAATTTTAAAGGTCGTATGCTCTTTTAAAGGCTCATTTCTAAGTATTTGCTCGGCTCCTAATAAGGGACTTAGCTCTTCATATAATACTTCAAGCTTATTTTTTAGCATTTTCTAGTATTTTCATTCCTTCTGTAATTGGTTCACTGATAATGCGATAAATATCATTGGATACTTGGCTCCAACGCACATGAGCTTGTAAGTATTTTTGAGCGCTTGGATTAGCTTGAATCATAGGCATTAATTCTTCTTGTTTTTTAGCGAATTCTTCCGCTTCAGGAGCTTCTGCCATTTTAGCATATTCCCATTGCATTTGTTGTACTAAGAAGCGTTCCACTAAGCCTTTTGCCACACCATTGTCTTCTACTTCCTTAGTGGCCTCCATAAGCTCTTTGTATTCTTCACTTTCACGCATCGCTTTTTGTAATTCATAAGCCTTATCGTAATTCATAATAATCCACCTTTCATATGTAATATAATTTATATTAAAGTCATTCCATCACAAGATTAGTCTTATAAAGACTCTACATTAGGTACTCCAGCACCTAAATTCTTCAAGTCAGGGAAATTTAATTGACGCATAGCCTCGTAAGCTATAATGGCCACAGAATTGGACAAGTTCAAAGATCGCGCCTCATCTACCATAGGGATGCGAATGCAAGTATCCAAATTAGCAGCAATTAAATCTTCTGGCAAACCTTTAGTTTCCTTACCAAATACCAACATGTCGCCTATTTCATACTTCATCTCTGCATAGGTATGCTTAGCTTTAGTCGTAGCATAAAAATAGCGACGATCAGGATAGGCATCATATACTTCTTGTAGATTTTCATGTACCTGTACATCTACTAAATGCCAATAATCAAGGCCTGCTCGTTTTAAATATTTATCATCAATAGAAAAACCCAACGGCTTTACTAAGTGCAACGTCATGTGATTCGCTGCACATAATCTAGCAATATTACCTGTATTTCCTGGGATTTCTGGTTCTACTAATACGATTTCCATTAATAAACCTTCTTTTTTCAAAATTATCTAACATCTTATTTTACCTAATTATAGGCTGAGCTTCAAGCTAAATTTAGCTCTTTACTCTTCAGTGCGCTTAAAATGGCCACTCTTGCCACCCATTTTTTCCACTAAATATACAGGCCCCATGACCATGTGCTTATCAATGGCTTTACACATATCATACACTGTGAGAAGCCCTACTTGTACCGCCGTAAGTGCTTCCATCTCTACACCTGTACGTCCTTTTGTCTTTACAGTAGCCTCAATGCGTACAGCGCGACGAATTTGATCGAGCTCACAAACTACATTCACATTCGTCAAGGCTAGGGGATGGCACAGAGGAATAAGATTTGACGTCTGCTTAGCCCCCATAATAGCAGCCAATTGTGCTACAGCAAGCACATCACCCTTCTTTACCATGCCGAGTTCAATCCGCTTATAAATATCCTCACTAATAGAGATAAATCCTTCTGCTACCGCGACACGCTCAGTAATGTCTTTGGCCCCCACATCGACCATGCGCGCATTTCCTTGCTCATCAAAATGTGTTAACTCCATGTATATATCCTTCCTCCGTTATATCTAATATTTTAGATTTATGGTATACTTAATACATATAATTATATTATACATTACACAAAGGAGGTTTTTCCATGCGCGTAACACTTACCTATTATGGCCATTCTACTTTTATGCTCTCTCAAGGTGATGTATCCATCGTATTTGACCCATTTTTCAATGGCAATACCTGGAATATTGCTGAGCCAAAAGATATTAAATGTCAATATATTTTTGTAAGCCACGGCCATGACGACCATTATGGCGATGCTGATGAAATCGGCAAGGCCAATGATGCTTTACTCATTTCCACAGCTGAAATAGCACACAAAGCAAGCGAAGCAGGACTCCGTGCGCACGCCATGCACCTCGGTGGCAAATATGATTTTGAATTCGGTTCTATCCGCATCACACCAGCCTTCCACGGCGCTGGTATCCCTGGAGGACATGCAGCTGGTTGCATTATCAATTTCTATGGCAAAACAGTGTATTTCGCAGGTGACACCGCCTTCTTTAGCGATATGAAATACCTCAATCGCTTTGGACAAATCGACTATGCCTTGCTCCCAATTGGCGATAATTTCACTATGGGCGTAGAAGATGCCCTCTTAGCAGCGTCTGTCATTAAAGCGAATACAACAATTCCAATTCACTATAAGACTTGGCCTTTAATCGACAAGGACCCTCATGAATTTGTAAACACTTTACAAAGCGAATACAAACAAGCCGGCCTTGTTGTTGATCCAGGTTCGACTATCGAGCTATAAGCCAAGAAGGCAGCATACCTTACCGAAGGTCTATGAATGAGATAGTTCTTAATATGTAAGGCCTGCCTCACTTCGCTTGTATCCAATATAGAAAATATTCTATTGTATAAAACAAAAAGCACTTCTCCTAGTAGGACGGAACGCCTCCGCCACTAAGAGAAGTGCTTAATTTTTTTACACACCGTAGCCTATTGGCCATCCTTAGGTTCATCTGCTGTTGAACCAAGTTTCTCAAAAAAAGTCTGCAATAATTTCTTCAATTGTTGTCTCTGCGAAGGCTTCAACACATAGGTTTCACCACTAAATGCAACCTCTTTGTTTTTTATTGCTGCCCACAAATCAATAATCGGCGATATAGTGGAATCTACTTCCGCCAATTCATCCAAAGAAACACCATAATATAAAGCCAGCTGTTTTAATGTTTCTAAATCAGGTTCCCTATAGCCTGTTTCATAGTTAGACAATGCTGCATTACTAATACCAATGCTAGCTGCTACTTCTAGCTGACTCTTCCCCGTTCTTACTCGAGCTCTTTTAAGATTTTTATATAACGCCATACTTACCGCCCCACTCCATTGGCTATAATACTACATGGTAAGAGATGAACTCTCTTTCTATTATAACCCGATTTTGAAAAACAGTTAAGTAAAATATTGCGTATTTACAAATTATTTTTATGAATTTATATGTTTAAATGCTTTTTGCCCTATATCCTTGCGGTATTGGCAGCCATCAAAATGAATCGTATCAACTCGTTTATAAGCGATATCCAAGGCTTCTTGTAAGGTCTCACCTAAGCCCACTATGCCTAAAACACGGCCACCAGCAGTTTCAAAGTGACCATCTTTATACACCGTGCCAGAATGGAATACAGCCGATGACGTGTCATGCGAAATAACATCTCCAGAAATAATATCACCCTTATGAGAGCTCTCTGGATAGCCTTTTGAAGCTAAAATAACACAAGCTGCAGCTCCATCATGCCAAGTCACATCAGCGGCATCAAGACGCCCGTTAGCACAATCTAACATGACTTTACCTAAATCACCTGCAAATAAAGGCAGAACAACCTGCGTTTCTGGATCACCAAAGCGCGCATTAAATTCTACCACCTTTGGCCCTTCCTCAGTAATCATCAAACCGGCATAAAGACAACCTACATAAGGCATGCCTTCTTTTTTCATGGCTTCAATCATGGGATTTAAGATTGTGCGCTTTGCTTCCTCTAATACATCAGCTGTCATTACTGGAGCTGGCGCATACGTGCCCATACCACCCGTATTAGGCCCTTTATCACCATCAAAAATACGCTTATGGTCTTGAGATGAAATCATAGGCACTACGCGCTCACCATCAGCAAAAGCCAATAATGACGCTTCTTCACCTACCATGAATTCCTCAATAACTACAGTGTGTCCCGCATCACCGAAGCGATTCCCTGCTAGCATATCATCTACAGCATCATATGCTTCGTCTTTAGTCATCGCTACAACAACGCCCTTACCAGCAGCTAACCCATCAGCTTTTACTACAATAGGGGCGCCTACTTCATCGATGAAGGACTTAGCTGGTGCCACCTCAGCAAATACACCATAAGCAGCAGTAGGAATATTATATTTTTTCATTAAATCCTTGGCAAATACTTTTGACCCTTCTAATTGTGCAGCACCTTTGCTCGGCCCAAATACAGGAATATCTGCTGCTCGCAGTACATCACTTAAGCCAGCCACTAAAGGCGCCTCTGGTCCTACTACAACCAAATCAATATGGTGCTCTTTGCAGTATGCCACTACAGCTTCTCCATCTTGCCAATCTACAGGCGCACAGATGGCCACTTCTTCCATAGCTTTGCTCCCCGGCAAGGCATGAACCACCTCCACCGACGGGCTTGCCTTTAAGCGCCAAGCCAAGGTATGCTCACGGCCACCAGAACCAATTACGCAAACGTTCATATGTCCTCCGAAAAATCACATATTCTAAAACAATTATCTATTAAAGCCCGTAAGCAGTCAATTAATGTTTAAAGTGACGCACATGAGTAAATACCATAGCAATGCCTGCCTTATCAGCTTCTGCAATGGATTCTTCATCACGAACCGAGCCACCAGGTTGAATAATCGCTGCAATGCCATGAGCTGCTGCAGTAGCTACTGTATCGCCAAATGGGAAGAACGCATCGGAAGCTAACACAGCACCCTTCGCTTTTTCACCAGCTTGCTCTAATGCAATGCTAGCAGAGCCTACGCGATTCATCTGACCAGCACCAACACCTAAAGTGGATTTGCTGTCTGCAACTAAAATAGCATTTGATTTCACATGTTTTACTAATTTCCAAGCAAAGCGAAGTGCCTTCCATTGCTCTTCAGTAGGTTGTGTCTTAGTCACTACTGTATAGCTTGCTTCATCTTCCACTAAATCATCTTCCGTTTGAACTAATAAGCCACCAGATACTTTTTTCACAACTACTTGACCAGCTACTGGGCGTTCTAACTCAATGAGTCGAATATTTTTCTTCGCTTCTAAAATCGTTAATGCTTTTGTGGAGAATTTAGGCGCCATAATAACTTCTAAGAAGATTTGGCTCATTTCAGTAGCAGTTGCTTCATCTACTTCACGGTTTAATGCTACAATGCCACCAAAAGCAGAAACGGAGTCAGCTTCATAAGCTTTTACATACGCATCATGAAGATCTACACCAATAGCTGCGCCACATGGATTAGTATGTTTAATAATGCAAGCTGCTGGGTCTTCAAATTCCCATACCATATTCCAAGCTGCTTCCATGTCTACAATATTGTTATAGGACAGTTCTTTCCCATGAAGTTGTTTCATAGCCCCCATGCCAGTAGCTGCGCCAATTTCTTTATAGAAGGCCGCTTTTTGATGTGGATTTTCACCATAGCGAAGATCTGCCACTTTTTCATAGGCTTGTAAATATTCTGGAGGGAACGGAGTTTGTTCTAATTGTTCACTGAAATAATTAGCAATTGCTGTATCATAAGCTGCTGTATGAGCAAAAGCTTCTTTTGCTAAAGCAAAACGGAAGTCTTGGCCAAGATCACCATCTGCTTTAAGGCGTTCAATCACTTCGCCATAGCGCTCAGGATTTACTACAATGCCTACAAACTTATTATTTTTTGCTGCTGAACGAACCATCGTAGGACCGCCAATATCAATGTTTTCAATAGCTTCAGCTAACTCTACATTTGGTTTAGCAATGGTTTCGCGGAATGGATACAAATTAACTACCACTAAATCAAGCGGTTCCATATTGTGTTCCTTCATAGCCGCTAGGTGATTCTCATCATTGCGCACGGCTAAAATTCCGCCATGCACCATAGGATGTAAAGTCTTTACGCGACCATCCATCATTTCTGGGAAATGAGTTAACTCTTCTACTTGATGAACTGCGATGCCAGCTTCATGAATCGCTTTATACGTTCCACCAGTAGAGTAAATATTCACACCTAATGCTGCCAATTCTTTAGCAAACTCAACAACGCCAGTTTTATCTGATACACTGATCAATGCATTCTTTATCATTTATATCCTCCTAGATATTCTAAAAAAAGCAAAAGGACTGCCCGAAGGCTAGTCCTTTATGTGCACTATATGGTCCTTGATCACTAGTTTGTCATCACAAAAAAGGGCCAGGGCCTTTTTATACGTTTTATGTTCTTCTGGTAAAATACGTGCCGCTAAGGTATCCTCTGTATCCTCAGCATATACGGGCACTACAGCCTGCATAATAATCGGCCCTGTATCCATACCCGTATCCACAAAGTGAACCGTACAACCACTCACTTTCACCCCTGCCTTGACAGCTTGCCCTTGCGCATGTAGGCCTGGAAAGGACGGCAATAGGGCTGGATGGATATTTAAAATCTTATTTTCATAAGGAGCGATAAATGTAGGACCTAATAAGCGCATATAGCCGGCTAATACAATGGCATCAGGCTCATACGGTGCAATTACATCAAGCATAGCTTGCTCAAATTCATCTTTCGAAGCATATGCTTTGCGCATCACCACATGGGCTGGTACGCCCCATTCTTTAGCGCGATCTAGCACTTTAGCATCCTGCTGGTCTGTCACTACAACCACTACTTCGCCATTGATTTCTCCAGCTTGCATAGCCTCATACAAAGCAGCAGCATTGGAGCCACGGCCACTAGCAAAAATAGCAAGCTTTTTAGCCAACGAAGTCACGACCTTCCATAATAACGCGTTCGCTTTGACCCTCTTCTACACGGCCAATTTCATAGAACACTTCTGCATGCTTAGTTAAGTTTGCTTTTACGGCCTCCACATTGTCAGGGCTTACCACTAAAATCATGCCAATGCCCATATTAAATGTGCGGTACATTTCCTTAGTATCTACATCGCCCCACTCTTGAAGCTTTTTAAATACAGGAAGCACAGGCCAAGCATCTGCATTAACGCGAGCGCTCATGCCGTCTGGTAAAATGCGCGGAATATTGTCATAGAAACCACCACCAGTTACATGCACCATGCCTTTCACAAGACCTTTGCGAGTTAATGGCAATACAGCTTTAGGATACAAGCGCGTAGGAGTCAACAACTCTTCTCCTAGCGTTTTGCCAAATTCTGGTACTTCATCACTTAAGTTCATCCCTTTATGGTCAAATACAATTTTGCGCACTAAAGAGAAACCATTAGAGTGTACACCGCTGGATGGTAAGCCAATTAATATATCACCAGCGGCAATATCCTTACCAGTAAGCAAGCGTGGCTTATCTACAATCCCTACAGCAAACCCAGCAATATCATAGTCATCTTCTGCATAGAAACCAGCCATTTCAGCTGTTTCACCGCCGATGAGAGCGCAGCCAGATTCTTCACAAGCACGAGCTACCCCTGCTACAATATTGGCAATTTGCTCAGGCACCACTTTGCCTACCGCAATATAGTCTAAGAAGAATAAAGGCGTAGCCCCTTGTACTAAAATATCATTTACACTCATAGCTACACAATCTTGACCAATAGTATCATGCTTATCCATCATAATGGCCAAACGAAGCTTAGTGCCCACGCCATCTGTACCAGATACGAGCATAGGTTCCTTCATGTCGAAACCAGCTAAGGAGAACAAACCTCCAAAGCCACCAATATCGCCTACTACACCTTCAGTATATGTGCGTTTTACGGCGTCTTTCATCAATTCAACAGCTTTATTACCTGCATCAATATCAACTCCGGCGTCGCGATAGGTGATACCTTTTTTATTCGAGCACATATTTGCCTCCCTCATCTTGTTCATCTGGAACTGTTACTGCATAATCACCATTAAAGCATGCAAAGCAAAGATCTGCTTCTGATACGCCACTCACGGCTCTGCACAAACCTTCACGACTTAAATAATGGAGCTTATCAGCTTGAATGTATTCACGAATTTCCTCCACCGTATGGGTGGCTGCAATTAACTCTTTGCGCACCGATGTATCAATGCCATAGTGACATGGATATTCGATAGCTGGGGAGCTAACGCACATATATACTTCTTTAGCACCTGCTTCTTTGAGCATACGCACAATAATACCACTAGTTGTACCACGCACGATGGAGTCATCAATGAGGACAATGCGTTTTCCTTTTACTACATCAGTCACTGCATTGAGCTTCATGCGCACAGCCAATTCACGTTGCGCTTGATCTGGTTTTATAAAAGTACGGCCCATGTAGCGATTCTTAATTAAGCCTTCCCCAAATGGTATGCCTGATTCACGGGCATAACCAAGTGCTGCGGTAGTACCAGAGTCAGGAATCGACATAACTAAATCGGCGTCATACTTTGTTTCACGAGCCAATTCACGGCCCATATTAAGGCGCGCCTGATACACACTTTGGCCATCAATTTCACTATCAGAACGTGCAAAATAGATATATTCAAACACGCAAAGAGCTTTATTAATTTGGTCTTTAGATTCCACAAACAAACGGCTGCGCACGCCAGAATCATCGATTACCACCATTTCACCAGGTTCAATGTGACGAATGAATTCTGCCTTAATAGCATCTAACGCACAAGTTTCAGAAGATAATACATAGCCATGTTCCGTCTTGCCTAGGCAAAGTGGGCGGAATCCATTAGCATCACGCACGCCAATGAGCTTGTCATTAGTGCTAATTACTAAGGAAAAAGCCCCATTAATACGGCGCACCGCTTCAATAATGCGGTCTTCAGTGCTTTCAGCTTTTGAGCGCGCAATTAAGTTTACAATAACTTCTGAGTCCATCGTTGTTTGGAATATAGACCCTGCATCTTCTAATTCACGACGAATATCTAAGGCATTCGTCAAATTACCATTGTGAGCTACGGCCATATCACCACCTTGATAGTGGATAACAAGGGGTTGAATATTTTTAGGGTGATTAGAGCCTGTAGTGGAATAGCGCACATGGCCAGCTGAAATAAAGCCTTTAGTTTCAGGTAAAGTTTTAATAGCCTCTGTCAATAAACCCATACCTTTAGTTACTTCAATATTATTGCCATCACTAATGGCAATGCCGACGCTTTCTTGCCCGCGATGTTGCAAAGCAAAAAGGCCCCAATACGTATAATTACCTACATTTAAATGGCGGTCGTATATGCCGAATACGCCACATTCTTCATGCCACTTGTCAAAAATAGAGTCGTAATGCATTATAATCTCCTATTATGCACGTTCACCAGTTAAACGGAACAACATTTCCTTGTACGCATCTTCTACATTGCCAAGATCGCGGCGGAAACGGTCCTTATCAAGTTTTTCATTTGTTTTGCTGTCCCAGAAACGGCAAGTATCAGGGGAAATTTCATCGCCAAGCAATACTTCGCCATTGTGAACACCAAATTCTAATTTAAAATCTACAAGAGTTACATTTTTTTCTGCTAAGAAGTTTTTGAGTACTTCATTAACCTTCATAGCATATTTGCGAATTAAGTCCAATTGTTCTTTAGTAGCCCAATCAAGTGCTAAGATTTGATCTTCATTTACAAATGGATCTCCTAAATCATCATTTTTGTAACAGAATTCTAAAATAGGTTGTTTACAAGGAGTCCCTTCTTCAATGCCAAGGCGTTTGGATAAGGAGCCAGCTACAATATTACGAACGATAACTTCTAAAGGTAAAATCTCAAGTTTTTTTACTAATTGGTCGCGATCATCGATGCGTTTAATGAAATGATTTGGCACACCTTCTTTAGTAAGAAGATCGAAGAAGAAGGCAGAGATTTTATTATTCAACACGCCTTTATCGTGAATTGTTCCTTTTTTCTCTCCATTAAATGCAGTTGCATCATCTTTATAATGAACTAAATATTCATCTTTGTTTTCAGTTTCAAATACTTGTTTAGCTTTTCCTTCATACAACATGTTCATAATTCGTTCCTCCTGTAAAAAGAAATATGTGGCTTTTATATAAGTCTTATGGGTTTACTTTTATACCTTTAGTTAACCCTTGTATACTTCAGTGCTTATGCGTTTAATTCTGCTTGTAGTTTTTCATTTTTAGCGAGTACAGCTTTGGCCATATCTTCGCGATAAGTTTTATATTTTGCTTGTAATTCAGCATTTTGAGCTGCTCCAATTTGAACAGCAAATAAAGCGGCATTCTTCGCTCCATCTACAGCCATAGTAGCTACTGGCATACCTGATGGCATCTGTACAATAGCAAGCAATGCGTCAATACCCTTTAAGGCAGTGGCATTTAAAGGAACACCAATAACCGGCAACACTGTAAAGCTAGCAATAACACCTGGCAAATGCGCCGCTGCGCCTGCCCCAGCAATAAAGGCGATAGCGCCTTCTTGTTCCAAACGAGTTACAAAAGATTTTACTGCTTCTGGTGTGCGATGTGCAGAAGCGATGACCATTTCAAAATCGATGCCAAATTCTTTAAGTACATCTGCGGCCTTCTTCATAACTGATAAATCAGAATCACTGCCCATTACAATGCCAACTTTCATTTTATTCCCTCCTATAATGTACTTGTTCACTCAACGTGTTTTAGAATCTATAATATATGTTAAATTCTAACAAACACCCCCTCATTAGTCAATATAATAATCGAATATTCATTTATTTGATAACAACAATGTTCGAAACATTCCGAACTATACCAAAAATGACTCCTCGTAAAATAAGGAGTCATTTTTGTCACAATGAGCCTGTATCCTTAGCGGATTCTACTTGCTCACTTCTATGTAATTGTGATGATACGGCCGAAGAAGCCGCTTCTGATGCCGCGCCAGTGGATGCAACACGGCGTTCCTCAATCGTATCTAATTCATCATGGTCATGATGATGCCCTGCAAAAGGTTCTGGCAAGCGCGCTAATTGCATAGCTGCTTGCAATTTAGGCACAATGCTATCAATATACTCAATAATAGAGTTCATCAATCCATATAAAAGTTGTGGTACAAACTCATCTGAACGGCTCATATACACGCAGTCTAGATAAAAAGTTTGATCACTATCTTCTACATAAAATTTAAATTTTTTATACTCTCTATTTGCCTCATTGGCAAATTCCATAAGAGCGCTGCGATTAGTATCAGTAACAATACCGCCACCAACAACCACGCGAATAACCGTGTAAATAGACGAATCTAAAATAACATACAAAGGCATAGTCCCCATGGCTGTGTCCAAGTACGAACGGTATAAAACAGTCTCTTCTTCATCGCCAATGGCCTTGATGTCAAAACAAGAAATGTCTTCCTCTTTTAGAAATCGGTTAAATAAGTCTCGCTTTTTATTCTTCAAACTCATCATTACCTCGCTCTTACGTCAATCAATCTTAGTTTTGAGTTGTTTTTTCTTTTTTCACACGTAAGTTAGTTCTGCCTTTTTTAGCTGGTTTAGCTTTAGTTGTGCCAAGCACATTGTCAATGATACCAGCATAGAACTCTTGAATATGAGGTTCTACCACTTCAATCAAGAGAGCCATAAGAAGGCCTGGTTCGAACTCTTCACCAGCTGGATAGCTTACATCTAAATATACAAAGCCATCTTCAGAGCTTACATAATATTTGAAAATCTTAAAACGACTGTTTAAATCATTTAGGTATGTGCTCACTTCTTCACGACGATCAGCTGGTACTGGTGCATTTGTTACAACTAAACGAGCAAAGTTAAATACAGTGTCATCAAGCACTACGAAAGTAGGAATTTGTTGCTCGCCTACATTGAAGAAGCCACGATATACAACGGAATTTACTTGGTCTTGTACTTCATCCTTAGTAAACCAGTTTTCTACATTACGTTCTTTTAAAAAGGCATCAAATTTTTCAACTTTTTTATTCATCAATAAACTCCCCATAAATACACAGACCCTATCGGTCCCATACTATAAAATAAACATTAACTAATGAAACTACACATTAATTAGTGGTAGTATCTACACTCTATTATATAATGAGTAAAATATTTTAGCAATTTTTAAAATAACAAACCTAAAAACTTCTTATATAACTAAACCTATTCCACCTAGTTAAGCAAGCAAAAAAGGGAGGCTTTGCCTCCCTTTTAATTCGTGACAATTAATTTATTATTTTTATATATTACCCCGGCACGCCAAGAATGAGCACTCACATAGATTATGTAGGCCAATAAAGCTATAAGCATATCAAGCATATAGTATGCACCTACTATGAGATATATCTCCTATACGATACACCGGCTAATAATATAAAAATTATGTAATAATTTGATTTTAATCAGCTTACACTGCGTATTTAAATTAGTCCTCTAAAAATACGCATTCGCATTTATTTAAATTAATCTTCTAAAAATACGCATTTATTATCTTCAAACTTCTTAATGCGCACTAAAGACTCTACATTATAGCCGGCGCGCTCTAAACGCTCACGACCTGGTTGGAAGGATTTTTCAATAACAATAGCAATCCCTTCCACACTGTCACCAGCGCTTTCTACGAGCTTCACAAGGCCCATAGCGGCTTCACCACTAGCTAAGAAATCATCGATAATAAGAACTTTTTCACCTTCAGGTAAGAATTTCTTAGATATTGTTACATCATAATTCTCTTCTTTTGTATAAGAATATACAACAGAATGATATACATCATCAGTCATAAGAATCGATTTTTTCTTGCGTGCAAACACAAGTGGTACATCCATTTCAATAGCCACTTGTAATGCCACTGCAATACCTGACGCTTCAATGGTAACAATGCGTTGAATGCCCTTGTCTTTAAAGCGATTCGCAATTTCCTTGCCAATAGCTACAAATAGTTTTGGATCAATTTGATGATTCAAAAAGCTATCTACCTTCAACACGCGATTATTCAATACAATGCCTTCTTCTCTAATTCGTTCTTTCAAGAGTTCCATCTCTGCGTCTCCTCCATGACTTACTGTTACGATAAATTGATTGATTACAATACCTTATCACTTTCTAAGCAGAAGGTCAATAAATTTTGCCGCCCCTTGCGAAACTGGCATTAAGCGCGAACGCACTAAGGCCACTTTGCGTGGAGGTACAGTCATATCTGTTTTAATCTCTACAACGCGACCTTCTTTTATCTTTTGTTTCACTAACATATCAGGTACTAAGGAAATCCCCATATTAATTTCAACTAGATCCATAAGCACATCTAAGCTACCTAATTCAAAAGATGGCTTCTTACATGCATTGTTCGTCAATTGATCAAAGAAGGATCGACTTGCCGCCCCTTGCGTAAGCAATAATAAAGGCTCTTGTAATAGGCGATTCAAATCAATCACGCCCATGCCTTTATAGAAAGGACCACCTACAAATATATCTTGTACCGTCAATAAGTCGATGACTTCTAATTGAGGATTTAATTCTAACCCTTCATAGGTATTGACAATAGCGATTTGCGCTTCACGATTTTCCACCATTTCCACACATTGTGGTGATGGGCGATTCGTGATTTGAAGGCCTGTATCATGTTCTTGTTCCTGCCATTTTTTGAAATAAGGAAGCAAGAAATGCCGGCATAATGTATCGGTAGCTGCTAATTTTAGACTTTCTTGTTCATGCGTCATGCGCTCTTGTAATTGAGTGACCCCATTGTCTAAAATTGAAAACGCTTTTGCCACTGTATCAAACAATTCTTTACCTTCTGGCGTAAATGCTACTGATTTAGTAGTACGCTCAAACAAGGTAATTTCTAATTCTTTCTCCAATTGTTTAATACTTTGGCTAATGGCAGATTGAGATACACCAAGATCCTTAGCTGCTTTGGAGAAGGAAAGGTGTAAACCAACGCCTAAAAACGTGCGATACAAATCTGTTGAAATACTCATACTGCAATAACTCCTTTTAAACCACTACCACTCTTTGATTATTACACGCATGTATAATAATCACCCCTTATCAATTATTAGTAATACTTAATTGCTTCTAATTAATTTTATCTTTACTAATAAGTCTAAACCGTATATACTAGAATTGTCAATAAGGTCAAGCCCCATAAGTATAGCTGGCAAGCTTGTTTCGCCTAATAAACGCTAAGCAAATTAGACATATTTGTAAAAGCTCAAAATTACGAAACCTGTCCTATACTAGGTAGTTTTCTCAATGCATAATAAATAAAAGAACAAACTTTAATTTATTATAGCTATATTATACTATATTTTGGGTTTGCACAATAGTTAGTAATCATGGCTCATACGTAAGAGGAGGCTCATTATGTCAATTTACCGCATTTTTGTCCGCAAACGTACGGCTTTTGCTCAAGAAGCACAAGCTATGTTGCACACAATTCGTGAAGAATTATGTATTCCTGCTGAAGGTGTAACCATTTATGAGCGTTATGATATTGAAGGTGTCAGTGCATCTGATTTAGCTGAAGCCAAACAATTAATTTTCTCTGAACCACCAATAGATGAGCTATTTGAAAGCTTACCTGAAGAAGATAACACACATATAATTGCTACTGAATATGTACCTGGTCAATATGACCAACGTGCGGACTCTGCAGAACAATGTCTAGCTATGCTTACATTAAAATCTGGCGCCACTGTGCGTACAGCACGCGTATTTTGTATTACAGGGAATCTTACTGAAGACCAATTAAATAAAATAAAACATTATTATATTAATCCTGTAGACTCTCGTGAAGCGTCACTTGACTTACCTACTAGTTTACAGCTTGAAGTAGAGCCTGCAAAGCCTGTAGCTATTTTAGACGAATTTACGTCCAAGTCTGACGAAAAACTACGCGAACTACGTCAAGAACTAGGCCTCGCTATGAGCCAAGAGGATATTCGCTTAATTCAAGATTATTTTAAAAATGAAGAGCATCGCAACCCAACCATTACAGAAATTCGCGTACTCGATACCTATTGGTCAGACCATTGCCGTCACACTACATTTATGACGGAATTGACTGATATTACCATTGATGAGGATCCACTTACCGCACCAATTAAAGCAGCTCTTGCCGAATATATGGCCGGTCGCCAACAAATTTATACAGCCAAAACTAAGGCGCGCACCTTAATGGATATGGCTACCTTAGCTGTTAAGGAACTAAAATCACAGGGCCAATTGCAAGAAATTGATGAATCCGATGAAATCAACGCCTGCACCATTATCGTGCCTGTTGATGTAGATGGTAAAACAGAAGAATGGTTATTGCTCTTCAAAAATGAAACTCATAACCATCCTACAGAAATTGAACCATATGGCGGTGCAGCTACTTGCTTAGGCGGTTGTATCCGCGATCCATTGAGTGGCCGTGCCTATGTATATCAAGCGATGCGCGTAACCGGCTCTGGCAATCCACTCACTCCATTAGAAGAAACCTTAGAAGGTAAATTGCCACAATCTCAAATCACCACCGGTGCTGCTCGCGGCTATAGTTCCTATGGCAATCAAATCGGTCTAGCCACTGGCGAAGTAAAAGAATACTATCATCCAGGCTATGTAGCGAAACGCATGGAAATCGGCGCCGTAGTGGGTGCTGCACCGCGCAGTAATGTACGCCGTGAAGAACCAAAACCAGGCGATATTGTTGTTCTCTTAGGTGGTAAAACAGGTCGCGATGGCTGTGGCGGTGCTACTGGTTCTTCTAAAGAACACGACTTAACATCCCTCGCTAGTTGCGGTGCGGAAGTACAAAAAGGTAATCCTCTAACAGAGCGTAAAATTCAACGCTTATTCCGCCGTGCAGAAGTAACTAAACTCATCAAGCGCTGTAATGACTTTGGCGCTGGCGGCGTATCCGTAGCCATTGGCGAATTAACCGATGGTCTACTCATCAACTTAGATACAGTACCTAAAAAATATGAAGGCCTTGATGGTACTGAATTAGCTATTTCCGAATCTCAAGAACGTATGGCCTGTGTCATCGAAGCTAAGGACTGGCCTCAATTTGAAGCCTTCTGTAGTGAAGAGAACTTGGAAGCTACTGTTGTCGCCGATGTCACTGACACTCACCGCCTCACTATGACTTGGCAAGGCCAAAACATCGTAGATATTTCTCGTGACTTCTTAAATACTAATGGGGCTAAACAAAGTCAAAATGCTCATGTCACTGCACCGGCTAGCACCTATTTCCAAGCGCCAGCTGTAAGTGATATAAAAGCGCATTGGTTAGACACTATGGCCGATTTATCAGTGACCTCCCAGCAGGGCTTAAGTGAACGCTTTGACAGCACAATTGGAGCCGGTACAGTTCTTATGCCATTTAGTGGACTCTACCAAAAAACACCAGTACAAGGCATGGTAGCTAAACTACCAATCCTTCACGGCGAAACTAAAACAGCTAGCATTATGACCCATGGCTTTGATCCATTTGTCTCCACTTGGAGTCCATTCCATGGCGCTCAATTAGCGGTATTATTATCAGTAGCTAAAATTGTAGCTCTTGGCGGAGATCGCAAAACAGCATACTTAACTTTACAAGAATATTTTGAACGCCTCAATCAGGTGCCTGAAGCTTGGGGTAAACCTGTAGCCGCTTTACTTGGTGCTTATACAGCACAAAAAGAGCTTGGCATCGGCGCTATTGGCGGTAAGGACTCCATGTCCGGTACCTTTATGGATTTAACTGTACCTCCTACCCTTGTGTCCTTCGCTATTACTACAGCCTCCGTCGATGATATTATTTCACCAGATTTAAAAGAAGCCGGTCATGTGGTTCTACACATTGGCGTTCCACGCGAAGCTGATGATACACCAAACTGGGCGCTCTTTAAAGAACAAGCAGACCTACTTTACAAATATAGTAAAGCAGGCCGCATCAGTGCTGCCTATGTAGTAGAAGCGGGCGGTATTGCTGCAGCTCTTACCAAAATGGCTCTTGGCAATGGCCTCGGTGTGGATCTCAACGAAGTCGTAACAGACCATCTATTTGCTCCGCACATGGGCTCTTGGCTAGTAGAAACTGATGCCGCAACAGCCAAAGAGTGGATATCAGCTAATAAATACACTGTAGAAATCGGTACAGTCGTAAGCGAACCGCGCATTGCGCTTGGAGCTACTACACTTACCCTCGCTGAATTGCAAACAGCGTATGAAAAAACACTCAATCCAATCTTCCCACTTCATGCAGAATCTGGTCGAGGTGAAGCCGTTGCCTACATTCACGATGAAGTAGCAGCACCTCGCGTTGCCACTAAAGTGGCCAAGCCTAAGATTGTAATCCCTGCCTTCCCTGGCACAAACTGTGAATACGATTCAGCTCGCGCTTTCTTACGCGCTGGTGGGGAACCTGAAATCGTCCTCATTCGCAATCGTACAGTAGCTGAATTAGAAGAGTCTATTCAAGCTATGAAAAAGGCTCTCGATGAAGCACAAATCGTATTCTTCCCAGGTGGTTTCAGCGCTGGTGATGAGCCCGATGGAAGCGGTAAATTCATGGCGACTCTCTTCCGCAATCCATATTTAACTGAAGCCCTTAACGATTTACTTTACACCCGCGATGGTTTAGCCCTAGGTATTTGTAATGGTTTCCAAGCCCTTATCAAACTTGGTCTATTGCCATATGGCAAAGTAGCACCAATGGATGAAAACAGTCCAACCTTAACCTACAACACGATTGGTCGTCATTTATCTGGCATGGTGCGTACAAAAGTTATTTCCACTAAATCGCCTTGGATGAGCCTTGCTAAAGCAGGTGAAATTTACACTATTGCCATTTCTCATGGTGAAGGTCGTTTCATTGCCTCGCCTGAACAAATCGTGGAATTTAATCGCCAAGGTCAAATTGCCACTCAATATGTAGATATGGATGGCGTAGCTACTTATGATGCGCGCTACAATCCAAACCAATCTGTAGCCGCTGTAGAAGGCCTATTTAGTCCAGACGGTCGTGTATTCGGCAAGATGGGCCATATTGAACGTGTTGGTTATGGTATTGCTAAGAATATTCCAGGCGAAAAAGTTATGCCAGTCTTTGAATCTGGGGTAGCTTACTTTAAATAATCAACGCTATAAAAAGATATTTTCTTTAAGTCGCTAAACATAAAAATATGTTCATAACGCGAATAATTCAAAAATTGCATAAGAAACAGAAAAAACGGCATAGTATATGCCGTTTTTTTCTATAAAATTGGTTGCACTCCATGAAGATACCTAGTATCATAGTAGATGGTGAATAAGTTTAGAGACATAACCAGCTCTTATTATTCTTAACTTGAAAGGATGTAAACATATGCATTGCGCACAGAAATTGACAGATAATATTTATTGGATAGGCAGTAATGACTGGGATACAGAGCGTTTTGAAAATCTGTTTCCAATCCCATTAGGCGTTAGCTATAATTCATATTTTATCGACGACGAAAAAACTTGTATCGTCGACTCCGTAGATGACAGCATTCGCCAAGAATTCTTTGACAATGTTGACTATTTACTCAATGGCCGTCAATTAGACTATGTCATTGTTAATCATATGGAGCCTGACCATTGCTCTACTTTAGTAGAATTAATCGATCGTTATCCAAATGTACGTCTTGTAGGCAATCGCACTACCTTCCGTTTATTTGAGCAATTTTATGGTCGCCCATGCCCTGACAATTACTATGAAGTAAAAGAAGGGGATAGCATTAATTTAGGTAAACATACCTTACATTCTTATACTATGCCAATGGTTCACTGGCCTGAAGTTACTTGTACCTTTGAATCTACTACAGGTATCCTCTTCTCCGCTGATGCCTTCGGTACTTTTGGCACTATCAATGGCAATATCTTTGCTGACCAACTCGATTTTGAGCGCGTCTATGAAGATGAAGCACGCCGTTACTATACTAATATCGTTGGTAAATATGGTGTACAAGTTCAAAATGCAATCAAAAAAGCCTTACCTTTAGGCATTAAGATGATTGCACCACTTCATGGGCCAATTTGGCGTACTCCTGAAAGCATTAAGTACATGATTGAAAAATACATGCACTGGAGCACCTATTCAGCTGAAAAGAAAGGTGTTGTTATTGCGTTTGGTTCCATGTATGGGAACACGGCAGAAATGGCACAGCAACTCGCAAAATTATTGTCCCTCCGCGGCATTAATGATATTAAAATCTACGATGTATCTAAAACCAATCCATCCTATATCATTGCTGATGCGTGGAAATATAGCCATCTAGTTTGTATGGCCCCAACTTACAATTTAGCCTTATACCTTACAATGGAAAACTTGCTTTATGAATTAAAAGCACTTAACTTCCACAATCACAAGGTATCTATTGTAGGTAACCATTCCTGGGCCTCTGCGGCTATGAAGCGCATGGTAGAATACTTCACTAATGAATTTAAAAATATGGAAATCGTTGGTACACCGCTCGATATTCGCGGCGCTTTACATGCACCACAATTGCCATTATTTGAAAAATTAGCTGATGACATTGCCGCTTCTATTGAATCTACTGAAATTAAAACATTCAGCTTATAATTTATAAACATAAAATCTATAAATATAAAAACCCTAGTACCAATGGTACTAGGGTTTATTTTATATCAGCCAGTCAATAGAAACTACCGTTTCCGATTATAATAGTCTGTATCCGACTATAATGCACTGCGTTCTATTATGACTCTCTATCTTCTATTATAATTTTTTTACAACTTCAGACTTCAAGGCCATAGCGCCAAAGCCATCAATTTTGCAATCAATATTGTGATCACCATCAACGAGGCGAATATTTTTAACGCGCGTACCCTGCTTTAATACAGACGCACCTTTAACTTTTAAGTCTTTAATAATGGTAACAGTATCGCCATCTTGTAGCACATTGCCATTCGCATCGCGCACTAATAGGCCCTCTGCAGCCGCTTCTGCATCAGCAGCGGTCCATTCATGAGCACACATAGGACAAATTAACATATGGCCATCTTCATAAGTATAGCCTTCACCACAATTTGGACAGTTAGGTAATGTTGCCATTTAGTTCCTCCTCAACCTATTATATATATTTCACATATACATACTATTTCTATTTAATGGAATATATATAATTTCACTACATAAGCGAAGATGTTCTAAACATATAATGCTTCAAAACACCAATTCGCTCTAAAATATACATTGACTCTATTATTGTAACAGAAAAAGTTAAAAATTAAAATATGGAGAAATAAAAAGTGTATTCATATAAAATGAAATAAAATATATATTTTACTGTTATTGTAATCTAATTTCACGTAATATTGGCAAAAAGTACACTTTATCTTGAAAAGAGTTATATTTATATTCAATAAATTATTAAATAAAGATTTTAACTATCTTTTAAATTAAAGATTTCTAGTGTATACTAATATAATGCAAAGAAGGTTAAAGGAGGTTACCATGAATAATATAGTAGTTATCGGCAGTTGTAATATAGATATTACCGTGCTTGCGGACAAACGTCCTGCCGCTGGTGAAACAATCCTAGGCAATAGCCTACATGTATCCCCTGGCGGAAAAGGGGCTAACCAAGCTGTAGCAGCTGCTAAGCTAGGTGCTAATGTTACCATGGTTGGCTGTATTGGGGATGACCCATATGGTCAAATGATTTTAGATAATTTACATCAACATCATATTAATACAGATTACATTCTTACATTGCCAGATGAAACGAGCGGTACAGCTCATATTACGCTGGCAGAGGGCGACAATAGCATCATCGTTATCCAAGGCGCCAATGCCCGCGTTGACGAAAGCGTAGTAGATAAAGCCTGGGAGGCTATCAAAAAAGCTGACCTTGTTATGCTACAAAATGAAATTCCCCTCAGCACAATCACATATATTACTAAGCGTTGCCATGAATCAGGCATTAAGGTGCTACTCAATCCAGCACCAGCTGCTAATTTAGATCCACAGGCCCTTGCCAATGCAACCTATATAACACCAAATGAGCACGAGCTCTCAGCCCTCTACCCTAATGGGGACAGCAATGAGACCATTTTAAATAATGCAGGCAAACTCATCGTTACCCTCGGCAGTGAAGGTGTGGGCTATGCTGAAGCAGGCGAACTCCGCCGCGTGCCAAGTTTTAAAGTTGAGCCCGTTGATACAACTGGAGCGGGCGATACCTTTAATGGTGCCTTTGCTAC